>SDBT01001323.1_pt1 | contig 43289 bp, 90 predicted proteins | sample 2277101 | NCBI WGS metagenome assembly SDBT01 (sample SAMN10404973, study PRJNA504765) | marine sediment metagenome | isolation source: marine sediment core GS10_PC15, 103 cmbsf | place: Arctic Ocean: Southern Knipovich Ridge | collected 2010
TGACGGACGATGGGTGGACCGTGGCGGAGGTCGAGCCACCGGTAGGACCCGCCGAAGACCCACTCGACAATCCGATCATGACGGGATCTGCCGAAATACCGAGAGCAGGCGAATGAGTTGGTTGTCCGATGGTCTGGCGTGGATGGTTGATACCCTTGATGACGCAGCGGGGGAAGCGGTCACGCTATCGCGGGCGAACGATACGACGTCGATAACGGCCGTCGTGGTGGACAGTGGCGATGAGGCGAGCGGCGACAAGGTAGCCACGTCGAATTACTGGGATCGTGAATGGCTGGTCAAGAAAGCCGACTACAAGATCGACGATGTTGTGGTGACCCCGCAAGCCGGCGACCGGATTACTGATAGCGATGGCGACGTCTGGGAACTGATGCTTGGGGGGAAACGCCCGGAGTTGGTGCAACACGCTGGTGGGTATGCGTGGGTCGTCAAGACAAAACGAATTGTGAGTGGGTGAGATGTTTGGCATACAAACACGAATAACCGCGACTCCGAAACGGGTTGATAAAGCTGTGAAGAAAGGGGCCTTTAGCAGCTTTTCCCACGCGGCTGCGAGTATTCGTAAGTCTGCTCGTAAAAGCATTATTCGATCCGACAAGCCTGGGCCGCCCGGCGGTCCTGTTCGCTCAAAACGTGGTCGCGGTGGCGGCCTGGCGAAGCGTGCAATTCTCTTTAATGCCGATAGAGATGGCGCAGTGATCGGCTTCGCCGCAAGCAGGATCGACCAAGCGATGGAAGCTCATGAACATGGGAAAAGCCGTGGGGGCGTGGAGTTTCCAAAGCGGCCGACTATGGCACCTGCACTTGAAAGAAACCTAGCCCGATTCCACCGTGAGTGGAAAGGGGCGATTTGATAGGAGTTTGACCGATGGCGAAAAAACGAGTTGGCCACGAGATGGTTGTCTATCGTGGGGTAGCTAACGCTACAGCAACCACATTGATTACCCCAAATGTTGTCGATGTCGACCCTGGCGGGGGCGATTTCGACTTCGTCGATCTGCCAACCCGTGGCCCTGGTACGGGTATTCCGCACATGGACGAGTATCCCACCAAGAAGAATTCGCAGCCTACGTTCTCGATGATTTACAAAGACGGTGATGCCCACATTGCCGACCTATTTGCCGCGGCCGACGCAGATCCTCCGGTGGGTCGAGCGATCAGGATTTTGCGGACTCTCGCGGGCGAAGTGGCTTTCGATGGCGATTGCTGGATCAAGTACAGCAGCCCGGGAGCTATCTCGGACGGGCAAACTGTCGAATTCGAGTGCCACCCGACGTCCGCCTACGGTCGGGACTTTATCACGACGTAACAGAAAGTGAACACGCAATGATTCGGATAACGAAAGATGTGTTGCGGCAACTCAATGCCGCGGTCGGGAAGCTGGATACGGATTCCGGCAAGGTGTTCTTGGGCTTCATCGGCCGATTTCACATGAGCGATCGGCTTTTTCATGGCGACATGAACTATGCCGACGTCGGCGAAGACCCGCCGAGAGACACTGTTTCAATTCAAGCAATCCTTTCGCCAGATTCGTCGGCGAAACCTGTGAGGCACGCTAAGTCGGCCAAGCCCGCCAAACCGGACGAACCCACCGACAAGGAGAAATAACCAATGGCTGTTCACACACTAACACTTGGGGTCGACGGCTCCGGCATGGCACGCAGTATCAAGATCTCCAATACACAGGTGGGTGTTGCCTTGCTCGACGCGGAACCCGTCGCGGACTCGACAACGGATTTTGTGGTCGGTTTTGAACTCGACGTTTCGGCTGTCAAAAGTTTCTACCTGAACTCCAGTCAGGACGTGTTATTGGACACGAACGTCGACGTCCCAAATCCGGGCGTCGATGGGGATGTCATCTCCCTTCTCGCTGACATTCCCTACATCTGGCACGCGACCGACTACAACTCGTTTTTGCTGACGGTAGATGTGACGGACCTGAGATTCACCAACGCATCAGGTGCAATCGCAACAATCGACTGCGTGGCACTGTACGACGCATCACCGTAACTGTACGACGCATCACCGTAAAGGAGGCACACCATGGCCGATGGTTTTTTTTCCGGAGTGGCTCAGTTAAACGGCGATATTCGCGTAGGCGATGGCGCAATAACAAACCTTCAGATTTCGGCCGGAGCGGCTATTACACGGTCTAAGTTGGCTCAGCAGAACCTGCAAGAGTACGCAATCGACCTGGCGGGCAGTCTACCGCATCAGCGAATGGCCAACGCGGCCGGGGTCGGCATCACCGGGACCGCCGACAATTTCATTACATCCGTTGAGAAAATTGGGTCGATCGTCAAAACGACGATTCTGGTTGAGGTAGACGGGCTCAATAGCGGTGGCACCCCGGATGATGTCATAGGCGCGCAAGGGGCGGGGGTGGCCCACCTTGGCCAGATCACAGCCGCGGTGAACGGTACAATCTTCGCGGGCAAAATCACATGCCTCGAAACCCCCACGGGTGGAGATCCCGATATCGACCTATGGTTCACGGATGACGCGACGGGCGTCGAGGATACGCTTATCTCGGCGATGGCCAATCAGGTCCAGTGCATTGACCACGGCGACTGGACTGGTGCGCAATTGGGCGTTCTGACCGCGTTTCCAACCGCAAATAAATACCTATATTTAGGTGGCGGCGCCGCAACGGATGCGACCTACACGGCAGGCATCCTGTTGATTGAACTCTGGGGAACTGACGCAACCGACGAACTTAATATCGTTCGTGGTGCAGTCGGGACCAACGCCCCATCGCTCCAGACGGAAGATTTGCGGGATGTCGGCGTGACCTGGCGTTACCGCCGTTACCAAGTGACGCTGCCGCCCGAATACGTCGCCGCCGAGACCGTGACGATTCGCGTAATTGGCGGAATGATTACCACGGTGGCGGATACAACGGCTTTTGTTGACGTGAATTGCTACAGGAACGAGGAAGACAATTCAGTGTCGGCCGATCTTTCCACGACGGCGGAAACGACAATCAACGCACTGATCGCGACCCCCACGACGGTTGATTTCGTGATTACAGCAACAACGCTTTTGCCTGGTTCCGTGCTCGATGTCCGCGTAGGTGTGGAAATCACCGACGGCGCCACCGGCGCGGAGGTGATTGGTTGCGTCACGAAACTCAGCTTGCTCTGCGATACCCAGGGGTGATTCATGTTGGACATTCGAGGATAACTTAGGAGAAAATTGTGAGCAAGTTCGATGATGCGGTGGGCCAAGAGTGGCCGCTAGAATTCGACGGTTTCCTGCTCGACCGTATCGAGAAGGAGGCACATGTCGATCTCGCGGACCTGTCGGCCGGCGGACTGTTCGCCGTCGCGCGGGACGTGAAGGCGTTGGTTCGCGTGCTGGCAGTCGCGTGCGGCGAACAGATCAGAGAACGGGGTAAGTCGCCAGCCGAGTTCCAAAAGCAGATTCGCAAGGAAGCCATCACGCGGGCGCGGGAGGCTGTGATGGAAGCTCTCGCGGATTTTTTCCCGGAGAGCGAATGGTCCGCGATGCAATCGAGTTTGACGACGCGGAAGAACCAACCGGAGATGACGCCGGAACAACTGCAACTGGCGGCCGGATTTCTGAAGATGGACCGAGAAGTTCAGCGGGACGTGATGAGCCTGGTTCAGCAAGAGATGGCGGAGGGTGGGAGTTTGCCGTTATCGCCGGAAGGCGAGTCTGTATCCGCCCCGGCTGCCACGCCGCCGACGCCTGTCGACGACTCGCCGGAGAGTGCCGAGTAAGCCCCAGGGGACTTGCCCTCCGTGACCTCTGGCTGATGGCTGTCGCTGCTCGCCAATCGCGGCGAGCGCTGGCTCTCGATGTGCGAACGCTGGTGTGGCAGGAGAAACGCTTTGACGCATCGGTGTTCATTCGTACTGGCGAAGTGATCGAATGGGGCAATTACGGCGCGCCCGACACGCCGGCCATGAGGGAGGCGAAGGTGGCCGTAGAACGCGAGCGGGAAATGCACAAGCAAGCTGGGAGAGGATGACATGCCGATACTACTTTGTTTTGTGTATGTAGCGACGTATGGGCTCGGTCAGAATACGTTCGGCGGGCCAGCCAAGGTTGATTCTGTTTTGGAGTCGTCCTCTATGGACACCCATCCGCTCGGCCCATTCGGAAACGCAGAGGCTTTCTCCGTTGAATGTCAGTATCGTTTGCGAACGACGGTTTCTGGCTTGTTCCTTGCGTGTCGCCCAACGGCAGTTGTCCGGCGTATAGTTGTCGTCGTTATCAATACGTTCGATCTGATACGACTTAGACGGACGTTCGCCCATATCGTCCAGAAACGCCTGAAACGAGGCTCGCCAGCGGTCGCACACCGAAATGCCCCGACCTCCATAGCGAGGGTATCCGATGTCGCCAGGTGCTTCGCATCGTCGGATCATCGAACGCCAACTCTTGTACGTCGGCGAGTCGGTCATGCCATGCGTCTTGCTGCGTTTCGACGTGACTTCACTTCCGAGGCATCCACAGCTTCGCTTTGCCCCTCGCTTCAAGATGTATCCGTAAGCCGTACATTCCGTGCCGCAATCACATCGGCAGTTCCAGATCAACACTTTTTTCGATCCGCGGCCCGCGAAACCGGTGACCAGCAATCGGCCGAAACGCTTGCCGGTCAGATCACGCGAATTGTGAAACGCCGGAGCGGCAGACGCATCGTCAACAATCGTCGCATTGTAGGTTCGTTTCATTCGAGTCGTCTCCTCACAGGGTTTGCAATTGTCCATTAGACAGAGACTGATAGTATACCCAACCAAAAGCGATATTGCAAGTGGCAAGTAGACAAGAAATCGAAAGCGGCCGCGCTTTTGTACGATTGTTCCTCAAGAACGATATGAGCCGCCAGCTTGTGCGAGCTTTGCGGAATGCGCAGGCAAAGCTGCGTCAGTTCGGCCAATCCGCCATGATGACCGGGAGGCGGATTGCGACAGTGGGGGTGGCAATGGCCGCCCCATTTGCTTTTGCTACGCGGACGTTCGCTCAGTTTGATGACGCCATGCGTGAGGTAGGGGCAGTTACCCAGGCCGTTGGTAAGGACTTCGACCGACTGACGGACAAGGCGAAGAAACTTGGAGCGTCGACCAGCTTTACTGCAATCGAAGTCGCTCTTCTGATGGCCGAACTCGGCCGGGCTAACTTCGATCCAGGCGACATCGACAGAATGACCGGGTCCGTGCTCTCGTTGGCACGCGCTACCAAAACAGAAGCAGCGATCGCGGCTGGTATTATGGCGACCGCTATTCGGCAGTTTGGCTTGGACGCGTCAGATGCCGCCATGGTGGCAGACACGCTGACTACTGGCGCCAATAAATCATTCAATACCCTGGAATCACTCGGCGAGTCGTTGAGATTTGTTGGCAAAGTCTCCAAAGACTTCAACCTGGACCTTGGCGATACTGTTGCTGTGCTGGGAACGCTTGGAAACGTTGGAATTCAGGGCAGCATGGCGGGTACGGCCATGCGGCGTATTCAACTTGCATTGGGAGCCGAAGCGACAAAGCTGAAGGGAATCTTCGGCGTCGACTTTGTGGACGCCAACGACAACGCTATATCATTGGTCGACGCATTGCAAGCTGTGGCTGATGCTACGAAGGACATGGGGACAGCTACCAGGGCTGCGAAATTCAGTGAGGCATTCGGCCTACGTGGCATTACCGGTGCAGCAGCAATAGCAGGAAACATCACGGGCACACGCGAACTTCGCGATGCGATAGCTGAGGCCGGCGGCATTGCCAAAAAGACTGCCGACGACATGGACGCAGGGCTGGGCGGGGCCTTCCGCATCTTGCGGTCGGCTGTCGAGGGTGTACAGATCGCGATCGGTGAAGCGTTGGCCCCAAGGCTTAAAATGATAACTGAGTTTCTGACCAGATCCGCGCAATCTGCTATCAAGTGGATCAAGGCGAACAAGGGGATGGTGGTTGCCGCAGCAGCTACCGCGACGGGAGTTATCGCGGTAGGTGTTGCGTTAGTTGCGATGGGTGTTGCATCACATGTCGCGGCGTTTGGCTTCGGTATCTTGGCGTCAGTTGCTACGGCAGTATTATTCCCCCTAAAGCTCATTGGCTTCACGCTCAAGGTTGTTGTTGGCGGCCTTGGTGTCGTCATGAAAGCTTTCTCGTTTACCGCCAAGTTGATTTCCGGCACATTCACTGCGGCGCTGTGGGGCCTCAAGGCAACTCTAACGGCTGTCACGGTTGGATTTAAGCTGATGGTTGGCGGCGTAAGTATCGCAATAAATGCGATAACAACCATTACGTCTGCTATAGCAGCATTAACGACCCTCGCTCCCGTTCTTGGTTTCTTTGCCACGCTCGTTGGTATTGGGCTAATATTAAAAGCCATTGGTTCTTTCGCAAACACGCTTGAGTCGTCAATTGCCGGGGTAAGGGGTGCGGTTGACGGTGTAAAATCTGCGGTTGTTTCCGCCGGCACAGTGCTTAGTGATTTTGCAGGAAAGACTCGGCAGGCATTCACTCGTATGATTGATGTCGTAAAAGGCGCCTCTCAAACTCTAGTGACGGATGTCGGAAAATCCTGGGAGACACTTCAGGCTCTTTTCGCCACCGGCAACTTTTCTGAAGCGTGGAAAGTGGGCCTTAGCCTTGCCAAGTTGGAATGGGTTAGATTCAAGAACTGGCTGGTAAAACTATGGGAAGACGTCACTCCAGTCGTCAATAAAGCGATAATCAATGTTGCAGAAAGCATCGGCAGCATTCTAACGAATCTGAAAATTGGCTGGGGGGATATTTGGGACACGCTGCAAAGCGGATTGAAAACATTTCTTGGGGTACTTGATAAGGCGCTTGACAGCGTTCGTAAATATATTGCGTCGACACAAGCGTTTTTGGGCGAAGAGTTTAGCACCGACCTTGGTGCTCCCCTTGGATCGCTCGTGTCGGGGCCGCGTTCAGCCGAGGATAAGTCCGCGGCCGATGAGGCCGCTCGCAAACAGGGTCAGAGTATTTCGGATGCCATAACGTCCGCTCTCGTCACTACAGAAAAGACGCCTGTCGAAATGGCAGCCGCAATTGATGCCAGAGGTAAAGAGTTAGACGACGCCACAAAGGCTTACAATGCCGCCTTGATCTCGGCCAAAGAAGCGGTCGAGGAAGCGGCCAAAAAGCAACAAGCGATTGGCGCCCTCGGGCTACCAGGCGTTCCTGGAGTACCAGGGGCACCTGGGATACCGGGAGGCGCCGCTGGTGCCGTCCCCAGCGGTGTGGCCCTGACCGCGACCTATTCAGCCGCGGCCGCGCGAATCGCAGGGTTTCAGCCGGCCACCGGTGGACCCGAGGAGAAAATGGGTGCCGAGATTGCATCGGTCAACGAAAACACGAAAAAGATGGTGGTCAAGCTGGGCGAGATGGCCGGGTGGTTTGCCAAGAATGCGAACCTCCAAACGGCGTTTGAGCAATTCCTTGCCGGATGGAAGGTGACATAGAATGGCGTTGACTTTGGAACTCGCCGTCGGATCGGATCTGACGCTTGACCGTACTGCGTTGACGATCGTCCGCAAGTTTCGCGTCAAGGGGGCGCTGCCATATGCTGGAGGCGGTGATGCTTTTGACGTAGTGTCGTCGCAGGTGATGGGAGTGATCGAGAGTGTCTACCGGACCTACGGTACGCCGATGGGCACGCTGTTTTGGAATTCCATTCAGGTACACGAATCGTTCTATGCACAGTTGTACGAAATCAGTGTCACCTATTCGCCCTACGATTTTCAAACGGGAACTTACCTTGTCCGCATCGAGCACGCGGCCGGGACCGCACAGGCAACTGCCGGGGAGTGGCAAGCGTCGTACCCGACTGCTGAACGTCCGGGTACCGACGCCAGTAAGGGCACGATATGGAACGGGCAGGAAGTGGTTGGCGTTGACGTCCCGTTCAACCAAACGAGAATCGTTATTTCCTATCGGCACCCGCAGGCGTTTCTGAATCATACGTATCTGCGATCGATTGGCATGCTCGTGGGGCACCCGAACAACGATACGTTTTTGGGGTACGCTCCTGGTGAGATCGCTTACACTGGCGGCAACGCAACGGAATCAGCGGCCGAGGCGTCGGCCGAATATGCCTTTGAGGTGAGCCGCAACGAGACCAACATTAAAGTCGGTGGCATCACAATCGCCGACAAAAAAGGATTCGATATCATCAGCCCGGTTTACAAATGGGACACGGCTGATGATGCCGGCGGCATCACCAAAGTAATTCGTCCAATCGAGTACATCGATATCATCCGGCCGCGTGGTCGTGAATGGACACCTTACGTATCCGTGTTTGGGTGGGGTGGGCCATGAGGCGTTTCCGCAAAGGCGATAAGTTCCGGCCACCGACAGCGGCGGAGTCAGCGGCCAACGCCGATGCCCTTGAGGGATTCCGGCGGCGGTCTCCCGTGCCGCAAGATCTTGCGCCGGTCGGGCAAGACATTGTCGTGAAGACACCGGAGGCCGGTATCGATGCCAGGGTTGGCACAACCATTTCTTCCGCTGTCTGCACTCGCTCCATCGAAGTTGACGGCGCCTCTAGCACGAAGACGCTAGTCGATACAGACGAAGAACTTGTCGTCTACAACCTTGAAACCGCGTCTGTGCCGGGCGAGATTTATGTCCATACCGGGATGGCAGCGACCGGCACTAGATACGTCAAGAGAGGCTCTACGGGGTGGGAGTGGGGCAAGCTTGACGGAGCTTTGGCCGCCAGCGGCACGGCGACGATGTCGGTTTGGCGGGACGACCCTCTGGCGGACACGACCGACAACATTACCGTCTCGGCCCCGCCGCTGTTGTTGTCGGGATCGCTGGCGTCGGGCAGTTGGGTCTGGGCGCAGTTACACAGCAACGGGCTATGGTACGTGATGGGCGGGGAGTGCTGATGTTCGACCCGATTGATTTCATTCTCAATGCGAGTGGATTGTACGTGCCGCCGTTGATCGGTCTGGCGGTGAATCCGCTGGGGAGGTTTCAGCCGTGCGGGACGGGGAATTGTTGTGAGGGTGGCTGTTGTCTTCGGGTAGCCTTCTCCACAGTAGCATCGTGTTTAGGGGGCACCTACAATCTTGCGCAAATCGATGCGACAACATGGCAGTGTTCGGCGTATAATGCTTGTTTTTCTTCTAACCCCCAACTGCTGAAAGTTGTAGTTACCGAGAGTGAAGGAACGTACTACGTTACCGTTACAGTAGATGGCCACACCTGGGAAAAGAGCTATGTGTCTGCCCCTGACGTCTGCGCGTTTTCTAGTGAAAGCATCTCCCACGATTCAAGCGGGGGATGTAACTCCAGCACGGCAACATGCACGCTGACTGCCAATTTAGATACTTGCCCTAGTTGTGGAGTGGCTGATTGTTCGACAGATCACTGTCCATCTGTGGCCTGGGAGAACGGGGTCACCGTGACTATTCCTGACACGGGAGAGGACCCATACTTAAACCCATTTTTCACCGAAGACCCATGGGACTGTTTGGGCGTTGACGCTGGAGACATATTTGGTACTTATATTCTCTCGGGGCCCATCGGCCTGGCGGAACCTGGCATTTGCAATTTGGAACCTTTGGCGCCCTGCTTCTTTTCCGAAGTCTTTCCACCTTTTGTTACATGCGTAGACCCTCCTAACGCATCGGTTTCCGCTATTTGCGTTTTTAAGTTCCTAACTTTCTGGTGTGTTCGCCTCAGACAGAAGGGTGTAATAGCCGGCCTCTGGACGACAACCCACTATCACTCCGATCCCGTAACAAGCCCTTCTTGCGAGGACTGCTTTTCAGGAGGACCAATGACATTAACATTTACGGGGTTGGCTTTTACCAAAATAATAGCCCATTACCTCAGCGCGCCGGCCACGGATGCTCTTTGGCCTAATACCGTAACGCTGGATGCTATCCCATGAGTGGACGTTGTACATTCGTAAAGGGTAAGCATGGTTGGTGGTATTGCACTAACGAAAAATGTGGATATGTCTTCAGAAAAGCCATCCCGAAACCACCAATCCGCCCCTGTCGCGAAGCTCCCGACCTGATCCCCATCGCCCAACGCCTGGCCGACGAGACCGGCGACCCCACGATCCTCGACAAGATCGGCCACTACGGCATGGCGTTGGCCCGGTACGCCGCCAGCGGATTCAAGACCCGATCCAAGGAAGAAGTCACCCGGATCTACAACGAGCACTGCCTGCCGTGCGAGCACCGCGACCACGAAGCCGACGCCTGTAAAATCTGCGGCTGCCCCGTGCGGACCGAGGGCATGGCCATCCGAAACCTGCTCGCAATGTGGACAGAGCCATGCCCGCGGGACAAGTGGTCGTAAACGCCCTGCTGGAGATCATCGAAAACGACCCGCCAACCGCTCCGGCGATCGAGGTGGGCCGACGTCTGGCCCGCTGTCAGCGATGTGAACACTTCCGCGGCGGGCGTTGCGGCCGGCGATCGTGGGCGGAGTGGCTCGCGAGGTTGACGCGAGTGGTAATCTAGGCAATCTCGCCCCCCCATTCTTACCTATTCCGGGAAAATCAGAAAATGGCGATATTTCCCTATTGACTCAGGGCGATAATCCCATATACTAAGGGCATGACGAGGACACAACCGCAACCCAACCCGAGGAGTCGAAACGATGAACGACTTACAAAATCCACAGACGGCGACCAGCCTGAACGAGCTGTGTGATATCCTGAACGAGTGGGTCCAGGCGTTCGTACGCAGCAACGAGGTAACCGATTACCCCGACGACCTCACGAGCCTGCCCACATTCGGTGGCGACTCGCCCATAGACACAGCGGAAGTTTGGTCGTGGGATGAACACTCTGTGTTGGTCAGCGGCCCGCAGATCACTGTGGAGCAGTCTGGCTGGGTCATCGAGCCCCGATGCGTTGTGTGCGGCGAGGCAACGTTTCGTTGTGATCACGACGAGGGCGAGGTGACGGAATATCCCGAGTTGGCCGACGCGATCGCCCGCCTGATTGCCGCTGCGCCGGATCTACTGGAGGCGTGCAAGAATGCGTTGGCCGAAAGCATCGGCCAACCGTCTCGGCGAATTTGCGCTGCGGGCCTAGACGACCTTCGAGCTGCCATCGCCAAGGCCGATGCGGTCGAAGAACAGCCCGCCCCCGTGGTCCCGTCCGAGCTGCCGGCCGACTTCAACCCGCTTCAACCCGACTAACCCCAAGATTTCCTTTCACCCACGGAGCCGAAACGATGAGGACCTACTGGAGAGCAGAACTGTACCGACACGACGCATTGGTCGTCTCCGACTTCCCTGAGCGGGATACGGCGGCCGAGGCGCTCGCCGATGCCGATGATCGCTACGGCAGCCTGACCGAGACGGAACAAAATGGAATCACGGGAGGCGCCAATGAATGGGAAGTCGACGGCGATGGAGCTGGCGCCAACACGGGGAACTGCGTCGATTTGGATATAGAGTGACTATTGTCGAGAGCGATCGACTCTCGACCTGGCCCCCGCAGTACAGGGGGAGGCAAGGGAGAATGAAATGAGTGACTACGCCCTCGAGTACGCGGACGGCCGAGTCTCGGAGATTGTCGCGGACAACGATAATCAGGCCACCGCTGCAGCGCTGGCACGCTTTGACGATGACGCCGTAGCTTGCGAGCAATGGGACTCACGCGGCCGGAACGACGATGGCAAGCCGGTCGAGCGGCTGTTGATCTGGGAAAACGAAGGAGACGCCGAGAACGATCCCGGTGCGAAGGCGGTGGCGGAACTGACCGTCGTGCGCAGGTGACAATCTCCCTGGCTCCCCGTCACGCCACGCCCAGGCGGACGGATACCGGGCACCGGCCGGCGGGGAGCCAGCCTTTTTTGAGTCAGGATTTCTTTTCCCCTAACCCGAGGAGACCGAGACAATGAAGCGAGAAACAGTAACCCGCCGCGACTGGGACATCATGGTCGACGGCTTGGATGGCGACCTTCAAGAGACGCTCACGGAGATCCTAGAGGACTGGGCGACGGGCGAGACTTGCGAGTATGTCGAGTTTTATCTGGACTCTCTAGGGCGGCTCGACTGCGCGTCTGACCCTCGTCCCGGTGAGGCAAAGAACGAGCTTGACCGACTCGGAGAGGAAGAATAGCCTATGCCCATGCGGCACTCCATCTGGCAACGATTGCTACACGACGCGAACCATGGCCTGGTGTTCTTTGCGGAGGCAAGATGTGTCGTCAGGTAATCCTTGACAACTGACCCCAGGATTTCCTTTGAGATTTCCTTGTAGGATTTCCTTTCAGCCTTAACCCGAGGAGTCGAAACGATGCCTACGCCTGGCGATCACCGCTACCGAGCCGAATGGGTCAAGTCGCTGGGCGATCAACCCCCGGCCGACTTCGACCCGGATGCCGTGGAATACGGTTACAAATTCTTTACTCACCGGCAGGCCGCTATCGATTGGGCTCATGGCCGTGACTTGTGGAATGAGGGCAAAGTGTTCGTCGAGGAGTTGTTTGACGACGGTTGCCCCGACGACTGGCGACAGGTGGAGGCGATTTATTGCTTTGACGATGGATCAACCGAAACGGAATCAAGAGGGTGGTCCTAACCCCGAGGAGTCGAGACATGAGAGTTGAATTGTACGTGCCTCCACGCAGCGTGGAGGGCGGTGAATACAACCCAAAACGAGGAGCGAAACGATGGAAACTCAAGCATTCGATTTCTACGGCGAAAAGGCCACCAGCAAACATCAGCACAACGAAGGCGTAGCGTTCACGGGAGCCGATTTCGCCGCCTGTTTTTCGCAGGCCAAGACGTTCGGCGAGTCGATGCGCGAGCAGTGGAATTCGGATCGCGTCGAGATTCGCGATTGTGAGACCGGCGAGACGCTTGCCTGGGTCTACGCCGATGGAATCAAGGAGGTCTGAGTCGATGCCCAAACGCAAGCCCCACAAAATCCCTCTCGACGAGCAAATCCTCGCGGCCCGCAAGGCAGCCGGGTTCACCCAGGCCGAACTCGCCAAACTCGCCGGCCTCGATCAATCAGACGTCTCGAAATGGGAAAGGGGCCAAAAACCGAGCGTGGGCACGCTGGAGGCCATCTCGCTGGCCGTCGATGACCTGTTCATTGTGGACGGGCGGTGATTCGGTTTGAACTGTTAAGCATTTCTTAATAGTTGCCTTTCATTCCTATTTCGGAAATAATCCCGGATTGCCCTTGACAAGCTGGTGAGCAATATCTAGGATCACTCGTATCGCGGCCAACGCCGCACCACGATTGGAGGCCACCCGTCATGAGAATTGCCATTTCTAAACGCCGACGCTTCTTCTCGCTGGGTGGCCTCAGTGATTCGCGTTCGGCGTTTTTTATTGGAACGCCGGCGGTTCGAGCACTCGGGCCGTCGGCGGTTTTTTTGGAGGTAACCAATGGCGAGAGTAATTGACGCCGCCTGGCTCGATACGCACGACTGGATGCTCAGTGGCGAGATCTGGTTCTGGAGCAACGATGCCCGCACGGAGACCACCCCGTGACTCGAACACCTCATACTCCCGCTCCTCGCTCGGCAAGATGGCCGGTCCGCTCGGCACGGACGCCGGCGGGGAGCGGATTGTTGCAATTGTTCTACGCGGCGGCTCCCCCTACCACGTCCGTAGCACCGAACGTCCGAAATGGACGGCTACGAGGGCGGGCCGCTGCTTTACGACCCCATAGCTTAACACGTCAGAGCACTGGGGCTGGAAACCCCAGTTGTGCGGGTTCGAGCCCCGCTGGGGTCTCTCTTCTGCTGTCTACTCGCGATGACTCCCTGCACGTAAAACCAAGCGCCGTGCTGGTGGACGCGAGGCCCCTTCGCGCAACAGGGGAGTGGCGGGGAGTGGCAGTATCTTCGGGTTTAGCTGCCCTTCGGCTGGTGAGATGTCGGTTCGATTCCGACTCGCCGCTTTTTCTTCTGGCCCTGCCGTTCTCTTCCTTGTCGGGGAGAGTTCGGTGGGGCCTTTTCTATCAGGAAAGGAGTTCCAGGATGGCTAAGCTGATTGCAGGACTCGCCAGCCAAAAAGAGGTGACTCATGTTTAGCGTCAAGGAAAAGCGCGACATTGCAGATGCCGTTCAGGAAGTACTCCGCAACACTGGGCACCCGGAGTTGCCGGAGGGGGAGATCGAATTCAAACTCCACGTTGCAGGAGCCCAGAGCTGGAGTTGGGCAGACATCCGAAACAACGGAGCCGTCACGACGCCTTCCGTGAATCCACACAACGAGCGGCAATCGCTGGCGTCGAGGCGAAAGAAGGACGGACCATGCGCCTCCTAATCATAGCTGGCGACGTCGCCATCGCCATCGCGGTCGCCCTGGACACAGTCGGCACGCTAGTGACGGCCGCCGGCGCCGCCCTGGTCTACTATACCGTTACCGGCCGCTGGCCTTGGGAGTAACGCCATGGAACCCGAGCGATGTGTCGCGTGCGACGACTTCACCGGACACGCTGGAAGCGCAGACGATTCTTTGTTTTGTGACTGCGGCGGCGGGCCTTTTTGTTGCGACTGCTGGCGGCGGTCACGCAGACGACTGTAAGGAATCAGATTCAGGACGCCCCGGCCACGACGGCCAGGCGACGGAGCGGGTGGAGCCCGCCATTTGACAGGAGCCTCCGGCTTGCGGCAAGGTTAGCCAACGGCCGGACAAACAAAGGAGATTGACCATGGTCGCTGAAACACTACCAGAGTTCCTAGTCGGTAGCGGCGGCAGAGGCCGCGATGACGATGACGATGACGATGACGAGGATTACAACAACTACAACTACTGGGTAGACGACGATGAAGATGAAGATGAAGATGAAGATGAAGATGAAGATGAAGATGACTGATACTAGGACGCGACGGACAGGGCGGCCGTGGGAGTGAATCATGAGCGAATGGTGGAAGAAATACCTGGTCGACGTTCCAGCGGGGGCCGTTGGTAACTGTGTCGTCGAGCAATTCGAGGTCGACAAGGAGGCTGCCTCATTCAGCGCTCTCCGTGCGGCGATTTCTTACAACTCTGCTGGGCGAGCGACACCCGCGGGTAAGTACACAGCCCTGTGGATCAATGGATCAATAATGATGTCCGATACACCGTCTGAGGTGGCTGATCTGTTTGGCGCATTCCGTGACGCGAGGGGCCGTTGTTTGGTTAATGGCCTTGGCCTTGGCGTAGTCGTCCACGGATTCCTGATGAAACCGGATGTCGAGCACGTGACAGTTGTGGAAATCAATTCGGACGTCGTGGAGTTGGTTGGAAGCCACTGGATAGAGAAATACGGCGACCGACTGACTATTGTTGTCGGCAACGCCCTGACGTATAGACCACTGGCCAATACTCGCTTCGGCTACGTCTGGCATGATATATGGCCGACGATTTGCATGAGCAACATGGACGACATGAAACGCTTGCATCGCCGATACGGCCGACGTTGCGACCGGCAAGGATCATGGTGCCGTAGCATAATTCAGGCCAGGACGGCCGTGCAATAAACCCCCTTAGCAAATGAGGACCGAGATGTGTGATGGCGAAAAATGCGATCATAATGCGGCGTACTTCTGCCGAGAGTGTCTTGAGGAGTTTGTTCTGGAGGCTGTGACCAAGGCGTTTAAGAGTAGCCTAGCAACACTTGAACACTACCACGACAACAAACGGCGGTTCGAGGAAAGTGAATCATGAGCGACGAACGCGACGACGACAAGGGGCGGCCTACTAGCGGCCTCGTGAACGCAGATCGCCAGAGGGAGGCAGACCGACGCGCCGACGAGGAGAACGAATATATGAACGTGCTCTACCTTGACTGGAAACGGGCTCTACCTTGACTGGATAGGACGCGACGGCCAGGACGGCCCAGGCGATAAACCCCTTAGCAAAGGAGATTGATTATGGCACGCGACGAAAAGATACATTCACAACGATGCGACCAGAGTCCCACGCTAGCGTCCGTTGAAGAGTTTCGCGTAGCGGCGTTGCGCGACCTGTTGGGCCAATGTACTGTCGAGCAACAGGCATTCTTCAGGCGTGGATACCCGTACGACTCGCTCGAAGAGATGCCCCTCGCGAAGATCGAGCGGGGTATCGAGCATTGCGAAGCCACAATCAAAATGAACGCCCAACGGCAATCTAGCTCGACATCAGGACGCCCCGGCCACGACGGCCAGGCGAAGGAGCGGTAAGGAGCCGCATCGTAGGAATCCCGGTGGACCCGGCCGCGCAGGAAGCAACGCCGGGAACCGCCATAGCAGAAGGAACTGACATGCTCGTACTCTCGCGAAAAGCTGGTGAAGCCATCGTCATCAACGATGACATTACGATCGTGGTCGTGGAGATTCGTGACGACAAGGTGCGCCTGGGCGTAGAAGCCCCGAAGGAAGTGCCGGTCCACCGTCGCGAAGTGTTCGACGCGATTCAACGAGACGAAGGGGAGGGAGATCAGTCGTGAAAACATACATGGCAACCGTCACGCGACGAACCGGCGAGCAAGAGGACTTCATCCCCCGAGCGATGGCAAACGGCATCGCGTTGCACGTGATCGAGCAGTACCTCGACGACGAGGACAATCGCGAAAACCAAAAAGGGGAATCATGACCGTAAAGCGACACTTGTGCGTTGCGCATGGGGGCTTGTTCTTCTCAAATATGGAGGCTTGCCCACTCTGCGAGGAGATCAAGCGGTTTAACGATCAGGCTGAGGAGCTAGTGCGGCAGGTCGAGGCGACGCGGGAAGAACTGCGGATCAGCGCTGGTGTAAGAGAGCGGCAGGCCGTAAAGATCGGGGCGCTCCAGCGCGATATCAAGCACCATAGCGAAACGTTCCAAGGCCAGATGAGAACGATCGACGAGCAGGATGAGATGATCGTCAGGCTCAAGGACACGAAGCCCCAAACAGACTACCGCGAGACCGAGGCGACGCGGGAAAAGCTGCGGATCAACGCCGAAGTAATTCGGGAGCTCGAAACACGACCTGCCGGTCTGGAGATCAGGATCACGCACCACGGCGTGATCATACGGGACCAGGCCGAGACGATCAGCGAGCAGGCCGAGACGATCGAGACGGAAGAGGATCTGCCCTGCAAAGAGCCACGACGGCCGTCGGATGAGAGGTCGCGACGCGGGACGGAAGTATCGCCACGGACGTGGGCAGACCGGGGGGCTGGACCATGAGCCTAGCAAATGTTGACACAGCAACCTTACAGTCCGGCCCAGAACTCGATGCTCTGATTGCCGAGAAGTGGATGGGGTGGCGCCAAGATTTCTCGTTTTTGCAGACAAATTCTAAATACTGGCGAAATGGTGCAGGTTTGTGTCGATCATCGGATCAGTGGAAACCTTCCACTAACCCCGCCCACGCTGGTGAGGCGAGGAGAAAGGCCGAGAGTTGGGACCTGCACACGTTCAACTGCCCGAAGCCCACGACAGTAAGTTGCTCGCTTCTAGTTAGTGGGGAATGGCAGGTTTCTGGGGGGGGTTCAGTGGGATGGTGTAAATATACCGAAACCAACGGGGATAAAGGCCGTGCTGAGGCTCTAGCGACGTGTCGGGCGATCGTGGATATGTTGATAGCCGCGGATGAGGTGAACGATGGCTAACTGGACGAGGATTAACGACATTCTGCAATCGGCGGACCGCACAGTTCTCGACGGAATTGCAGTCGCCCACACACTCACGACCCCGCAATTCGTCGAGCTTGGGCACCTGCTGTTGGACGCACGATATGAGGCTGAAGCCGTCGAGGCGGCCGATGCTTGCGAGACGATGTTGGCGGCATGCAAGCTATCCATAAGAGCGATGTGAATTACCTAATATGGAATCAACTCGTTGCCGCCAAGACCGAAGGGAAGAATGATGACTGAATCCTGCTACATGTGCGGCGTACGGCTGGAGGATTACTTCCGGCAGTTGTGCCCTAAGTGTCGCGAGGCGGCAGAGATAAAAGCGCAGCGAGATGCCGACGAGGCTGCCAGAAAGGAGGAGGATCGTGATTGAATGGAGACTAAAACAATCTACCATCGTCGACCGCTGGAACGTCGCGGAATACTCTAACGGACTCTTCCAACGACATATTATGGTCGCTTTTGATAAGGCCACGGCCGGTCGCATCGCCAAACTGCTGGAGTTGGAGGCCGTCGTCGACTTGGCGATAAAGTGGCAGAAATCGTTCGTGTTTGGCCGGGATGTTAGTGACGAAGGATTCTCGGTCGCCGATGAGACAGCCGAACAGGCATTGTATGACGCCGCCCAGGCGGCCGGGGATGGGGAGGGATTGTGAAAACCACTTGGTCCGAGTTCGCCGAAGCTGTAGCAGCCGCTGGCCTGCGTGCAAAACGTTGCCCCGCCGGCGGCTGTGACCACTGGCAAATCACGGGCGGCCCGGTGTTGGTCAACGTCTGGCCGGACACCAAACAAGGGTTTCGGATGGCGGCAGATAACGGCTTCGGACGCCACGGCTCGGTCACCAAGGCTATCCAGCTCGCGGGCCCGCCGAAAGTTCCTGAGCCGCAAACGAAGCACGAGTATCCGGCCCACTTGCCCGACGTCCCGCCGTTTGAGGATCGCCCCGTTGGTTTGATTCGCCGGTTGTGGCGCCGGCTTTGGTGAAGGAAACAGCGATGAAACAGCGAGACAACGAATGGCGACAGGCCCGGCTTGGCGCCGTGACCGCGAGCCGTTTCAAGGACGTGCTCACGTCGCCACGCACCAAGGCGGCGCGCGAGGCCGGGGGTTGGGCGCAGACGGCGGAATCGTACCTGGACGAGAAACTCGCCGAGATGATCCACTGCCAACCGTCGGATGTGTGGCGATCGGACGCGACGGACTGGGGGACCGCCAATGAACCGAACGCTTTTGAGGCGGCCATCCCGGTTATCGAGAGGCTGTTTGAAGAAAGGCTCTCGTTGCCGGAGGGTGAGTTCGCCTACATCCACCACCCCTCGGAACCGCACATCGGGTGCTCACCGGACGGGATCATTGGCGACGATGGGCTACTGGAGCTCAAATGCCCGTACAGCGGCGCGAAGTGGATCGCGGCCCGTCGCTCCGGGTTGATTCTCCCTGCGGAACATGTACCGCAGGTGCAAGGCGAGCTCTGGTGCGCACGTCGCAAGTGGTGTGCCTACTGCTGGTACGATCCTCGAGTCAAGGCATCGGGCTTAGATCCACTGCTCACGATCACGGTCAAGCGCGACGACGAGTACATCGACACCGTTCTTGCCCCGAGAGTGATTGAGTTTCGCGATTGGCTCCTTGCCGAGTATCACACACTTGTGGGCGGCAAGGATGCGCCGTTTTAACCGCAACAGAAAAGGAGAAATCAAATGAAACCTGTTTTGACTGGCGACAACAAACTGAGCGTAGAACTACACAAGATCGACGAGTCCCAACTCGGGAAGGCTCGCGACGTCGGAAAAATGCTCGAAGCAATACACCAGGGCGAGGGCTCATCTCTCGTCGAAGCTGTGGATGCGATCCTGAAGAAGTTCTCTCGGCCGAAGGCGAACGAATCTAACGAGGCGGCGAAGGACGGTGACGAATGAGAATCACGCTAACACGCGAAGATATCAAGACGCATGCTGCCGCATTGAAGCGGATTGAAGAACTCGAAGGGTGGGGCAAGGGAGCGAACTCCGCCTATCGTATGTTGAGTCTCCGTCAGCTCAACAGCCAGACGGTTACCCCCGTCAAGTGCGGGCAATCATGTACGAACCGCGATAAAGGCCATCACGAAGAGGCCATATTCCGCAAGCACATGGATGCAGCGATCGACGAAGCACTGGCGTACTGGCGTAAACAGGCGGGATTGGGGGATGATAACGAATGAGCGAATTCGTAACTACCGAGGCCGCCGCCATGGCAGGACTGAAGCTAGGCGATACCGTTTTTGAACCCGATCCATGGAACGGCAGGGTCTTAGTGCGGCATGTGTTGTACGAGATCGTTACGAGTAAGTGGGATGAGATCCTCCATAGAGTAGCAGACGGTTTCCCAAAAAAACGGATCACGATCTCTGGCGGTGTCCTTGGCGGCGGGCAAGAAGTCGTAGCGGACGACTGGGGGGAAAAGTACTTCACCTCCCTTACTGAGGCACACCGCGTATGTGACAAACAGGCGGTGTGCCTGAAGGCCGAGCGCGAATCGCAGATCAAAAACGAGATTCGCAAGCTACAGAAACAATTAGAGAAGACCGAAGGGGATGATCACGAATGAGCGCCAAGATCCATAAAGCGATCGTTGCCGTGATGCGCGAGGTTGGGGCCATCGGCAAGGACGTGAAGAACACGGACCAGAAGTACAGCTACCGATCCGTCGAGCAGGTCTACAACCGAGTACAGCCGCTGTTCGCCATACACGGTATCTACTCGTACCCCAAGGTCACCGAACAGTCTCACGAGACGGGCAAGACAAAGGCCGGCGGCACGATGAACCGCGCCATTTTGACGGTCGAGTACACCTTCGCGGCAGACGACGGCAGCAGTATCGCCGTCACGGTCGTGGGCGAGGGCATGGACATGAGCGACAAAGCATCTAACAAGGCCATGTCCGCGGCGCATAAATACGCGATTTGCCAGGTGCTGAACATTCCCTATCAGGTGATCGACCCGGACAAGTCCACCCCGGAGTGGGCGACCAAGCTAGCCGACCGCGTGACGCTCGTACAGACAAGGAATCTGTATACCGAATGGGCCTCACGCCACGCCGGTGATCTGGAACACTGTGACAAAGAGGGGAAAAAGAAAGCCTTCGCGGAATGGGTGAAGAAAGTGCTTGGCGGCGCCGGCCCGGATGACGTAGGCGAGTTTGCGGACTGGACAGTCGAGGACTTGGAAAAATGCCAGGAGGTTTTGAAATGACGAAGGACAAACGGACTAAGGCCGAACTACTGGACGCCCTTGACGCAGCACTTGGGCGCGAACGACAAGCAGAACATGAACTGCGGGCAGCCAAGGCCGACAAGAAAGTCGCTGAGACTAAGGTGGCTACGTTGACGCTATCGCTTGCAGCAATACGCAACGCGATAAGTGCCGCCGTGGCGATGAAGTACCCCAAAACTGTGGCGTTTGGCGGTGTTGAGGAAGCGTGGTTTGGAGGGGAGTACATTCATCCAGGCTATGCCGGCGACAACGCGGAAGTGCGTTTGTTGCGATTGATTGATGATAAATGCCAGGAGGCTTTTGGATGAGCCGACTCGACAAAATCAAACGACTGCTCGAAAAATTCCCAGCGGATGGTGATTCGCTGCTGGGTTTGCTTGCGTGGGCGGTAGGGGAAATTGAACGGCTGGAGCGAGGCATCCAGGTGCCTGTGCCCGGCGACCAGGACATGGTTCCGAATACGACACTATACGCCTACATGATCGGATTGGGGATGCCGGAGGCGTTGAGTTCGGAGCAACAGGCTGAATGGCTGCGGAGTGTATTGTGTGTTGGCACAGCGGTCCGGGCTCGCCTCGCGGGGGAAAACGATCGCCTACGGGCGGCTTTGGCTCCATTCACGGCTCTCGGAAAAACAATCTACCAATCTTACCAAGGCACGGTGGATCACGACTTGGGCACATTGCCGACGCTGGATGAGTGGCGCAAAGCCGCGGAGGCGTCCCCCTAATGCGCCGCATTTCAAAGAAAACCGCCGACCGCGAAACCGAGGCCCGCCCGTTCCGCGAGCAACTCAAGCTAGAGATCGGGCACTGTGAAATTTGCCATCATAATCCGAAGGAAGTGCAGCCGGGGCAGGTGGCGTGGGCGCTCCACGTTCACGAAATCGCCCGAGGCGCGCACAGACTCAAGGCATTGGACAAGCGATTCGCGGTGCTGGTGCTTTGCTATCCGTGCCATATCGACGGGGTGCATGGAATTGGGTACTGGCCCGAGGCGCGGCAGTTGGCCGCACTAATGAAGTCAAGGGACCATGATTACAACCTTATAGCCTATAACAGGTTAATAAACCCCGATGCGCCACGCCGCGTAACGCAAACTGAAGTTGATGTATGGCTTGCACAAATCGAATTACCGAGGAGGAGGTGAAAAGTGACAAGTATGAATGATGCCGACAGATCCGCTGAGCGACGGCTCCATCGCGAGAATCTGAATTGCCTATCGTATTGGTATCCAAAGCTGCTGGCGGCAGATTTGCCGGTGCCACGCACCCGGATCGTGAGAATTCCAACGAAGAGCATAATTGACGATCGCTTCCGGGCACTTGGCGGCGATGACTTCAATGACCGTGACAATACCTGGCTGGATGTGCTCATGCTGGCCGCCGTTGAAATCGGCTTCCCCTGCTTTCTGCGGACCGGCCAAACGAGCCATAAGCACGACTGGGAGAGGACCTGTTATCTGCATCAGCCAGAAGACCTGACGAGCCACGTCCTGGCCCTGATCGAGTTCTCCGAGTGTGCGGATCTGTTGGGGCTGCCGTGGAACGTCTGGGCCGTGCGTGAATTGCTCCCAACGACGCCTGTTGCTGTCGTCTACCGAGGCATGCCTCTCTGTCGAGAATTCCGCTGTTTCGTCCGCGATGACGAGTTGGTGTGCCTCCACCCGTACTGGCCGGAAAAGGCTGTCAGAGATGGGTTCCATGATTCGGAACGCATGGGGGATTTCGCGGCAATCTACCGCGATGTAACACAGATCGAAGATGGCGAACGGATGGAAGTGGAGCGCCTCGCGAGAGCGGCGGGCCGTGCCGTCGGAGGAAGCTGGTCAGTCGACCTGCTCGACACAATTAACGGCTGGTACGTCACGGACATGGCCTTGGCAGACAGAAGCTGGCATTGGCCAGGATGTCCGAATACCGGAGCGTGAACTGATGACATCACCGTCAAACCTAATCACCGACAGAACGGCAAACCTGCCTGGCGTACCATTACGTCCGCCTTCCGGTTCGATGGTGCCCATACCGAAAGCCCTCGTGCAAGTAGACACAGGGATGAACAAGACCGAAGCGGCTTATGCCGGCGAGCTGGAGTTGCGTCAACGGGCCGGCGAGATTGTTTGGTATCGGTTCGAGGCGATCAAGCTGCGACTGGCGGGCAAGACTTTTTATACGCCGGATTTCGTTGTGATCATGGCTAATGGCGAGGTTCAGTTCCATGAGGTGAAGGGTTTTTGGCGCGACGACGCGCGAGTGAAGATCAAGGTCGCAGCGGAACAGTTCCCATTCAGGTTTATCGCGATCCGCAAGACGAAGGGCGGATGGGAAACGGAATATTTTGGACGAAGGTGAAGTGATGTCGTACAGCCGATGGGGCGAGTCGCGATGGTACACCTTTTGGGCATGCCAAGACGACGCGACCGAAAATCGAGACACTGCGATCTTTGAGATCTGCGCCGGTGTGTCGTTTACGGCGACCGAGCTTCGCGCTGACATTAAGACATGCGTGGACCTTGCTATAACTAAAGAGCGCACGCGCAGCGGTAGCAGTGTGCCGGATGAGGAACGCCAGGAACTCCAAGGGTACATGGCGGACTTCCTAGCGGATGTCGATGAGGTTTACCCGGAATGACTCCGGAGAATGGGGAGTGAAATGACGCGGTTCATTCGGTTTGTTGCTGATGCTTGGACGAAACTAGTTACCCGGACAATCGGCCGAAAATGCGAGACTTGTGGAAAGAGATTTCGTGTTGGCATTTCTCCGTGGGTATGTAGTGAAGAGTGTTTTTCAAATTGGATTCCGTTTTGACTGACCACCGAACATTCCTCTTGAACCGTCTCGACCAAGGGCTTAATACAAACCGCGAAGGGATGGAAGTGAAGTGATGAACCCATACACCCCCGGCCCATGGAAGTACAAAACAACTCCAGGTAGCGACCACGAGTATTGTACCGTCTACGTCGAAAACGGAAACGGAATGGCAATCGCGAGGCACGTGTTGCCGGAAAACGCCGGTTTGATTGTAGCCGCGACGAAACTATTAGCAGCGTGTGAGGCCATGGTTCACGCCGCCAAGACGAACGACCCGGCGATGGGTGGCGTTGCTGCAACACTGGCCGCGGCCGCCATTACGGAGGCTACTGGAAGATAAATGACCACCTATTCACCGTCGACCCGTGGGACCGGTACTAATGAGCAAGGACAAGCCAAAAAAGTGCGCGTGCGGTCATAGGCCAGATCAGCACGTCTTGTACAGCGAAGGTGGCCGCAACACCAATGGTTCCCGGTACGTCTGTACGGTGGATGGCTGTAGTAGATGGGCATACTGCAACCTTGCAGGGGAAAGATTCCCCTTGACACCGTCTCGACGATTTGGATAATGCAAATTAGTCCAGAAAACACAAAACCATGAACACACAACTCCCCCACCCCGGCATTCTCGACCTGTTCTAGGTCGCTGTTTTGTGGACTACGGGGTGGGGGCTTGTTTTCAGCAAGGGCTGGCACAATGACTACCCAGATCACAACCTCCGAATTCGACTATTCTCACCTAGACAAGGACACCGCGTCGAAGCTCAGGTACTACGCCAATAGCGGCCACGGCCTGGTTAGGAAGAACCAGATTCGGTTCATCGCAGAATTCGGCGAGATGCTCAGCGATGCCCGGAATCTACTCAGTAACCACGACAATGGCACCTTCTGCAAGTGGGCGGTGGCGGAGTTCGATCTATCCAAGCAAACCGTCTACAACTATGTGAACGCTTGGGACAAGTGCTTGTCCAACGGTTGGACAACCATGGCAAACATCAGCCCAACCGCCCTGTATTTGATGAGTCACGACGATACCCCCAAGTCCGTACTGACTAAGGTTTTGCGAATTGCCGTGAAGAAAGAGACGGTGACGAAAGCCGACGTCAATAAGCTAATTCCGGGCACCAACCTTTCGGGGGGAAAGCCAAGAAAACCAAAGCCCCCTGCCCCCGTGACGACCGAGGAATCCGGGGATGCTTCTGGATCGAATGACGCCCCCGAAGCCCCCGAGCCCGATTACGGCAAGTGCCCGAATTGCGCGGGAACCAAGTGGAAAGTCGATAATGACGACTACGTTTCCTGCGCCAAGTGCAGTCATCCCCATGGGGAGCCCGCTGGGGACGCTGACGAGGACCGGATTAAGACCCAGCGGCAGAAGACCACCAAGACCATAGAGGCCCTAATGCGGGCGTTTGACGATCTGCAAACGATGAAGGCGAGGCAGTTCCACGCCGGGACGACCACATGGACGGACGCTGACGTCATGGCAACGCTGGAGAGCATGGGCACAATTCGAGCGTGCAAGGGATTACTGAAGATTGCGAAGGGATGGATGTGATATGAAAACCAGAATCACATGCTTGCTATTCGGATGCGGCGACGAGGACCTCACGGAATACACCGAGTGTCATCGCTGCGGTGCGTACCTTTACGACAGTGAGTGGATTGATGACGGTTGGGCGGTGATGTTGCTTTTCTGTATCAAACGATTTCTATGTGCGTGTCATCACATGATTTGGGGTCGCCGGTGTGATACGTGCGGGAAGCGGCTTCGTGCGGACAATCCTTCCTGGACATGCAGTTCTCAGTGTGCATCTTCTCCATCGCAGGAGGTTCCTTTTTGATGATCGAATTGCCGACGTTGTACCCACATCAGATCGACCAGAAGGACCGTACCAGGTCTGCGCTGGCGAGGCACGGGTGGGTCATCCTATGCGCCCCTCCGGGCGTGGGCAAAACGCGAATGGCCAAGTGGGTTCTTGGGTCGAGTGCGAACAGGGAGCCAAACGACAGACAGAGCGGGCACAGCCTGTTTGCCGTCCACCGGCGGGGTCTAGTCGACAATGCCGTGATTGAATTTAAGAAGGAGCCCGCACTGCCGCATGGGATCATCATGTCGGGCTGCGACACTAGCTACGGAGACAGAACCCAAGTCGCCTCGATTGACTCGCTGCTGAGATGGTTTATAGACGACGGTATGTACCACACGACACTAACGTTCGACCTGATCGCTTACGACGAATGTCACTCGAACCACCAGAAGCTTGCGACATTTCTGAAGTACCATGCCGACAAACGATCGATGTTGGGCTTACAACCCGCCTACGGTATCGGGCTGTCGGGAACACCGCAGGCGAAAGGACTGGCGGACGTCTATAAGGAAATCGTCGCCGGGCCCACCACGCAATGGCTGATCGACAACAAATACCTGTCGCCGTTTCGATACTTCCGGGGGACAGAGGGAAGGCTCGATCTGTTGGTGAAGCGTGGCAACGAATTCACCAAGGCTTCCGAATACGAAGCGATGGACGGTCTGTCCGGCGATCTTGTTCGCGACTGGAAACAGTTTGCCGAAGGCCGGCCGACAGTCGGCTTCTTCCCACGACGATCGCACGCGAAAGACGCCATGGTGCAACTGGAGGAAGCCGGGCTACGGGTCGCATACGTCGATGGGAACACGCCGGACGATGAACGTCGATTGGTATTTGGTTGGCTCGACAAGCACGAGATCGACTATTTGTGCAACGTCCAGGTTGTTGAGCGGGGGACGGACATTCCGGCAATTAGTTGCGTTCAGTTGTGCGTTGCAATGGCATCCGTGGTTGCGTGCCGGCAAAAAATCGGTCGCGGTGCTCGATTCAACGCGTTGAAGTACCCAGCCAAAAAGGATTGTGTCGTAATCGATCACGGAGGAAACACTAAACGGCTCGGACTCTTCGAGGACGACCCCCAGTGGACACTCGACATCACGACGAAAGACCCGGGCGAAGTCGGGGTTAGGCCTATGATCGAATGCCCGAAGTGTCGTGCCATCTACCGGGGCGGCTTGTGCCGGAATTGCGGATACGAGCCCACGCCACGCGAGCGACGTGCCCAAGGTTTGCAATTCGACGGTTCGGAATTGAAGGAAGTCACGCGGAAAGAGAAGAAAGAAACCAAGGCCAAGAGTGCCCACGACCTGATGGTTGACGCACTCTACAAGGCCGGGCGATCGGGTCGGACGTATCGCCAATGCGCTGGCATATTTGGCACGTTGAGCAAGAAGCAGGGCTCGAATTACCGCGTGCCGAGACATGTTACGGTGGGCGGGCACCGATACAAGATGATTCGCTACGGGTCGGACGATTCCAACCGGAGAGTGTCAGTGTTGTATCCGTTCGTGACTGGTGAGCACGGTGGCGCGTACTTGGTTGAGGACACAGAACCGAGCGGGGCACCATACTGATTTGGGACTGGCACCGGCTGGTCGGTGAGGTGGACAAGGAGGGATTGTACTAATGGCCAAGAAAACTAAGTGGTTTGAACAAGGCTTCGATCTAGAGGGAGTGTTCTTCCGGGGACACTCGGTGGTGTTGGAAACACGCGGCATGAGTGTCGCCCTGGTGGGCGCGGATATGGACAGCCTGCGGTGGGCGTGTAAACGCCTACTGCCCGACCTGGAGCTGGACGAATCGGGAATCCAATGCGTAAGAATCCACAAGGATCATTGACGTTAGCCCTCAGTTACCAAGGAGGAAACCATGTTTTGGGACGCTTTCGTTTGGGGACTCGGTGTGTCGTGCGGCGGCAGCATTGGTCTCTTTGGATTCGTGATTGCCTTGGCGGCCTGGCGGATGGTGACCGGCGAGGGTAGCCGTTGGGCTCTAGCGGCACAACGCGATATCCAAGCTGTCGAGGCCCTGCGAGAACGTAACAGACTAACCGTGGAATCAAACGCGACTTTATCGGAAATCGCGGAGTCGTTGAAACTCGGCGAGATGGGCAAGGGGAAATATCCATCTTGACACCCCAGACGAATCGTAACAATCCGCGGTAGTTTAGATGGGATCGGTGAGTATACTAGCCGCCCCAGGTAGAACAGCCGGACAAGACCGGAAGACGGAGGTTCAACTCCTCCCCGTGGATTTTAGAGGCACCGGCACGTCGGTGAGGTGGACAAGGAAAGGTTGTACTGATGGCGAAAGAAAACCAAACGTGGTGCGATGACTGCAAGGCATGTTCCACGGCGTTGTTTCAGAAGGGCGACCGCAAGTTGTGCGTGCGTTGCGTATTCAATGAACTGTGTGAATGCGAACGCGACGCCGAACGCTACCGGTGGTTGGCAAAAACCGAACCTAGTAGTCTCGTGTTGGTTGCCCAAAGGGTCTCGACGGATGCTTGTCTTGGCGGACCAGCCAACGTGAATGACTGTATCGACGCAGCGATTCGACAATCTGAGAACGATTTAACATAGCCCACTATTGGGCACGTGCCGCAAGTTCTCCCCCGGCGGCAAATAGCCCCTGATGGCAACGAGTGGAGAGGAGTGGCGGCCAGCGCCGTACATGGGAGTGGATGAAGCCCACGTTATAACCAGGAAAGCTGGCGGAAAGTCGTTGCCGGCGGATGGAAGAGATGCCGCCGGACGCAAACGATTTTCGGTGGGTCGTGGACCCTTCGCTGGGCGTGAGTGACCACCTAAAAATGAATCTGGAACGTAGGAAGCGCTGCGCAATTCAGTGAGATACCATGAACGACGATGCCCCACTTTCGAGTCAGATAGCCGCCAGTATCGAGGACGTGAAGATACTACTGGCCAATAATCGCAGTCTATCAGTTGGCTACTTGTCACAATGCCTCAAGGACGTGGAAGCGGAGGCAAGAGAACGGTTACGGACGCTGGAACGTAGCCAGGCCAAGCGATTCGCAGCCTTAGAGACTGTTGTAGAGAAACTATCACAACGACTGGATGCTGCGGGAATTGTGTGCAAGGTACTGCGAGAGGAAGTGGACACGTTGAAACGCGGAGCGGAGGCGACGAAATAAGATACCCCCGGCCGCGGCGGTCACGGATGGTGTTTGAGCAGATGAGCCGTCGCGGCTGGTGTTTTGAAGGAGTGAATGATGACCCTACCCAATCAGCACAAAGGATAACGAAGATGACGACCGTTGTTCTAGACCCAAATAACATTGCCGACTATCGGATGTTTCTGAAAATCAAAAGCCTGCCGACGTATCGGATCATCGGTAGACGAGCAATCTTTCCGTCGGAGTATGTCGATCGTGTCTATAATGATCGCGAGCACGTAGCCGACGAGACAGCATACGAGCCGCCATCGTGGGCGTTCGACTATCAACGCGACATCACGCGGATGGCGATCCAGAAACGCAAATACTGCCTGTTTGTGGATTGCGGGTATGGCAAAACGGCCATCATCCTGGAGTTTGCAAAACACGCGTTGTCCGCGATGGGAGGCCGTCGGTCAGTGTTGATTGTATCGCCGCTCATGGTGATACGGCAGACGATCGCTGAGGCGGCAAAGTTCTACACCGACTACCTAATCCAGCAAATCCCAGCGGCCGGGTTGCAGGAATGGCTTGCGACCGGAGGGGGAGTTGGGATCACAAACTACGAGGCCATCACGCCAGATCTGGACCGCGGGAACATCGGAGCGTTGATACTCGACGAGTCGTCCAATCTCAAATCCGCGTACGGAAAATGGGGAACGAAGCTGATTGCCATGGGTAAGGGACTGGAATGGAAGCTATCGGCCACCGGAACCCCGGCACCAAATGACCGTATTGAATATGCCAACCAGGCCGTATTTATGGATGCGTACCCGACGGTCAATTCGTTTCTGGCGCGGTTCTTCGTGAACCGTGGCCAAACGCAAGAACGATGGGCTCTCAAGCCGCATGCGTTGCGGCCGTTCTATCGGGCGTTGTCGCATTGGTCGATATTCATGACGGACCCGGCGACTTACGGATGGGCCGATAATGCGGAAACGATCCCGCCGATTCACATTCACGTTAGCCATGTCCCAATGACGGATGAGCAGAAGCGGTTGGCATTTATGACGCACGAGCGGCTATTCGCCGATCGAATCGGAGGCATCACGAACCGATCTGTATTGGCACAGATCGCCAAGGGAAACCACAAGGGGAAGCGAATCCCAACGAACAAACCGCAAGCCATTCGCGAGTTGGTTGACTCATGGCCGGATGAATCTACTCTGATCTGGTGCAAGTACAACGAGGAACAGAAGATCATTGAAGAGGCGTTTCCTGATGCCGGCTCCATCACTGGAGTTACTCCATTTGAGAAGCGGGTTGAAATTCTCGACGCATTTCTCGCGGGGAAAAATCGCGTTCTGATAAGCAAGCCGAAGATCTTGGGATTCGGGCTGAATCTCCAGTGTGCCACGCGGCAGGTGTTCTCCTCGTGCGAGGATAGCTACGAGGCATTCTACCAGGCCGTCAAGCGTTCCAACCGAGTCGGATCGAAGTACCCGCTTAACGTCCACATCCCGGTTACTGACATCGAACGAATCCAGATGGATAACGTGTTGGACAAGGCAGATCGGGTACATGCCGATACAGTGGAGCAAGAAATCCTTTTCAAGGAAATGAGTGATGGACAACCTAAACGGTAGCGAATGGTATATCCACCACGGCGATTGCATTGAGCACATGGCAGTGATGGAGCCGAAAAGCATGGATATGGCGGTGTTTTCACCCCCTTTCCCGAGCCTCTACGCCTATACATCCTCCCCCGAGGACATCGGCAACAGCGAGGATTTGAAGGGCGAGGCGAAGTTACACCTATCGTTTTTCTACAAGCAGTTGTCGCGGATAGTGAAGCCGGGGCGGGTGATTGTCGTACACGTGGCCCAGATCCCGCGGATGAAACGCGCTGGCGGGCAAGGGATGTTTGACTTTCGCGGACTGAACATCCGGATCGGTGAACGAGCAGGGCTGATCTTCGAGTATGACTGGTCGGTACGAAAGAATCCGCAATCCCAGGCGATCCGAACCAAGAGCCGCGAGTTGCAATTTTCCGGGCTGGAATCCGATCGAGCCAAGAGCCGGGGGGCGATGCCAGACTATCTCCTCAAGTTCCGGGTGCCGGGCGAAAACAAGATACCCATCAACAACAAGGACGAGGTGAGTCGCAATGAGTGGATCGCGTGGGCCGAATCGTGCTGGTCAGACATCCGCGAGACCGATACCTTAAATGTGAAGGAAGGCCGGGGGAAGGATGACACCAAGCACATTTGCCCTCTTCAATTAGGGGTTATCGAGCGGGTCGTGCGGCTGTTCTCTAATCGCGAGGAAGTCGTGTTCTCGCCGTTTGCTGGTATCGGGTCGGAAGGTTACGTCGCATTGTTGCACGGTCGGCGATTCTACGGATGCGAGATCAAGCCGGAATACATTGCGGCTGCTAAGAAAAATATGGTACGGGCAATTGCTACCCGTAATCAGAATCAAGCGACTCTGTTCTAACCAAAAAGAGGCGCGGAGGCGACGAAATAAGATACCCCCCGGCCTGGTTTTTTGAAGGAGTGAACGATGGTTACGAGACCTCGACGAAAGCCCGTCTGGTGCGTGATGGGCCTAGACGGATGGTGGTGTGCGACAAGGGCCCAAAAGAATAAGCCGGCGACCCATGATAGTTCGGCCACGCTGTGCATGCACGTTACGCTCCCGTATGGCGTGATGAAGCGGCGTCCAACGTGCCCAGGATGTCGCGAGCGATTGATGAGGAGAGAGGACAGAAAAGCCGCGAAAGCGGACCGCGGATATCAACCACCAGAGGAATGAATAATGCCGGTCTATGTGGATGAGTTGCGAGTGGCGTTGGCCAATGCGTCGAGCGGTTGCTTTGGGCGACATGTAAAGAAATCCTGTCATCTCATGGCGGACACTAAAGAGGAACTAGAGGCCGTCCGCAAGAAACTCAAATTGCGTCCGGGCTGGCGTCACAGCGACCACTACGATTTGGTGCCCGACAAGCGAGCCGACGCAATTCGGCTCGGGGCAATTCCAGTGAAGGCAGCCACCTTGGTCGATCTGAGGCGGCGGAAACGCGTAGCTGCCGAACCCACGGAGGATTGAACGATGCGAATCCTGGCACAGTTGCAGTCCAACCACCAACCCTAACCACGAGGAAGCATGAGCGAGCCTCACGAGAATGTCGCCATAGCCCACGCGGCCATGGTACGACTGTCCGGCCAGGTGAGCCAGATGGCAGATCGCATCGTGGTGCTGGAGACAATTGCCGCGGAGTGGCGCACGCAAGAGAAAACCTTAGTCGCCGAACTTGTCAACGCGGTCGAGATATATTGCGCCGCCAATGCGGACGCAGGATGCAAAACAGTCGACGTGACCGAAGTGAGTTGCCAACGCTGCACGGCAATTATCCTGGTACCCCAAGGTCGCGACGCGAAAGAGCACGGCTGGTGTGTGCCGAGTGACGGTCACCTGCGTCTGTGCCCGTCGTGCGTGGCGGCGCATAAACGCGAGATGAAGGCGGCGACAGCGTAGCAGTTGAGCAACACACGACCCCTAACCACAAGGAATAGGAAATCATGGCGGAATGCAAGCGAGATACAGAAACGATCAGTACCTACACGCTCGAACTGTCACACGAGGAAGCGTGTGCGGTGTGGCGAGTCTTCCAGAAAGTGAGTGGCAACGTGACCGGACCCCGAGGATTGATAGACCGTGTAAACGGCTGCATGGGGTATGCCTTGTTAGAGACGGTGAATGATCGCTCACACTTAGAGGCGATGTTTATTTGCAGCGGCAACGTCGCCATAGAAACCAAGCCCCTATTGGAATAGGAGGTGCGAAATGATCCGTCCCGGCTGAGAGGACGCGGAGTTCGCCTGACGGCCGCGAACACTGTGAGATAGGCTGGATACCGAAACGCCCAGCAGGCAAACGCCAATTGAAAGGAGTACAAGCCATGAAGAGACGTTGACCAAAAATCGACACCCAGTCGCGGCGGGCGGATTGGCGTCTGACCGTCGCGGCTGGTTTTTGGCCCCGTGAAGGCGGTACCTTCCTACGTGCCAAACACGTAAGAGCCTACTTTGTGGCAACTGAGGCTATTCCAAGGCTGATAAGTACAGGATAGTCAACGACGAAGCCCGGGTAGGTTGCTGGTTCGACTCCAGCCGGGGTCACTTGAAACGCCAAACTAAAAGGAACTGATAAATGTGCGATGAAGAACACGATGACCACACCGAGGAATGGCCATATCCTGGTTTCGGCGCCGGCATAGCAGTGTCCGCTGCCCAACTCGTCGGATGGTTTTTCGCAATACTTGCTGTGATTTGGGTTGCAAGCTGGATTATGAAATGGTTGTTACTGTAGTCACTGAGGAAGTATGCGCCATCTTGCCGTAATCGGACACTGAGGGCCATTGTTGAAACGCGGTACTTTTCACGGAGGTAACGACTAATGGATCAGTGGTACACCAGCAACGGCGACACCATCTCCCGCAACGGCCGGCGTGTCAGCGGCTCGGTAATAGTGGCGATCATCCACGACCTGGAATTACAACTCGACGCCGCTCGCAAAGATGATGCGGTATTGCGCCGCAAGTTCCAACGAGTCCGCGACTGGATAAAATACGCCGCGAACTCACCGGGCGGGATTTGTGCCGAGCTTGGCGGCTTGATAGAAGAAACCACAGAGGAGCCGACCTAATGAAGGGCAGCGAACGATACCTTTTCCATTACTACGACTCGCGCCGCAATGATGTGTGTCATACGTTCGGTCGCTTCGCGTCAAACCCCGAGCTGTCGTTCACGTGGTACGACGCGGCGATATTGAGCCAGAAGGTTCGCGAGCAGGTGAGGCGGCCGGTGAACAGATTAGGGGTCTGTGATGCCTGACTTCACGTTCGGCCCCACCCGCGTGTTCGTGCCGATTTGCGTCCGGTGGCCGCTGGGCTTCTGCGGCGGCCCGGCCGGCTATGAGGAGCGGACGATCGAGCACGTCGACGACGCGCCGATCGTGGTGGACGAAACGCGAGGAACGGAAACAACGGAGGGCGTGAGCGATGCGTAATGCGACATACCGGCTAGGAAAGCATCGGGTCTACGCGTGCGTCTGCGGGGGCAAGCCGCATCGCCCACTACGGGCCGCGGATACGATAGCTCGGCCGTTTCCGAAGCCATGCGACAGGTGTGGACGGAGCCTAGCGGGCAAGCCATTCGCGATTGAAGATGATGGCGTATGGATTCAGGAAGCAATGGATAAAGCTCGTGAACGGGAGGAACCGAACCCATGAAAGCTAAATCAACCATCCAAAAGCAAATTCGCCGACTAGAGCGAATAACCAAGGACGCCGGCGGGCCTAGCGGAACGTGCGGCTGAAGTGGAGAAAGCGGAGGAACCGACCAATGCCCACAAGTCCTGACCATTGCGACCATTGCCCCGCGTGCTCTGTCGAATACGAGGCACGGATCGACGCCCTCGTCACGAATCTTGGCCGACTACAGCACGAGCAGGTGGAATTACGGTTAGCCCAACAGGCGGAACTACAGAAGCTCGCGCAACAACTCACACGCGTGCAGCGTGCCCGGCGAACTGTCCGGGTGCCTTGCTCAACTTGCGGAGGAGCCGACCGATGACGACCAAAAAATCCACGACCTGCCAGAAGCCGGACCGCGAGTGTCCAGGGATTGTCTGCGGACACCCCTTGCCTTGCCCGTACCATACAGTAGTGATCGACACGGCTGGCACGGTCCCGACGGTAACTATTCCCGTCGTGTCCATCCCGCCAATCAGCCCCAAAACACTCGGGGTGTTGAAAGACATTAGCTTAGCCATCCACGAAGACCCAGCCTCTAGGGATAACCCATGACGCCGACCGAACTAGCCATTATTCTCGGCGTGATCTATGCCGTCTGGGCCCACTGGTTTCGAGAAAGGACGATACGATGACCGAGCCCACATGGCCGCCAACAGGCTGGCCTCCGGCATGGCCGCCTCCGGATTGGCCGTCCCCATGGCAACCGTCGCCTCCCCGCGTGGTGCGCAAGCAACCGAGGATGCGGGCGGGGGCGGGGAAAGTGCGGGCGCGAATTGGAACTGAGGGGTAATTATGACCATCCGATACGGAAGCGTATGCAGCGGCATCGACGCGCCCACCGTGGCGTGGAAGCCGCTGGGCTGGGAAGCCGCGTGGTTCGCAGAAATCGAGAGGTTTCCGTGCGCGGTTCTTCACCACCATTATGGCTGCGGGAACCCAATCAACAGACCGTCGCCAACGAAGCGATACGACCCGCAAGCAAAACAAACCGGCCCCGCCCCCAACCTCGGCGACATCACGAAAATCACTGAGGAGCAACTCAATGAGCACGGACCAATCGACATTCTGGTTGGAGGAACACCTTGCCAGTCTTTCTCGGTCGCCGGTCTCAGAGGAGGACTGGCGGACCCTCGTGGAAACTTGACGTTGACATTCCTGGACCTAGTGAGACGCACCAAACCGCGACACGTTGTCTGGGAAAACGTCCCTGGCGTTTTGAGCGATTCTACAATGGCGTTGCATTCTTTTCTTGACGGTTTGGAAGAAATAGGCTACGCTATAACTGGCTTCGATATTCTCGATGCCCAGTATTTTGGACTCGCCCAACGTCGCAGGAGGGTTTTTGTATGTGCACAAAGCATCGACGATTTACTGACAAGGAAGACGAGTTTCTCCGGTCTAATTGCAGCACAATGTCTCGCCGAGATATGGCAACACACCTTGGCCGTTCTGTGCGAGCGGTTGAATCACGGTGTAGAAAACTCGGACTCCGCAAATTCCAAGTCCATGCTTTCACTGCAAAAGAGGATCGGATTATTCGGGCTGCAAAAGGCAGAACAAGTGTCGAGATTGCTCGATTGCTTGGGCGTGCTCCGGCAGTTGTCCGAATGCGAGCCAAGCGGCTTGGGCTCGGAAAGTGGAAAAGTATCAAGCCTAATGCCGGAGAGTACCGTGGGTACAAAGTTCGGGGGATTAGACGGTCAAAAGGAAAGTATATCCGAATCCAAGAACACCGAGCCGTCATGGAGGACCACCTTGGTCGACGGCTTACGGATAGCGAACGAGTGCATCACATCGACTTCGACAAACGAAACAACAGAGTCCGAAATCTATACTTGTGCGACAGCGATGCTGAGCACCGCGGGATTCATGCGGGGTTCGCTCGCCTCTGCACCGGGATTTTCTACGGCGGCCGGGTCATGTTTGACAGGACTATGGGAGCATATCACTTATGCGAGACAAACAAGCTATAGCCTTTTTACGGCAGTGGAATGGGTTCGCAGGTGGCGTGATTTCCTCCGACAAGCCGAATCAGCAAGTCTCGCTCTCGGCAATCTTGGAATCCGAAACTTTGGCCAGATTCAACCTCTCTCCGAAAACCTGTGCGGGTATTCTCCGCCGGGGCGAGAAAGGGGGACGAAAAGTGCCGCTCTTACTGCGAACGGTGTTGGAATATGTGGTGCGGACGACAACCAAGCACAAGCCGGGCACTTGATAGCTACAGGACTCACGGCGAGGTATGGAAAGGGTGCCGATTCGGACTACACTGATACGCTGCTAATAATCCCAATACTGGAAGCCAATGCTCGCCAGGGGCTACGAGACAGTCCTCGCGATGGCATTGGGATCGGCAAGAACGGCGATCCTATGTTCACACTGCAAAGCAGCGCGCAGCACGCCATCGCCTACCGCACCTCCGGCAATTCGGGCGTGATGGAACAGGGCGACAAAACTGCGGCATTGAACTGCGGAACGGACCCGAATCAGCAAATCGTGGCCTACCAGTGCCAGGGCACACACGTCGGCGAGATGGGGCTCTTGAGAGCGGGGAACGGCAACGAGACGGGCGGGGTGCCGTTTGTCGTCGAACACATGGTGGTCCGACGGCTTACGCCATTGGAGTGCGAAAGACTACAGGGCTTCCCAGATGGTTTTACCAACATCCCCTACGGCCATCCAAAATACCCGGACCAAATCTGCCCCGACGGCCCGCGATACAAAGCGCTGGGCAACTCAATGGCCATTCCGCCGATGCGGTGGATCGGAAAACGAATCATGGAGGCAACTGAATTATGACCAGCGCATTCAATGAAACCGACCAGATCGCACGACCGGAACCTGCGGCGTGCAAAACGTGTGATGAGTTGCTCGACCTGCTGCGGCGGCTACTCGACACGTTACCTCACGAGTGGAATGGATTCTCGAATGGGTGTTGCACTGGTTGCCACACGATCCACTGGCCGACGTTCGGCGCGGGTAAAGAGCCGTGCAAGCCGGATTGTGTGCTAACGGAGGCGATCCGCGTGGTGGAAAAGCATTTCAATGACACGAAAGGAAAATCATGAGCTGGAGATACAACCAGTTTTTAGGAGGTAACGAATACATCGGATACGTGATGGACGGCGATCGCATCGTGTGTAGCAGGGAGCATGTCGGCATCGACGTCAAGAACCCCGGGCCCGAGGTCGAGCGGACGCAGCGGGAGTTGCGGTCGATCGTCAATTTACGGGCGGCCGCGGAACGAGACTAAACCAATCGCCCGGCCGGCGGCTCGACCTGCACATAAACACGAAAGGAACACGATAGTGACCAACCACGATCCATACGGGCAAGAGTGCATTCTTGATGTACACGACAGTTGCATGTTCGACCGTGAGAAGATCGAACATTTTTGCGTCGCGTTGTGCGACCTTCTCGGCATGGTGCGCGAGGACTTGGTCTTTTGGGATTACGCGGATGATCCCGAAGAATATGAAAAGGCTCCACCGCACCTGAAGGGCACGTCGGCCGTCCAGTTCATCCGGACGAGCAGCATCACAATTCACTCACTGGACGATATGAAACGGCTGTATCTCAACATCTTCTCGTGTCGGCCGTTCGACTCACTTGCGGTCCGGCGGTTTGTTTGTGAGTTCACGGGCGGACGCGTGGTCAATTTCACTGTACTAACGAGGGTCTGACGATGATTGCTGTACTTATTATTCCCACCGGTCTAGGCGCTGCCATTGGAGGCGACGCCGGCGACGGGAATCCGGTCGCGAAGCTGCTCGCAAGTTGTTGCGACACACTGATAACCCACCCGAACGTAGTGAACGCTTCGGATATCAACGAGATGACGGAGAATACGCTGTACGTTGAGGGTTCGTTACTGGACCGCTTCTTGCGGGGCGGACTCCAATTGGAACGGGTCCGGACGTACAATAAGATCTTGGTTGTTGCCAATCCGCCCTTGACGAACGAAACCGTCAACGCGGTCTCCGCCGCGCGGGCGACGATTGGGGCGCACGTGGAGGTTCTGGAATTGACCGAGCCACTGGAGATGATCGCCACAATCGAGCAGGGCATCCGTGCGGACGGCGAAATACGTGGAGACCTAGGCTTGCTCTCAGACGTTGAGAATCGCAATTTTGACGCCCTCGCGATACACACGCCGATTCAGGTTCCTCGCGACGTCTCGTTGGCGTATTACCACCACGGTGGAATCAATCCATGGGGGGGCGTCGAGGCTAAGCTGTCGAAACTTGTTGCGAACGCCCTGGACAAACCCGTCGCTCACGCGCCGCTGGAAAGCACGTCCCCAGACGACGAGGAACTGTACTTCGTTCATCGGGAGAGGCCGGTGGCACCTCGTATAGCTGCCGAGGCCGTTTCCACGTGCTATCTCCACTGCGTGCTGAAGGGGTTGCACCGTGCTCCTCGCAGCGGTAAGGGCCTGTCAGTACGGGACGTCGACGTGCTGATCTCTCCATATCGTTGTTGGGGGCCGCCGCACGATGCGTGCTTAGGGGCGGGAATCCCAATTGTGTGGGTCCGCGAGAACACCATTTATGGGCCGGCATCAATACTTTCGGAGCCGGTCATCGTGGTTGAAAACTACCTAGAAGCCGCTGGATTGCTCATGTCGATGCGGGCCGGCGTTCGACCAGAGTCGGTTCGGGCGGTGTTCAGCGAAACGAAGGTGGTCTAAACCGCCCGGCGGCTCGACCTCATAAAGGAAAAAACAAATGCGATCCACCAACCAGATCATGATTGCCGTGCAGGAATGTGATCCCTGCACGGAAGAAGAGTTGCGGCTGGGCTTTCTCTTGACTTGGAAATCACGGGCTTTGTCGAATCGGTTAAGTTCGCATCTACAAACGGTTTAAGCTTCGCGAGGTCCAAGAAAGGGCTACCTTTTCGACCCGTGATTCACGCCCGGCGGAAACTGTTCTCTCTTGACAAATCCCGCGGCAGTTCGTAGATTGGCGAATGGGGACAGCGCTGCAAACCAGACTGGTGAGCCATGACCTATCGCATTTTTGCCCGCCCGATCCTCCCACTCTGCCATTACCTGCCCCTCGTTGTGCGGGGGGTATTCTTGTTCATCGGCCGTGTTCTGGCCGGGTCTATACAACTTCAGAGGTGGATTATGAGATCGCGAAAATTCTTGTTTGTCGCCGTGCTCGCTCTTGGGGCGTTGTTCCTCACCACAGATCAGTGCTATGCGGGGCGGTTATTCCCGTCACTGTTTGGCCGACGCACCCCGGGCGTGGCCACGCCCGATAGGCAGACGTGCGAGAAACCGCACCCGGCCGTGGCGAGGATCTGGATACAAACCGAGGATGGCACCAAACGTTTTGGTGGCACAGCAACCTTGATCGACAAATTGGAGGGCAGCGGGTTGGTCGTGGGTGCCTACCATTGCTTTGATGAGATGGACGAAACGGATGAAATATCCCTGGAATTCCCGAATGGAGAGGAGTTTGCGGGCTTTCTGTTTGCTCAGGATATCGTAGGGGATTTGGCACTCTTGACCCTGGATGCTCCGTCCGCTGACCCCATGGATATCTATCTTGGGACTCCCAAAGCGGGCGAGACGTCGTTTATTGCGGGTTATGGATCGGGCTCTGACTGCTACAGAACACTGCAAGGTTCAGTGCGCGGATATGTCCAGGGCAACGATGGCAAGATGGACAGCATACACGTCACTGGGATGTCACGCGCAGGCGATAGCGGTGGCCCGATAACCAACGCACAAGGGGAGCTTATCGGCGTCTTGTCCGGCACGTTCGACAACCGACGAAAGGATGGGGCTTATTACGCCACGACGGTCGGTGCGTACAATGGCCGGCTGTGCCAGCTTTTGAACAAAGAGTTTTCGCTCCCGTGGAAAAAGCCCCAGGGCGAGGTTGATGATTTCGGGATCGATCCTCGTCCGGACCGGGACAAGCGGGCCCGGGGTTCGGGTATTGAGATTGTTACGATTTCTGGAGTCGAGGAAATCGAACAGCCGGCCCCGCTGCCGGACAAGCCTATGGTTGACGAGGAAGCCCGGCAGCTACTCCAGGGCGTCATGTCGCGGATCGCAGAGCTAGACCGGGAAGCTAACGCCGCCGCCGACCGAGAGGCCGAGCGGGCGGCGATCCTTGCTGCTGGCCAGGCAGTGATCCACGACGGGCTAACCGATGAGACAATTGACGCGGCCAGCACGGCGGCCCAGCCGGTACTTGTGCGATGGCTGGAGGGTATGGGCGTGGCGGGATTCCTGGCGGTCCTTATCGTTGGTATCCTGCTAGTCATAATCGTTCGCTGGCTCAAAACCAATACCGAGAATGTTCGATCGGGAAAAACGAAATCGATGTTCGGGCAGGCCGCGGCCACGACAGCATGGAAAGGCGACGACGCCGTAGCTCGTCAAATTGACAGGAGGCTATACGGGGTCGGGGTGCTAAAGGAGACCCAGGCAGAGGCCCAAGCGGAGCCGCCGTCCCCACCGCAGCCAACGGTAGCTGAACTACAAGCCCAGATTGCAGCTCTTAAAGAACCGGCGACAAAATGACCATCCCCAGTTGGATCGACGTCCCCGTGCTCTGCCTGGTCATCATCGGCGTGATGGGCGCTCTCGGCTTGTTGTGGGCGATGATTCAGGTCTTGTGCAAATGCGTGAATGCGCTGGAGGAATGGGTCGGCGAAATCGACGGCCGACTCGAACTGCTCGAATCACAGAACGACAACCGGTCTCTGCCGACTGAGGACGGGGGCGAAGGTTTCGGGCCGATTGAGTTGTTCGAGGGCACGGACAAATGACCATCCCCAACTGGCTCGACATCCCCGTGCTGTGCCTGCTCATCATCATCGTGATGGGTTTCCTTTGTCTCCTATGGCGAAGCCTTATAGTTCTGAACAAGAGTGTGATTAAGCTGTGGGCGGAGATCGGTTCGTTGTGGGTGGCAGTCCGCAAACTCACCGAACTGTTCGAATCGCTCGAAACCGACTGCTCTGGGGATGAGGAGACCGCAGACGGTGAAATCGCGTTTCCTAGAGAGTTTATTGATCGGATGCAGGCCAACCACGACAAGCAAGAAGAAGAGGGCACGGACTGATGGCACACCCAAAACTAGAAGCGGCGTTGGAAGCCGCGAAGGCGGCCCAAGCGACGGCGGATCAAGCGTCGGCGTGGGCAAATCGGATGGACGAGTTGACCGACAGGCTTTCCTGTTTGAGTCGCGCCCGTCGCGTAGTGAGCGTTAACGTTGTGAATGACAGGACATACCGTGTGTCCGAAGAAACTGGAAAGGCGATAGGCCAAATGGTGATCGGGGCGTATGGGGCAGAGTTGGCCGAGTTGCGGAAAAAGCTCGAATCGCTTTCTTGTGAGGGCACGGACTAATGGTCAAACTCCCCTGGCGGTACGGCGAAATCGAGATCCTCACACCTCCAGAGGTGTTGAGAGTCAGTCGCTTTTTCAAATGGCTGTTTTGGAACGTGGTGTACGTCTTCACCTGGCCATGGAACAAGGATCTGAAGCGAAAGGGCACGGACTGATGACCGACGAAAAGCAGTGTGAGGCTCGGCACAAAAGCCTGAAGATATTTATCGGCCTCCTTACGGTTCTCGTGGTGGGGCTCATTACTCTGCCAATCTGGTCGACGGCAGCAAGCAACCGCGCGGTCGAGAAAGTGGCTGACATCGACAAGACTTTCGGCGAGCACGCAGCTGCCCAGAAAGTGGAAGACAGGCACATACACAACACGCTCGGTGAAATCAAAGAGGACATCAAAGAGATGCGGAAGACGATCCTCGACAGGCTTAGTGAGGTCGAAAAAGCCGTCCACGGAAAGTGAACATGGACATTGGCGCACTCAACACCGAGTTAATTGTCGACCCCGAGAAGATTGGCTACAACAACCCTGCCGAGTCGGCAGTTTATTACATGACCGATCAACAGGCAGCCAACCGATTGAATGCATTGGACACCGTAATTGACGGGCGACTAGGAAGCCGAGCCGAAGAGCTTGGTTTAGGGCACGTGACTGAGCGGCACGTCCGACAAGCAAGGGACAAGTGAGTTTCACCCCACCGGTCAGCCGCCAGCCGGGCCGGGGTTTTTGATAGGAGGAGAGAAGACAGATGGAAATCAAGACGATCTCTGAATTGACGGCCGACAAACTCGTGCGGCTGATGTACGAGAAAGGGATGAAAGAATCCAACCCGGTGACGCTCAAGGACGACACCAATTATGCCGTTGTCCTAGTGGAACTGCATCCAACTGTTGTCGTCCCGGATGACTACCCGACGCTGAAGGCGGGCATAGAGGCAGTTACTGGTATCCCGAATATATCGCTTTTGATCGACTTCAAAACCCGTGCGGCCGCTGATCTTCCGTCGCCCGTTGAGCCAGCCACGAAGGATACGAAGACGCGGATGGAGCTCAGGGCCAATCTGAAGTTTGTGGACGTTCTGAAGCCGTAGGGTAACGAGATAGTACGGGCTAGGATTAGCGTCCGAAGAGCGATCCTCCCAGGCCGCCTGCCCGTATTTTTTAGCCTGGGAATAGCTTGGGAGAAGAACAGTGAGACGAAGAGAATTCATAGGGGCAATCGGAGGAATAGTTGCCGGCCTAGCATCTGGCGACGTAACGGCCATCAGCGGGGAATCGCGAAAAGCCTGGAAACATGCCACGAGTCGAAAAGCTCACTGGATCGGACGAAAGGGCTTGTGGACCGATCCTGTGAACTGGAGCAACCAGAGGGTGCCGGACGAGAACACTGATGTAGTGATTGGTCGAGACAAGAACACGCTGGTTATTATTCCACCAGGCGTCAACGTGCTTACCCATGACCTGACGGTGCAGAATGACGCGGTTTTGCAATTGGATGGTGAGGTAACAATATCCGGCGACATGACGATCGTGACTGGTTGGGTGAGGCAAATGGACGGCGAGGGGACGGTCTCCGGCAACACAATGGTAAGCCGTAGATCTACGGTGACTTTTGAAAGCAAATCTTGAGCCTGGGATATCCGGCAGACTGGGAGGCTGCCACAAGCGTGAGTTTTGAACAGTGGCCAATAAATATTGGCTTGGAACAACCGATGCGGTCTATTCGACTGCGGCCAACTGGGCGGCAACGTCTGGTGGTGGTGCTGGTGACGGAAAACCCGGTGTCGGGGATGATGTGTTCTTTGATTCTGGTGGCGACAACAACTGCACGCTGGATGAAGCAACTGCCGCTATCAATTCCCTGACTGTTCTGGGTGGGGGCTCTGTATATACGGCAACGCTCGACTTTAATGATTTCGCTGTCAACGTCACCGGCGGTGGGGACATGACGTTCGACGGGTCGGGGACTGTG
>SDBT01001324.1_pt1 | contig 43271 bp, 49 predicted proteins | sample 2277101 | NCBI WGS metagenome assembly SDBT01 (sample SAMN10404973, study PRJNA504765) | marine sediment metagenome | isolation source: marine sediment core GS10_PC15, 103 cmbsf | place: Arctic Ocean: Southern Knipovich Ridge | collected 2010
CCAGTACCTCGGGCGTCAACATCGGCATTAAAATGCCAAGCTGGCGACCGTGCGCGAAGTCCTGCGTGATCGGTTCCGGCCATTTCAAATCCCAATTGCGACAATACATTTTTCTAACGTGTTTCATCTCGTTTAGCTCCTTTTCAATGAATCCCGCCAAACCTACCGCCTTAGATAGACTTGACGCGCGTCACTATGTAACCTTGGCAATTAGTCCCTCTGACATTGTAACCTCAGCGAACCATTTTCGCTCATAAGGCGACGGGCCTACAACGCAGAACGTACCGTCGCGCTTGAACTCCTCGCCAAACATGGAAGTCTCGACATAGCGTAACGTTTTACCAACTGCCTCTTTTAGTGCTTTTTTCGTTTTATATGTTGCTGCCATAATAACGTGTTAACTCCTCAAAATGGCTAGGGTACGTAGGCACCCTAGCATCAAAAAATTATTTGCAAGCCGTGACGGGCTTCTCAGGCCGGCGCCGGCTCGATTTTATAGACCCGTTTAATTCTGGAAAGCGAGCCGCGCGCGTAGTCATATATAACGCCGTCGATCAATGCGACCGAATGTGAATGGCCGCGAATCCAGTAGAATCCGCGAATCAGTTCCTTTTCTACGGTTCGGAATGTCCGCGCGGATACATCTGTTTCGATAACGGCGTGAACTGATAAGTCTAGCAGTGCATCAATTGCTTGGCAGTCCATTGTCTTTCCGCCCGTTTTGCGCCCGTTACGCTTAAGCGCGTCGTGAGCTTGTTCGTATGATGTATTCGCAAGGATCGCCACCATACGAACGCAGCAATCACAATTCTCGCGATGTCGCGTCAACTGTTTAGCCCGTTCAATCTGTAACGTTGTTCCGTTACGCTCGGCAACAAGGTCAGGCCGTGAAACCCACGGCGACGACGCGGCGTTCTTATCATTCCAGAAGCCGCGCAAAGGGTCTGCTTTTTTATTTCGATCAGTTCTCATGGCATCAATCCCCAAGTGTACGGGCAAGCGCGAACATCAACGCAGGACTACCGACGACCATTAAGAATGGCAAGTGACCGCCGATAGACATAGGATTGACGGTATAGAATACTACGAACGCAAGCCAAGCTAGGCACGCCGTTAGCAGTGACAATGATATGTAAGCGAGTAGTCTCATTTTCTTTAGCTCCTTTCAGTGAATCCTAGCTGCCCGGCTCAAAGTGCGAACCGGGCAGCAACGTGTCACTCTTTCTCGTCAAGCTGTATTTCTGCTCTTGTGATAACCGTGCTGTGATTCGGTATGCGCCAAGCAATCGGCAATATCGCCGGGACTGACATTTCAAAATATTCGCTGAGCGAATCTTCGTCAGGTAGCAGGGCGGCAATCTCGCGCGCGATACTTTTCGAACGCCCGATAAATTCGACCTTAATTGTTATAACGTGTCGCATTGTCTATCTCCCGGCCATACGCGAAGCATACTCGCGTCGCATGGCATCAATGATATGCGTGGCGTAATTGCCAAGTGCTCGAATGTCCGCGGGAATTGCGAACCGTTTCGCAGGATGTCTGCGTGTTTTTTCTGCTGTTGCTGGCATGATGTTTAGCTCCTTGTCAGTGTGAGTCCTGCCAAACTTACCGCGAACCGGTAAGCTTGACGGGCGTCACTCAATAAGCCCAACCCGCTAACTTGATGCGATGCGCACAGCAGGACAAGTGACCGCGGCCACCGTACATCTGGCGACCGCTGGCGGCCTTGAGCGCGTATCGTGAACTACTCTCGCCGGTATCAGCCGTTCGCTTGTTGCGCATAGCGCGCGTGCTTTGCTTGTTCCGTTTCATGCAGCAGCACCCCTGATTGTCGCAACGCCGTGATCGTAGCTGACTCGATTATTGTAATGTTTGCCGCCTAAAAGATAACGGTTCAGGCGGATGACTTGGCGGACTGTTATATCAAGCTGCGAATTTGGCGCGTAGTTCCCGGTGACAATCTCACCGCAAATGCTCACGTCATTAGCTCGCAAATACTCAAGCGCGGCAACGTGTAAAGCTTGCGCCTCGCTTTGTCCCAGTGTGAAGTCTGCATTCTGTAGTCTCATAATGATTATGCTCCTGTATCGACCCAAGCTTGCGACCTGTAATCGTACCCTATAAAAGAACCGTCATCGCGCCAATTACCGCGAATACCTTGCTTGTCTAGTTCCTCGCGCGCCTCGCTTTCCGTAATTAGGCTTGCGTTCCGTTGTTCGCTTATTTGCTCAACTGTATATTCTGGCATGTGATTAGCTCCTGAATTGAGCCAATCATTAGGCGCCTATTCTTAGCCATTGTCAACATATTTGTCACATAAACCCATAGCCCGAAAAAAGAATATATTTTGGCCCAAATAACATATAAAGGAATGCGCATATGTTGCAATCACTGTTGCAAATATGGAACTTTTTACGTTTTTTAGCCTTTTTTGCAAAGATGCAATTATTACGCTGTAGCCATAGCACCATATGACGTTGTGACGTGCAGCAGTTGCAGCAGTTGCAGCACTGTTGCAGATAGATGCAGCCCAGACACCCTTTGCAGCAGTTGCAACTTCTCCCTCTATAGAGGGAAGTTGCTGCTGCAAGTCTCGCTAGTAGTGTCACAAAGCGGTGAGGTATCACCTAGCACATAGGTCGTCGCACCCTGTTATGTGGTGTCACATAGTCACTTGATTATGTGACAGCACTCATTGCTCATATCGTGCGAGGCGCGGCGCGGTCTCTGGCTAGGCGTGGCAGCCGGCTTAACGTGACACGGCAGCAAGGTAGGAAGGAAACGCGTGACGGGGGCCGGCCTTCATTTGCTGCGCTGCACAAAAAGGGCTTTACCAAATGGGATTCCGGCGCATCTCGTATCCCCTGTACACGCAAAATTCTGAAAACTTTTTAGAAAACAGTAACATAGACCCGTTTTATCGTTATATGGTACAAAGGTTAAAATTTTCGGCGTAAAATTTTAATAGCCCGATATAGGGTTAAAGACTTATAAAGACCTGATATCGATGGATTAACCTATAATTAGCACATCGTAACTATAGGTTAAAATTATTGCATATTTTATACCGCGACTTTGCCAACTTGCGGTATATCGTTACATTTGTGTATGATGATAAGAGGATCTGGCATACACAAATCGACACGTTCCCGACATATGTCGATTGGATCGACATGACGTAAGACGTTGATCCGAAACGATTGGGGACACTTTTTTACATGAAGGTTAACGGGGCGGTCTGCACATTCTATACGGAGAAAATTCTATCGTCGACCCTCAGTGGTTGCGTATCCGCTTCTATTCAGATCAGCCCCTCTTTTTCTCCATCCAACACAGGAATTTTCAAAATGACTACAGAAGTAGGTAAAGCAGCAGCACGAGCCATCGGTTCGGGCAGGGTGCCGAATGCCGCAGTCTCGGTTACGGCGACAGTCGTTGCCCAGTCAGCGCCGGCTGCCTTCAGCGCACCGGCTACCGGCTCGGCAATCACTGTTTCGACTAATGATGCCGCCGATTTGACGACTGTCGGTGACGGACTCGAAGCGCTTCGCGACGAGTGCGCATTGTACGAGATCGCCATTACCGCGTTGATTGCTGATGTCGACGCTCTGCGTACCGAGTTGGTCGCAATGAATCTGGCAGCAGCGTAATGAGCAAAGATAAATCGAAAGGCAAGCCGGTTCGACCTCGACGACCCAAGAAGTAGTCAATGACTGACGAGTTCGATTGGTTAGACCTTCGAACCGGCGAACACACCGGGCTTGAGAATCGGGCTGAAATAATGCGCGATGGCGCAATGCTCGGTAAAGACCGGATTTGGTGGACCGATGGCGAATATGTCTGGTTTCGGCGCAGTAAGTCGAATCCGGCTACTTTGCAGCGTCATAACAAATTTGTCGCCGCAGGCGACTATCGGCATGTTGAAACGCAAAACGGTATAGAGATATACCAGTTGCAGCCTTCTTCGCCTTTTAAAGCGAAAGGCAAGCAGATCGACATCGGCAAGATGGATAATTACAACGTCCGGCGACAAGCGGCTTTAGCCGCTGTCCGGCGCGATTGGCCTGCTTTTCGGGATGTGATGACTTTCTTGCGAGAACGGGTGAATGCGAAGCATGTTGCTAATCCGGCGATGGCGGAAGCCGAATATGCCGAGTTGTACATGGCAATCATGGAATCTATACAGCAACGGCAAGGGCCGGCGCCAAACGAGATTACCAGAGAAATGTTTGCTTTGGCCCAAAATAGCGGTGAACTGCGCAATCGGATGATTACAATCGGTGGAGCTTAATGAATGACGACTTCAGTTGGATGGATGAAGAACCAGTACGAAGTACCGTAGAATCGATTTTACCGGCTATTCTTAAAACGCCGGTGAACAAAAAGAAAAAGCGGCCGGTAGCACTTGTACGGGCAGAACGTAAACTTTCAGTACCGCAGAGATTCTATCTGCGGCTTTTGTGCGAATGCGAGACGATTGCCGCCGCCGACATTCTTTTCTGGAATGCCGGATACGTGGCGAACCGTACTACCTTATACCGCTGGCGTCTCAAGACGCCTCGGTTCGTTGAAGCGAAACATTTGATGGAGGAATACATTTTCGCGTGTTCCGGCTTCTCGAAAGAGAAAATCCTTAACGACGCCGAAAAGATCAAGGAGATCGCTTTAACACCGAAACCGGTGCTTTACAAAGGCAGGGCTACACAATTCAAGGAAGTAGAGCTTGGCGCCGCCCTTCGCGCGTTGGAGCTGCAAGGTAAGGGCATCGGTCTTAATGACAGCGAAACTCAGCGGATGCAGGTAAACATCGATATTGATTTCTCCGGTCGGATTGCTAACAAACCAGAAATCACTGTCATTGAGGGAGAAAGTGAGAGCGTCTAAACAACACGACATTAGACTAATAGCTGCTTCGTTGATAAATGCAGAAGTAACTACTCGCTTTATGGAAATGCAACTAAACGAACAATTCGACTGCGACATCGAGATCGTTATATTACGCGTGAAAGATAAGCTTCACGGCAAAGAGATCGTGTTTCGCACTCCTGTCGGCGAATACTTCGACGGTTCAGCGAGAGTTCATTGAGCGTCAGTAAAGTCAAATACCGGCCGCAAGGTGAAATACTTTGTCGGTTCGGGTTATCTACCGCTGATGTTCAGATTATCATGGGTCCGCTCGGTTCGGGGAAAACTAAAGCGGTCGTCTTCAAGATTATGAAATTGATTTCGGAGCAGACGCCAGACGCTAATGGAATACGAAAATCCCGTATTGCGGTAATACGTAATACGTATCCGGATCTTCAGACAACGACGATTCGTGAGTTCAAGGAATGCGTCTCGCCGGCTGTAGGTGTTATGAAGAACGGCCACCCGCCGATGTTTCATTTTAACTTCGAGTTGCCTGACGGCACAGTTGTCGAGGCGACATGTGATTTCTTGGCGTTGGACAGGCTAGAAGACGTTCGGAAACTTCGTGGTACACAGTACACCTTCGGGTGGTTGAACGAGATTAAGGAATTACCTAAGCCGGTTTTGGATATGCTTCTTGGTCGTATAGATCGATATCCACAACCGGGCTTCTCGAAATGGGTTGGCATTATCGCCGACACGAATGCGTGGGACGAAGACCACTGGCTCGAAACGCTCGAAGAAGAAAAGATACAGGGCGGTTTGGAGGGCTACGAGTTCTTCATGCAGCCCGGTGCTGTTAAGAAAGTCGATCCGGATTTTCCCGGCTCGTCTAAATCTATGAATGGTACGTACTGGGCTGTTAATCCAATAGCCGAGAATCTTGTGGTTCTAAGGCCAGCGTACTATCAACGACAGATAGCCGCCAAGAAAGACGACTGGATAAAAGTCAACCTCGCTAACGAGAAGGGCCTATCGCTCGACGGTAAAGCAGTGCATCCGGATTATCAGGAAAGCACGCATCGGGCGAGCAAACCTCTCAAGGCGCTTTTGAATGTTCCGATTTTTGTCGGAATGGATTATGGCCTGACCCCGGCAGCTTCCTTTTGGCAGCGCACGCCGATGGGTGTTTGGCACGCACTCGAAGAAATTGTCTTCGAGGACGGTGACGCCGTCAAACTGGCTGATGCCATCAAGATTACAATCGGCGAGATGAAAGCCGGACTTGGGCTTAATCCGGCTAATAACGAGTCACTGAGGTTTATATTCCGTGGCGACCCTGCTGGTGACGAGCGCGCAGCCGGCGATTCCAGTCAGACTGTTTTTAAGATTTTACGGTTAAACGGTATTCCGGCGCTGGCGGCGTCGACCAACGACCCGTCCATGCGACGTGCGGCATTGGACCGGCCACTGACTCGAATGGTTAACGGCCAGCCGGGGTTACTGGTATCACCGAAATGTAAGTATTTACGCAAAGGCTTAGCTGGCGGCTTCCAGTACAAGCGCATTCAGGTCAAAGGTGACGAGCGCTTCCAGAACAAGCCCGACAAGAATTTCTTTTCGCATATTGTTGAAGCTGCCGAGTACGCCCTGATGGATGCGGGTGAGCATTCGGTAAGTGATGCAACCGGAATCGGTGTTATAAAGATGCCGAGTCACCCGGTTACAGCGCGTTATGCGCCGCAAGCACCAAGGAACGGACCGGGTTGGGATGTCTTCAACATATGAGAACAAAAGTATATTCCCTGCGCGCACATCGCTGGTTGATACAAGCTATCAGCATTGTGTTGATATTTGGGCTGTGTTTCTCGATATGGATAAGAACCGCCTACCGGCAGCTCGTTCTAGGTTTTGGAGCTTTCTTGAACCGGGTTTCCAGCACGTAGAGTGTTGGAAGTTTGTCGCGCCGGGAGCGTGGCTTAGGTTCGACACCAGCATCGAGTTGACGATGCCAGAAGTTTACGCACATCCGCCGTGGCAACTTCAAGCCCGGTTAAATCCAACCTGCATACGTATTCAGCGTCTCGTACCGAAAGGGGAATGGCGCGAGCGGTTCTACATGGGACCGATGACGTGTGTTGAATCAGCTAAAGCGTTTCTCGGCGTCTCCGGGTTTTTCATACGAACGCCGTGGCAATTGTTCAAACATTTGAGGAAACAAAGTGAAAAGTGCTAAACCGCCTAAGGAAGATCCGTCTGTAAAGTCGTTACGTGAACGACAGGTACGAGATCTCGCCGAACTAGACGAAGAAGAAAATCGTCGGATAAAAGCTGCGTTGCGTCCGAGCCGGGGCATCGGAGCCATAAGGCGCGCATCAGCCGGTAACAGCGTTGCACCGCAACCTACGGGTCGACCTAATTTTAATCCCGGTGCCGGTAGTCCCGGTCGCTTCACTAACTTCCAAACAAGATAATGCCTTTCATTGCACAGCTACCGCCGACCCTTGAAGACGGCGCGGCTTTAATCAAACGGCGCGAGAAGGCAGCTAAACGCAAAGAGTTGTGGCGTTCGCTTTATCGTGACGGCTACCGGTTTGCCATGCCGATGCGCGAGATATTCGATTTCGAAACGCCGGGTGCGTACAAGAATAACTTACTGTATGACTCAACGTTACAGGAAGCCACCTACACGGCCGCTAATACTATGGCGGCTTTGTTGTTTCCTAACTGGCAACGGTGGGCTAAACTCGGTCCGGGCGGCGAGATACCTAAAAAGGACATAACCAAAGAAATGCTTGAACAGTTGCAGGAGATCACTGAGATCTTCTTTGACTTTTTGAATCAAAGCAACTTCGCAACTGTCAGTAACGAGGCCGCACTCGATCTTCAGATCGGCACATCCGCGTTACGTTTTGATGAAGGTGCGACAGACGATAACCCGTTTGTGTTTTCAGCAACACCGTTAGCAGCAATCGAGTTGGAAGAAGGACCGAACGGTTCCGTTGAGACTGTCTTCATGCTTCGTAAGCCGCTTGCCCGTAACCTCTCGCGCATGTTCGAAGGCATGGAAGATTTCGATCTTCCTGCGGGCTTGCAAGAGACTATAGCGCAAAAGCCAGATGAAGAAGTTGAGATAATTCAAGGCACGGTTTTTGAACCGGACCTAAAGAATTACTACGGTGTAGTAATTTTGGTTGATAGCAAGTCTATCATTTGGCGATTTGATTACGGCGCGTCGTCGCCTGACATCGTATCGCGCGCCAGCAAGATAGCCGGTGAGATATACGGGCGCGGACGCGTACTACTGGCACTGTCCGACGCACGCACTCTGGATAAGATGCAGGAGTTCATTCTCAGACACGCTGCACAGCAGATTGCGCCACCGATGACAGGTGTTAGTGACGGCGTTTTGAATCCGTACACAGCGGTACTGGCGCCCAATACTATTCTACCGGTAGGTTCTAACGACACTCGCAACCCATCGCTACGTGTGATGGAGTTCGGTGGTAATTTCTCCATTAGTGAAGCCATAATGGAAAAACTACGCGACCGTGTTCGACAAACCATGCTCGGTCCGGAACCTTCCGAGGGGCCAGTTAAGAGTGCTACGGAGCATATGATACTCGACCGCAACCGACTCTGGTCGTTAGGCGGCGAGTACGGACGTATTCAGGTTGAGTTTTTAGCGAAGGTCGTTGCTCGCGGTATATTCATTTTACAATCACGCGGGTTAGTTCCTAAATTTAAACTTGACGGCCGAGTGGTTAAAATTAATTTCATATCGCCGTTCGCGCGATCACAAGACTCGGAAGATCTATTGGCGCTTCAGCGTACGATGGAGATACTTGCACCGCTTCAAGGTGCAATCGAGATGGGACTTGACATCGATATGATAACCGAGTGGGTATCCAAGAAAGCGGGTCTCGATCAGAGACTCGTCAGCGATGAGCAAGAACGTAAGAAGAAGAAAAAAGAAGCCGCTGAAGCAGTCGCCGCTCTTGGCGCGGTTGCACAACAGACAGGTGGCATTCCCGGAATGGGTGGCGGTGGACAATAATGGCACAAGAAAAAGATTGGTTACTTGGTGGTTCGGATGAAATCCGTGAGCAACAGAAAGCGCTTCATGTTGAATTCGCGAAAAACTTCGATATTTTCGTTAACGATGCGCGCGGCGTGGCGTTACTAGATCACTGGGACAAAACGTTGGCGCGAAAGATAACACCGACGAATGCAGATATTCAGGAGTACGCGGCCGATAACGCGGTTCGCTCTTTCATTAGTCAGATTCACGACCAGATTGCTTTAGCGAGGGAACCCGGTGGCTAGGTCCGGCGGACGCATACAGGAAGACGGGCGTCGATCATCAAGTTCTCAAAAAACTTTTGGGCGGCTAGTTGAAACTGTTCCTCGAAGTCGGTTAGGAATAGCCGGCCCCGCCGCGGCATCGCTTGTGTCGCAGGCCGAGGCCGAGGCAGGCACCGCGACGATAGTTCGTGACTGGACCGCGCAGCGGGTTGGGCAGGCTATCGCGGCATTGGCAGGAGTAACAGGAGATAGTACTCTACTGCATTACTGGATGATGGATTAAATGGCAACTGATGTTGTTAAAGCTCAGACCACTCCGGCAGCCTCCACTCTTACTGACGTGCATACCGTTGCAGCCGACAAGTTGGATACGATTCGTGTGTTCGTCAGTAATCGCGGTGCGGCTACTACATGGCGGTTGACCTACGCGCCCGCGGGCGCGGCTGATGTCGATGCTCATGTGATCGTACGAGATGAAAATTTGTCTTCGCCCGGATCAGGAGTTTCCAAACCGATGACGATGGCGGCGACCGATGTGCTGAGAGTGTTTTCGCCTTCGGCCGATCTGACCATTTTTGTTAACGGTATTTCGCAGGACGTTTAAGTGGCCGTTGTTGCAGTAACATTTGACGGAACTATACTTTCGCTTGCAGAAAGTGATTCTGATAACGGTGTTTGGGATAAGTACAACGCTACCCAGACCCCCTCTCAGGAAACAGACTTTTTGTTTCAGGGATCATTTTCTCAGTCGAATAAAGTCAGCAACACTGCGGGAGGGATTGAGTTTGAGGACGATGCAGCCACAGACTTCACTACCCCTAGAGTTGTACTTGCGAAGATCATGGTCGCAACTCCCGGTGTTATTGATCAGACCATTGCTAAAGGCTTTTGGTACGAAGTAGGTGAAGGCGCCAACGGCACTGATTACTATGAGTATCATCTAGGAGGTCTTAATGCGGGTGCGTACCCTCTGTTGAAGACGTGGCTTGTTATCGCCATAGACCCTAACGAAGTTGCATGGAGAGACGCAATAACAGGCACTCCGGACTTGACTATCGTAGATTACTACGCAGTTGCTATAGACGCCACCGGAGTCGTTAAGTCTGACAACGTAGTTCACGACCGGCTGGATCGTATGGATAGCGGTTCGGGACTGACTCTTGTCGGAGGCGACAGCACTGACCCTGATGGAACTCTGCTTGATTTTGTAGCAGAGGACTTTGATGATGATGCCGCTAGGTACGGGGTTATTTTGCCGGGAGAAGCCGAGTTCGTTATCAACGGTGTGCTGACTATAGGTACATCTACGGCTACGGTTTACAACGACTCGAATCGATTTTTAGTATTTCCTGCGCATAGAGTTGGTGAAGGTTTCAGTGGTGTTGATATTGGCATGTCAAATGCCAGTCAAGACATCAACTTGACTGCTTATACGATCAAGGGCCTTGGTAATGCCACAGTCAAGAAGTTCTTCGATTCTGAACTTGAAGTCAACGGTACTACGGAAGTTATTTCGCTTGTTGCTCACGGATTTAATACTGGTGATTTAGTAACGTATAGCAACGAAGGCAATACGAATATCACCGGTCTTACCACGACCACGCAATATTTTGTTAATGCACTCACCGTTGACACTCTTGCCCTGTACGCTGTCGGGGCAACAGTCGGCCGGTTGAACTCTTTCGCAGATACGTCGCGAGTTGGATTGACGGCAGACGGTGCCGGCACAGGAACGAACCATTCGCTTACGCGAGACCCTGATACACGCCCTGATTATGAAGTTACGGGTACGACTGGTGTTGGACACACATTAATTTCTTGCACTATTGACGGTGCTAGAATAATAACGTTCACATCGAAGGCATCAATGACTGGCGGATTTATTCTGGCAACCGGGAGCATTGTTCTCGGCGGCGGATCAATGACCAGCGTTATTGTATCTTCCCCGACGCTGGAAGAAGGCGATGCGTTATTAGATTTAACAGCTACGGCGTTAAACGCAGATTTATCGACAATGGATTTTACTGCGAGCGCAGACGGACACGCTATTAGAGTTACGGCAACCGGCTCCCCCGGTTGGGATCACAATCTTGCTGATTACTGGTCTCCAACAGATCTCGGTTGGAATTTCTCAACCGCGCAGGCATTTACTTCAGAACAACTGAATACAGATGCGGCTCACGGTTTCACTACTGGGGACGCCGTTTATTACAACGATGAGGGCGGTGTAGAGACTATCGGCCTGACTGATGGCAACAAGTATTACGTCGATGTAATAGATACAGATACAGTCACACTGCACTTGACCAAAGCTGCTGCGGTTGCAGGATCTAATGCTATAAACCTGACTACATCAGGATCAGAAACACAAAGCCTTTACAGTAGCAAGGCCGCTATTTTTAACGACACATCGAGCGGCACTTTGACAGTTGGCGTTACAAGCGGCAACGCGCCGTCTTTCAGAAATGCTCCGGGCGCAACAACGGTTGTAAACGTATCGGTCCCGGTAAGTTTTGAAGCGGTCGACAAAACTGATACTGCTATTTCCGGTGTACAAGTTTCCGCTTATCTTATTTCGGACGACTCGCAAGTAATATTAGCCGACACTAACGGTTCGGGAATCGCTTCAACTACTTTTGCAGGATCTACGCCTGCGGATATTTATTACAAATATAGAAAGTCATCTACAGGCGCTCAAAAATACGTAGGAGTAAGTGGATTCGCAACTATAGAAAGTGATACCGGAGTATCCGTAAAACGTAGTATGAGTGAAGACGATATAGCAGATCCATCTATTTAATCTTGGGGAATTAACAAATGTCTGACACAATTTTAGGCGGCGATATCACCGTTTTTTATCTTGACGAGAATCGTCAAAAGCGCATGGAGTGGACCGGCTCGCCGACGGCAACGCGTACCGCCAACGAAATCTATTCGGCGATGGCGACACTGCTTGATGAAACAGACACCGGTGACGACGCTACCGCTATTTTCGCGGATACTCCTGTCGAGTACACCGTAGGCATAATCGACGCAAACGATAACGACCCTTGGTACTTGATGTACGATCTGGCTGAACATATAATCGGCGGATCTTTCAGGTCTGCGGGATGGACTCGTGTCACCGGTACGGACACTGGGATTATAGTTGTTGCGGCGACAAACGTAGATATGACTGCCGGAACGGATCTCGGCGAGACAATGACTAACGGTTCCGATACAGGAACGTTGCTTGAAATTATTGATGACGGCACAAATTTCTTTCTTGTTATTCGCCCGACCGATAATACCACTACCCATGATTGGGATACCGGTTCTGGAACTATTACTTCATCTGGCGCTGGCGCCAATACCGCAACTCAGACAGCGGTAGCGGTTGACGGTGAGCAGATTTGGGCTAACTATTTCAACGTAACGCCGATTGACGCTGATACACATATGTATTCGTACGCAGGCGTCGTGGACGGTGCTGTAAGAGCTAGGGTGTTCTCGGTTAACTCCACCACTGCGGATTACTGGCCGGAAGGTGCGTTTGATGTACTGATACCGATTCGGGATTTTACCACGGCAGCTAATCCTCTTATTGATGCTGCCAATAAAACATTCTTTGCTCGTAAAGGTAATACACTTTACGATTCGTTTGAAGTTCTAGCATCAGTAACTTCAGGCGGAAGAAATCCGGTTCCGCTTAAAGCATCTCCCGATATTAACCACACTACCGGTTATCAGTCCATAACGACTACTGTGGTGGATGTAGATGACTTCACCGTGGGCAATAAGATTATAGGTCAAGTTTCCGGTGCGGAAGCTATCCTTACATTGATAACCGGATCTAGTCCGACGTACACGTTCCATTATTATTTAATTGGTGATCCGCAGATAACGTTCAACACTGCCGCTGAAGGTGTGGATGTGGATGCGGCAGACGGTACAGGCGAATCCGACAAGGACGGTAACGCGCCTGATGCTCAAGGTCCGGCATTAGCGACGTTTTTTACTTCCAATAACGTTCCTTCGATAGTGCACGCTAACACCACTTTCGACGTTGCCAACGAAGGAACGGCTGAAGGATATGGCGCACTTTTAGATTGTGAGAATAACCCGTTAACAGAAGTTTATGAATGGGTTCAGTACACCTGTCAAAACGGACGAACAGCTACGACTGATACGGACGGTATTGAAGGCGAACAGTATCAAGGAATGTCCGTTTATTTGGAATATTCTGGCTCTGTAACAGGCACGATTGCAGAGGGGGATAACGTTACCCAAGAAACATCCCTTGCAAGTGGTATCGTGGTCTCACACGATACTACTCTTAAACAGATTCTATTGAGGGACACGCGCGGCACGTTCGCAACTAATGCGACCACAGAAACCTTGGACAATGGTGCTGGCGGTACTGTTGAAATTGATACGACAGCGGATAACTTTGGCGTTAATACGGCTGCTCCCTTCGGTTCGTTCGCTGGCGGAAGATGGTTCTTCTCACGAGGCGTTGTGCCTGTTCAGTGGGTATCGGCTGATGAAAATAGTTGGGAGACAATTCCTTCTGCGGGCGGCGACGCACAATCGAGACCGACAGCTATTTCGCTATCGGTATCTAACCTTCGCGGCACGGCTATCACTGACGCAACTGCCGACCTTGTCAATATGCATAGGTTGACAGGCGCAGGCGGAGACATCAATAAAACCGACTACAGTTCGACGGGCGGTGCAGCACTTGCGGCCACTTCGATTACGCTTGATACTTCAGTAGGTGTGGATGAGCCATCGGCCGGACGCCTTAATATTCGCGACGAATCGGATAACAATAAGCACTATATTATTCGGTACAGTTCGTTCTCAGCCGCGGTAGTAACGTTAGCATCGTTTAACTTGATCGGCGGCGGCGACGCCGGTACTAACACCACGACTATCGTTTACGACGCGGGCGGGTTTAATACCGGCATACAACGTGGCGACCTTATTTGGAACACAACGCGTAGCTTACATAGTTACGTAGTAACCGTGGATTCAGATACTCAGGTAACTATCTTCCCGGCTATAGCAGCGCAAACGACATCGGACGCGATAGACTTCAATGTTATGCCTATCGACGATGACACGTTGGATGACGTGTACTTCTCGCTGATAACTGAGTTTGCTTTGACTGCCGACGAATCCGTTTCTATCGTTTTTGATGCGGAAATATTCTTTCGTGTTAAAGTATCCAATACTCGACACACAACGAAGCAGCGTCGGTTTGTGACGGACGGTTCATCCAACGGAACGGATCAGAACACTCCGAATATTCTTAATACCGATACGATATTTACATAAACTAAGGAAGGCGGCTATGTACAGCATAGAAGGACTAGAGCATGGCATCGAGCGATGTAAAGTAAATATAACATCGCTTGAAGGAGCTATTCAGTCCGAACGTAAAACAATTGCTGACTACAAGATTATGATTCACAATCTTCAAAAGGCTGAAGAAAAACAAAAAGAAGCTATGGCTCACGTAGAGTTTGCGCCGCGTGACCATACGCACTGACATTAATGTAGATTTTGAGCTATCTCCCCGGTTAGCTGAAATAGACGCAGCAGGTAGCGATGAGGTCACTGCACAAGACTCTCACGACACGTTAGCGACTATTGAGGACGGTACTAGCGAAGGTGCGCAACATCCGGGGCTTGTGTCAACTGCGGGCAAGGAACCACTTGGGGGCGGTTCGCTTGTAGGGCTTACACAAACCTTACAAGATGTTCAGTATGCCGCGGCTGCAACAAGTCCGCGAAGTACGGGAACAGCAACATCTACAGATGGAGCCGGCGTTACACTTACGGACACGTCAGCCGATTTTCTTGGTGACGGTGTTGTTCGCGGTGATTGGGTAATCAACTTCACAGATCAATCTGTAACAGAAGTTTTGACGGTTACAACGCAGGCGATTGTTACCCGAGGTTTACGTAACGGCACCGCGAATACGTTCACCAGTGGCGACGCGTACAAGGTTTGGGAAGTAGCCGAATTTGCTCTAACAGGCGGAAATATACTAGCTGTCGATGACATGGATGCGGAACTTAATCCGATATTCACTACTTTTGGTCGTTTTGCTACACGAATCTCGTCGTCTTCTGCCACTTTGCAGGATGAAGCTATTGTAGCATTGCAACGTCGATTCGGACTTGAAGAAGGCAATCCAACAACAGAAAGCCCAACGCGTATTAGTACGGTGGACTTAAAGTTAGATGTTGTTGTTAGCGGTGGGCAGAATAGCGCTATAGATTACGGTGACAGCGTCACTAAGGTATTTACGAGACAATAAGATTTACAATACGGATCGAGGCACAGTGCAACTTCAATCCGATACAACATAAAGCACTAAAATTAGGAGATAGAAATGGTAGACGATGTGATACCCGTGGCCCCGGCAGCACCGGCGGCACCCGCGGCCCCTGAAGCACCCCCCGCGGCTCCGGCCGCAGCACCAGCAGATCCGCCTTCGTTGGTTGATCCTGCTCCCGCGGCTCCGGCCGCACCAGCAGAACCAGCTTCCTTAGTTCCGGAAGTTACTGCCGATCCTAAATGGTATTTGAGTGAAGGTGTAGGCGGTGAGGGCGAGGCGCCCGATTGGTTCAAAGCTGATAAGTACAAAACTGTTGACGCACAAGCTCAAGCGTACACGGCATTGGAACAACGGTTCGGCGCGTTCACAGGCGCTCCCGAAGACGGCGTTTATAAAATTAATTCGCCTGAAGGATTTCAAGTCGAGTTCGACACTGAGAATCAAATGTTTCAAGACCTGAACAAATGGTCGTCTGAAAGTCAACTTTCGCAAAAAGCTTACGACGATCTAATCGGTATGTTCACGCGTTACGAAGCAGGCTTGCTACCTGATATGGGCGCCATGAAGAAGCAACTAGGCGATAACGCAGACGCAAGGCTTACGTCTTTGAGTCAGTGGGCCAAGTCCAATCTGACAGACGATCAGTACAAAGCATTCCGGATGTCGCAGACACAAAATAACGCGGCTGACGTGTTTGTGGCAATGGAAGCTATCGTTGCAAAGACCCGGCAAGTTGCTATGCCAAAAGTCGGCGACGACGTTCCCGGTGCCGTGCCGACAGGTCTTGAAGAAATAAACGTGTTGCAGGCCGCTAAAAACGAGGACGGTACGCGTAAGTACGAAATGGATCAAGACTATCGGGAGATGGTAGAAAAGAAACGTATTGATTATTTCAATGCGCAGCAACCCGGACAGTAGTGTTCAATAGCTTGGCTTGTTCATTTAACAATGAACAGGTCAAGATAATGAACATTTAGTCAAGGAGCTTCGAGACCTGCTTAGCAGTCGAAGTGAAATTGACCGGACGTAACACGAGACGTTATAAGACAAGAAAGTGCCGCCACGCGCGGGACCACGATCAAGTCCGCACTGTTTGAAGACAGTCACACTTAATTGTAATCCCAACTTAAAGGGTAAATTCTTATGTCTATTAACTTAGGTGGTGTCTATACAGCAACCACCAATGCGGCCATCGCGTCGTATGATACAGAAGTTAAACAGGCGTATCAGGGTTCAGCGTATATCCGTAATCGTGTCCGTGTAAAATCGGGCGTGACCGGTCAAACGCACCAATTCCGAACGATGGGCGAGGGCATTGCCACTCAGCACACCAGTTCAGAACTGATTACGCCGGCTGACTACTCTCACACCAAGAGACCAGCTACACTGACAAACTGGCGTGTAGGCGACTACACTGATCTGTTTGATCAGGCAGAAACAAACATTGACGAGCGTATGGAACTCGCACAAGCTAATGGTAAATCCATTGGTCGTGCCGAGGATCAGCTTATCATCGACGCACTTGATGCAGCTACATCGATTGCCGGCACGGTCGACGAAGACCTTGGCGGAACGAACAGCCTCATCAACGCTGTCAAACTGAGGCGCGCAAAGCGTTTTCTCATGGCACAGCAAGCGCGCGGTGGCGAGCATACAATGCTTGTTAATGCACAGGGTCTCGAAGGTGCATTGTCGGAAACCGAAATCACGTCGGCTGACTATCAGACGTTCCGTGCATTGGTTGATGCCAATCTCGACGAGAAGACAGCATTTGGCTTTAAATGGCTTGTAATCGAAGACCGTACCGAGGGTGGACTTCCCACCGGTTCGACGGATATTCGTCTCTGCTTCGCGTTTGACCGTTCAGCGGTTGGTCTCGCAGTAGGTATCGAGCCTCGCACTTATGTCGACTGGGTCGGCGAGCGTCTTTCTTATCTGTCACAAGCGGTTGTTAAGGCCGGTTCGACAGTTATTGATCCGCTCGGCGTTGTTGAAGTTCAGAGCTTCGAAGCCTAATCGGATTTCTTTTAACCATTTTTACGAGGTAATTGAAATGGCCTACGAAATCGCTAATCCAGTTCAACGTATTGGTCCGCAGGGTTCGGGTAACTCTTTGTGGATGTATGTGGACGGAGATACTTTAGCGGTTATTGACGGTGTCGACTACTTTCTTTTGGAAGTAGATAGATTAAAAGTCGATGACGTTATAATCGGTGTCGGTAACAATGTTGCCGGATTCGCTGTTGTCAACGCGGTAAGTGCTACATCTATTGATGTCAGTAATTTCGCTGCTCAGACAACTATTGACTCTGACTAATGTCAGTTTTGGTCGGCCCCTTCGGGGGTCGGCCGTTTTTGTTTTAGGAATGCTATGACTTTAGCTGCTTATGTTGTTTCAGCACCGCCACGTGCCGATGGTAAGTGCGGTACTTTCTATCCGGTCAACTTAATAAGTCCGGATGTTACTTGGAACAATGCAGGACTCCCCGATGATCTCGTAAACCGCCCAAACGGAACTACAATATCTGAGGACATGAGAGTGCTACTGTCAGGCGTAGGTGCGGCGACCGCAGTACTGACTGTCGTAATCGTATCTGGCCCTGCGAATGATTGGGGTATAGGTGGAGGGGATAACCTTACTAATGACGGTACTACTAATGGCGAGGGAGTAATTAAAGTTCGTGCAACCTATCTTGGCAGTGATTTCGATTCTGCCAATATGAGTTGGTCGATTGTTACACCAGCGCCACCGGATACTTTGTCTCCTACTGAGGTTCTATTTAAGTCTCTCGTCGCAATTGATACTACCAAAATTGCTCTTGAGGTTTTTCCGCCTGTTGATCCAAAGAATCCTACATCGGATGCAAAAGGTTTATTGTCTGTCAGTATTGAGCGTGAAATATCAGGCGAAGGTTATGCAGAAGTTGCCTCTAAAGCCGTCTCTGCCGGTTTGTCGTTGCAATATTCTGGTACAAATATTGGCAGTGTTACGCCTGCGCCATCTTTTACGCAGAATATCTCATTTTGGGATATAACCGCGGCTGGCGCTGAAATTTGGCAGACTACCGATGAACTTGCGTTTGTTCATACTTCATTAGTTGGTGATTTTGTTGCGACGGTTCTTTGCAAACAAATTACCGGCGTCGCCGGCGTGTTCTCTAAAGCAGGAATTATGGCTCGGGACGGCACGGCGGCTGATGCACCTTGGGCTTGTGTCTTTTCAATGTGCGATCCCTCCGATGGTGCTAACGATTATGTGAAGGGCGAATACCGTCCGAGTGCGGGAGCCTCCGCGCAAGCTATGAATGCCAAGACTGGCGGCTTAACCGGTGATCGTTACTTGCGATTGGAGCGTGTTGGCAACGTCTTTAGTACTTACTACTGGCAGACATCTATTGCTGATTGGGTGTTGCTTGGCTCTCAGTCGATAACGATGCCAACATCCGTCGAAGTTGGTTTGGCCGTATCGTCGCAGGATATAAATAATGAAATAACGGTGAACTTTGAGCAGTTTGCCGTCCAGAACTTACCAATTATCACGCACAGTGATACGGGACTTACCGCCAACATCAATTATAATTATCGTGCTAGAGCCAAAGATTTAGAAAGTCCAGCTAACACTGGTGCGTTTGGCCCAGTACGTCCTATTACTACTCCGGCAGCTCCGCCCACCGGCCAGAATTATGAGGATGTTATTGATGACAATATAGTTGGCTATGCTAAGCACTGGAATGTAACGGGGGGTGCCGGCAGGCCACTGGTTGTAGTCACAAATCTCAATAATTCAGGTCCGGGAAGTCTCAGGCAAGCGTTAGCAGATAATCCGAATGGCTCGTGGATCATTTTTTCGCAAGGCTTAACTGGCTCGATCACCCTAAACAGTACGCTTGGGATGGTCGCCAATACGACGATTGATGGTCGAGGCGCAAATATAACTATTATTGGGCCAAACTCTAGTGCGCCGGCAATTGCAGCAAGACTCGGAGACTTCAACTGGATATTGATGTATCTGATAGTTGATTCGAGAGATCCAAACCCGACAGATCAAGACAACATAAACATTTTCAATAGCAACAGTGATGTTTCCAATCCTAATCGTTGTGAAAGATTCTGGATTTACCACGTCAGTTTCTTAGGCGCAGAGGACGAAAACCTTAATCTCCGAAGGATGCACGGCAAATATACCATTCAATCATGTCTTCTAAGGAATAATTCTGGTGGCGCATCGTCTGCTTTTGGTACTTTGATTGCTAATTCTGCATCTGGCGCATGGCAGCAACAAATACAATTAGGAACTTTTTACCGAAATGAGTTTGATTCAAACCATCGGCAGCCTTACGTTGCCGCTCCTTCAAACATCCATTTGTATAACAATTATCACCATGACTGGGCCAGTGAGAGTTGTCTTGTCGCCGCACAGGTCTTTGGAGATAGTCCATTAGTAGCTCAAGCTCTTTGCGAAAATGATATCTGGGATGGAAACGTTGGCAATCGGTCGTTTTATCCGGGGCCAACTGGTTCTTCAAATGACGGAGAAACTAAAGGTAGTGGTAATCTGCACCTTAACGGGGCATTTGGCACTGAAAGGAATCCGGGTAGTGTTTTCGTTCCGCCATACACATACCCCGAAATGCAAACTGCTACTACTGGCTTACGCGATGCAATTGTTGCAGATGTTGGTTGGCAGAATGTTACTAATCCAGCACATTAAATGAGGAAATATCATGGCAAGTGGTAATACACTTTTTATTCTTGAGCCTTTCGAGGGGCGGGCGCCAGCTACTTTGGCCGCTGAAGTTCTTCCGGCTATTTCTGATGCGTCAACACCAGCCGCGCAGACGCCAGTGCTTGTGTTTGATCCTTCGACTGCGTGGCACATGGATTTCCATGTAACCATGCCATCGCAGTATGGCGGCGGAGGGTACACCTTCTCGTTCAAGGGCGGCACAGACAATACCGATGTCGGCACTTTCATAGTTGCCTTGCGCAGCGTTGTGGTTGCCGATGCAGATATTTTGACTGGTGATCTTGGAGTGGATGCGGCGACTGCGGTTACTGTCACTGATACGCCACCAGCAACACCCATCAACAAACTGAATTATTCGACCACAGGCACACTATCTCACGTTAATGCCGGCAGCCCGAGCGGCGGCGACAGAATGATACTGAGATTGTCGCGAGACATATCTGATACCAACACTGGAAACTTGCAACTAGCAGAAGCGTTGATAGTAGAAACATAATGGCACGGATATTCGTACCGGCGTCTGTAGAGTATCTATCAAATAGTTCTTTAGGACTTGTCACTCCACTATCTGTACATTCGTTAGTTAAGCAAAATAGCGTTGATGGACAGGTGTGTATTTGGTCAAGTGCTGATTCTGGCGACACCGAGAATCGTCACATGCTTATTGCCGCTGATGCCGCAGGAGGAACTGGCCCTGATACTCCGCCCCATTTAGGCTGCCACACAACTGCCGGTGCATGGGGTGATGCTGATAATTCAGTTGCCGCTGTTGCGATGAGCAATAGCGGTCTGGTTTGGGAGTCTTGCGGTGGGGTATGGGCGTCAGCATCAAGCCGCCGATCTTATTTCAAGGGTGTTGGCTCAACAGAAAGAACAACCACTGTCAGCCCGACCAGCATAGACCGGACCTTCATTGGACGGTTAGCGGATTCCACGCCGAACTGGGAATGGGACGGACATATCGCGCATGTCGCGGTGTGGAATGTCGCTTTAACGTCTGCTGAAATGTTAATGCTGGCGAGAAGGGTTTCTCCGTTCTTGGTTCGTCCCGGATCGTTAATACATTATTGGCCGATTACAGGGGTCCATAGCCCCGAGCTTGATCTGGTTGGCGGTTTCCACATGACGGTAGAGGCAACACCGGATGCGGCAAACGACCCCGTTATATATGCTCCACAAAAACAGATTTTTGTTTTTGCGCCAGCGGCAGGAGCCGCGCCTGCGTTTAGTGCTGCCCCCATTGTTCAGGATAATGATGATGTGTCGTTCACGCTGGCTGCGACCGCTGATGCCGACTCTACATGGTATGCCGTAGCGGTATTGACTGGACAAACCGCGCCGACAGCCACTCAGATTAAGGCCGGCAATGCAACCGGCGACGTAGCAGCCGAAGCAGCGGCCAATACAGCGGTTTTATCGGCCGTTGCAGATACACTGGTCGTGGGTAGCGCTCTCGATCTACCGCTGTACGATATTTATTCAGTTTTGAATAATGCTGGCGGCGATTCGTCAGTTGATTCTTTGATCGGTAAGTTTCTTGATCCAGTTACCGGCAAGCAGTTCCAAACGGTTACAATTTTAGATGTGTCGTCTGTTACGCAGGCCGATCCTCCTGTAGTGACGACTGATGCAGCACATGGTTTTTCAACCGGTCAGTTGATTCGTCCATACGGCGGCGATATGACGGAGTTCGATGCTACTCATGCGAACTATACAGGTGATAAGTCTCCAACACCCGACGACGGTAAACTATATTTTCAAATTACGGTACTTACTTCAACGACTTTCGAGTTGGATGATCTGAATAGTACGGGTTGGGATGCTTATACTGGCGGGGCGGATTGTCCGGCTGGTTTTTCGTTTTTTGAAGGGGCTTCCCCCGCGGTCATTGACAATGATATTTGGGAAGCGGATCTTGTGACGACTGGTGACGTTTTCAGTGTGACGTTATTTCCAGACGGAACCTTAACATATGATGCGGGAGGCTCTGCGGAACAACAGCGCATTGAGATGCGCGTGTATGATGTAAGCGCGGAAGTATGGACAGCCAACGTCACACAGTATTTCAATAATACTGAACCAAGCCTAAAAGAAGCGTTTCCGAATCCGGTTCGATTCAAACGTAGTATTGCTTTTGATCTGAGTCCTATTAAAGATGTTTTCGTTGAGGATGTTGATAGCGATGCACTAACGTTAACTTCTTTATCCGGACAGCCTACCAGTATTGTAATAGGCGGCGGCGACGATTCGATTGAAGGTACGACTACGGCTGTTGCCAGTACCGACGATACGATGACGTTGCGGGTTACAGACGCGCCGAGTGAGTTTACAGATTTTAATATCACTTACGATGTGATTGAAACCGCCACGATGCCAGATGTCGACGACGAAGATAAAACAGAAGCTACGGCAATTTCGGATATTACAGGAGCAGGTTTACAATCGCCCACAGTAATATATCAATTGAATCTTGGCGTAACGGTTGGTAATGTTTTTGCTCAAACCCCCGCGGCTAGCACTGTTTACGCGGTGGATGAAACGACGACTATCACTGTCGCAACTGCGGTGGATCTTGGCGGAATTCCTGCCGATTGGCACTCCATACCTAATTCGCTTAAAGATATACAGTTCCGGGCTTTGATGGTGTTAGAGGCGGACGGCGCTGGCGTATGGGCTTCATGGCGTGCGGGTACGGATGTTTCTCCCCGCGGTTCGTCGAATGTACGACTTAATCTTTCAGTTATCAAACAGGAAGCCGATACAAATTCCACTTGGGCGAGATGGGCGCCGGGAACGCAACCCGGTAATACGGGTAACTTACAACTTAATATGATTGATGCGTTGAATGCGGCATTTGTAGTAACTTAAAGTGAACGTCGCTATTGTAGTTGGTAGCGCACCGTGTCTGCACGATGATTTGAAACGAGCGTTAGATTTGTATCCGTTCGCGTTCGTATGTCTAGTAAACGGTGCGTGTGTCGAGATTGAATATGCAGATGCTATTGTTGCAGGCCATACGAACAAAGCGGAGCGGTTTACGAGAGCTAGAGAGAAATCGTTTCCGGACGGCAAACCGTTTCAAGTGTTGGCGAATTGGAATCGAGTCTCGGAAACGCCGAATCGCGAATACCCAAGCGTAACACGGTGGTTTGGTGCCAGCGTAAGTACAGGTGCTACGAGTGCTGCAAAAGCAATACGTATGATGCTTGAGATGGATTTCGAAATCGTAATAATGGTGGGCTGTCCGTTGGACGACTCCGGTTATTTCGAAGGCGAGTCAAAGAAAGGTGCGACGATTAGCCATGATTGCCGGCGAGTCGGAGACCCCGAACAGAACATACATAGAACGATAATAAATTACCGCGACAAGTTCCAACGGCTTGCCGAGGGAGAGTTTAAAGGACGCGTGTTTTCCATGAGCGGACTAACACGTAAATGGTTAGGAGGACCGCCGGATGCTATTAAAAAATGTGCGTAGAGCCAATTATAGTTCTCGGTACTCCGCGTTCCGGCTCGTCTATGACCGCAGGGATTTTTGCAGAACACGGCGTATGGACTGGTCACTGTCGAGCGCCAAGTCAACTTAACGCTAAAGGACATTTTGAAAACAAGTCCATCAAGCGTGTAATTGCAGGGAAGTACGGAGCCAAAACCATAGTACATGAAGGTCGGATAGCTTCGCAACTGCCGGGTTTTAAAACAGCGGTACTTACGGCAATAGCTGGCGACGGATATACTGACGGTGATTGGTTGTGGAAAGGCTCAGCGCTTTTCTGGCAGGCTTTTTATGAATTTGATCCGAGATGGGTAGTTTGTATAAGGCCGCGTAGTCAGATTTTTGAATCGTGTCGACGCTCCGGTATTTTCGGTAAGTATCTAAGCGAGACACGATTGAAAGAAATTATCGAATTGCATCATCAGCAAATGAGTAACTTGATGCAATCGCATGGAGCTTTTCAAGTCAACACCGACGAAGTAGCGCAGGGTAACTACGACTCTATAGAGCTTGCTTTGGAGGGTTGTGATATCACACCGGATCGTAAACGGATTGACGCCTTTGTGGATAGCTCACTATGGCACCATAATAAAAATGAAGGATCACCAGATGTTATTGAAAAATGTGCGTAGAGTGCTTGTCACCGGCCCGCATCGTTCGGGTACGACAATCGCAACAGAGATAATCGCAGAAGAACTTGGTCTGCCTGCTGTACGAGAGTCGGAGTTGGCACGTCCTCGGTTCGAGGGAGATACTGAGCCGGCGTTGGACGAGGCTGATGTTCGTAAAATGGAAGTCGGTGTATTGCAGGGAGCAACTACGTTTAAGTTTCTTCCGGGCATAAGCGATCACTTTGACGCAGTAGTTGTAGTCAGTCGCGACATCGCCGATATACTTAGCTCGCAGAAAAGATATCGCGGTCGGTATCTTGACGATCCCGGTGAGAAATATCATCGGCTAAAGATGATGGATCTGCCGTTGGTTGTCTGGATGTCGTACGAAGATCTGCTTTCGAAGCACCCACGTTTTTGCAAGGACAGGTCCGGATGGGCGCCGCGTCAGACCTCACCGTAGTATGCGTTTACAGACCCGGTAACGGATTTACTGACGACTACGTAACGCGTCTTAGGGATGGCGTTAAAAAGTTTTGTAAGGCGCCGCACAACTTCGTATGTCTGACACACCAGAATTTGACAGGCATCGAGTGTATTCCATTGACAGCATCTCGTAAAGGTTATTGGAATAAACTGGAAATTTTTCGCAAGGATTTATTCGACGGTCCGGTTGTTTACTTGGATCTCGATACGATCATTGTCGAAGACATAACAGCTATGCTGACATATCCGCACTTTTTTACTGCGGGTTATAATTTTAGTAAGAAACATGGACGGTCGATGGCTTCGTGGTTTATGGGGTTCAATGGTTGCGTCGACCGCAATTACCTGTTCGATGGATATGAGGCAGGTACTCCGGATAAATACTCGCAGGACTGGGGGCGATGGGGCGATCAAGGATATATTCAAGATAACCTACAGCATCCGTGGACCAGCATCGATGAGTTGTTTCCGGGCTGTTGCGCAAGCTATAAATGGGAAATACGACGACCGGGCTTCGTGCCACTAGGCGTATGTTTTGTCGCGTTTCACGGTAAGCCGCGGCCACATCAAGTGAATTGGGAGTTGCCGAATGGCAATTGAACAGAACAGTAAGATCGATTTGATCAGCAAAGCGCTTGTGCTTTGTGGTGAGAAGCCGCTTATTTCGCTTAGCGACAATCGCTACGGCGCAACAGTAGGCGCTAATCTTTTCGAACTACTGTACGAGAATGAGCTGCAATCTAATCGCTGGCGGTTCGCCATGACAAAGTCTGCACTCAGTCAATTGGTTGACGTGCCTTTGAATCAATGGCAGTTCGCCTATCAGTTGCCCGCGGATATGCTCTTACCTATAGGTATATACCCGGCTGATCTTCAGTACGAGATATATGCAAAACATCTGTATACCGACCGTTCGACTGTCGAGCTGGACTATATGTTCAAGCCTGAAGTTACGGACGTGCCGGCGTACTTCGCAACACTGCTAACATACGCTTTGGCAAGGACTTTCATTAAGCCTATTACAGAAAGTGATAAGGCGGTTGACGTAATGGACGATAAATACAAGTTTCAACGCGGCATCGCTATGTATGCAGATGCGCAGGGGCGTCCCGCCAAGATGACGTTCCATCAGCCTTTCGTTGACGTTCGATAAGTGCGAACGAAGACCGTACAAAGTAGTTTTTTAAGCGGCGTTCTCGATCCGAGGGCCGCTGGCCGAGTCGAGACTGAGGCATACAACAATGCTATGTTGGCAGGTACAAACGTTGTAGTTCACCACTTGGGTGGAGTACAACGTCGAGCAGGACTGAAGTACATTCAGGAGCTTCCCGGTCAGCTAACCTTACAAATACCAGACTCGGCAACAGCGCCAGAAGGCGGTACGGCTGCTAATGGTCACGATGACGATGACGCTACATCAGTAATCACCACAACCAATATTAGCACGATAGATCCGTACGTGGTCGTCAGATACGATCTAGGATCGGCGATTGCGATATCGCACGCGGACGTAAGGAATCTGATTTCTACAGGAAGTAGCAGCACAGAGTTCCGTATTCAGTATTCGGCCGACGACTCTGCATGGGTTAACTTCGGCGACGCTTTCCAACTGGTAGATAACATAGCACGTACCTTCCGTCGTTCGGCTATAACCTCCGGCGAGTTCTCTACACAGAGCGCGCAATACTGGCGAGTCGTTAAGATCGGCGGCACGACGATGGGAACGGATACAGTTTCGCTCTCAGAGTTTGATTTGTGGATTGACAGCGGTACAGTCTCAAACGTTCGGCTTTTCTCGTTTGAGTTAACCACAGATACCCGGTATCTGGTAGCCGTCACGGACAGGTCAGCGTCGTTCTTTTTGAACGGTGTTGTTCCAACTAACGGAACTGTTCCTCTGCCGTACGAATCGGCCGATATACCGGATCTTGATGCAGCCATAGGCGCTGACGCTTTATTTTTTACGCATGAAGATTACCCGGTTCGGTTTGTATTCGACGAATTTACCGGTGATGATTTTCAAACTGCGGCATTTGCTTTTGACACCGTACCACAATTCGATTTCGAAGACAGCGGTAGTCCGTCAGCCGTATCAGAGATTCAGGCAGTCGTACTAGATGCTAACTGGGCGCAAGGCGACACCTTCCAGTTGGAACTCGACGGTGCGAGAACGGCTTTGATTTCATACAACGGTGATGCGACGGCTAATGAGCGGACCACAACTGCTGCTAACATAGAGCGTGAAGTTCAAAAGCTTTACACCGTACCCGGTTTCACCGGAGTAACTTGCGCTCGTACAGGAACTCGTACTTATACGGTAACATTCGCGGACGCCAGTGCTAAACCGTACGATGGCTTGATGACTGCCGTTATAGGCACTGTCGTATCCACTGAAGCACTCTCGCCGACTATTACGCGGTCGCAGACAGGTGTATCGAGAGCTGAAGATGTTTGGAGCGTCACTCGTGGATATCCTCGCACGGTTACATTCTTCGGCGGTCGCTTATATTTCGGCGGCACACGTAGTAAGCTTCAATCGTTATTCGGAAGTACCGTTAACGACATTAATAGCTTTGAGTTGCTTGATCAGTTAGATGCTGATCCTATCTTCCATACTTTAGACAGCCAACAGCTCAACGCTATTACTGGACTATACTCCGGGCGTACGCTCGAAGTGTTTACATCAGGCAGCGAACATCGTTACGTGCGTCCGCAAGGAGTGCCGATAACGCCAGCCGACTTCCCTGTGTCTCAAACTAATTACGGCGCTAAACGGATTCGGCCTGTCACTGTAAACGGTGCGACAATTTTCGTGCAGCGTCTCGGCAAGTCTATTAGAGATTTCAGATTCGATTTCGAAGAAGACGCGTACAACTCACTAGGTTTATCGAGTTTAGCGCCGAATCTTATAAATAATGTAGTTGACTTATCAGCTTGGCAGGGGTCGTCTGTAGATGAAATAAATCTAGTCTTTAGCGTCAACGGCGATGGTACTGTAGCAGTTTTGAATTTAAGACGTGAGGCGGATGTAAGGGCGTGGACTGAATGGACTACGACCGGCAGTTTCAAGGCTGTCGCTACAACTGTTGAAGAAGTATTTTTCGCAGTACAGCGTACAATCGGTGGAACGGCTAAAATTTTCCTCGAACAGACTGACGACGATATGTACGTTGATGCAGGCGTGAACGTAACCTCTGCCGCAACCAACAACGTTCTTCATCTTACTGGTGAGACGTGCAGAGTCAGGCTGAATCCACAGCATTTGGTTTTAGCAGATCAAACGGGCGGCACGGTTACGGCTTCAGAATCGCAATTCGCTGCATCGCCTATTCAGGTTGGGCTTAATTTCAACCCGACCGTTACGCCGATGCCTTTAGCGTCTCTTACACCGCAGGGATCTAATTTCCTAGACAAACGGCGCGTTAGAAAAGCTCGCGTTAAAGTTCGCGAGACACTCGGCCTGCTATTGAACGGTCGTCCGATTCCGGATAGGTTTTCGGACATCGATAACTTCGATGACAACGATCCCACTCCGTTTAGCGGCAATCACTCAATAGAAGAAACGTCTAACTGGGACGAGACGGAAGACAAGCTTGTGACATTCTCGCAAGTCGATCCGCTTCCCATGCAGATCCTAAGCATTTCAATCGACATGGAATCAGCATAATGGCATTTGTAATACCTATTTTAACAACAATCGGTGGCGGCTCCGCCGCGGCCGGCGCTGTAACTTTAGGAACTGCTGTAGCTGGTATAGCCACCGGTGTTATATCCGCCGGCAACGTCAAGAGAGCGGGTAAGTTCACTGAGGCACAAAGCGAGATAGATGCTAATGCGGAAGGCGACTCTGCGCGGGAACGTGAGATACAACGTAAGCGAAACTTGATGCGAGCCATATCGTCGCAGTTAGCTACTGCCGGAAGTGCCGGTATTAACTTCGCCGAGGGATCGCCAGCAGGGATTGCACAACTAGATATAGATGACGCCGCCCGAGACTTGCAGATTGACACGGCTAGTTCGAGACAGCGTCAGGTTAGCACACGAGCGCGCGGACGTGCGGCCCGAGTTACCGGTGACACTCAAGCAGTTATTACATTATTGGATACGGCCGGTAGAGCGGCTACGACTTTAGGATAAAGGAATGAATGAGATTAAAGATTTAGCAGAGCCGGATATAAGAGACCTCCTTTTAGGTCCGCTTAATCGTCGAGTGCTTAAAGCAGTAAGTCCGAGCGCGGCAGATGACGTGGATGAGTTCGCCAAGAGTACACTTCTGTTCGGTAGAAACGCAAGGCGATCTCTCCTTAAAAAGTCTGACCGTGTTCCTATTGGCGATTTTGCACAAGGTCGATAATGGCTGCTACACGTTTTAGGGATCTTGAGCGTCCAACGCTTATAGACCTTTCTTCTCGCACAACGTCGAGCGGTGGGTCTGAGGCGGCGGCTGCGCTGTCGGAATCATTGGCGTCCTTCTCGCGAACGTCGTTAGCCATAGCAGACACTATCCGTGGCGATATCGGAACAAGAGTTGGTGCTGCCGAAGGATCAACCGGTGAGCCTAAGTTCAGGAAGGGTTTCCGCGCGCTGACAACTTTCGGCAAGGCGTACAATAATAGCGCTTTGCGAACGTACGCCATTCACGAAGAAATAGATCTGAATGAAAACGCGGCTCGCATTGAGGCTGAAGCCGGTACAGACGTAGAAGCCTTTCGTGAAGCGATGACCGAAATGCAGAAAGGCGTGATTGAGGAAGCGCCCGAGGAAGCCCGCGGTTTGTTGGCAGAGATTTACAACAAGCGAACAGGACAGGGCTTGGCACGAATACAAGTTAGGCTATCCGCTGAACTACGTGCAGAAGATAAAGCCGCGGTTCAGGAACAGACGGATCAGTTGACTGAAAGGATAGCACTTCTAAGAGCGCAGGATACTCCTGAAGCACATTTCGAGGCACAGGAGGAAGAAGCTAAACTGTATCTCATGCTCGATAGTGCCGTTAATGACTTTACGTTAAGTGAGAGTGAAGGTCGCATGGCTCGTGATCTGGCAGAACAGGGAATCATATTTGAAACTGTCAAGGCTAGATTTATAAATGAGATTAACGATCCGTTCGGAGATCCTATAAGCTTCATCGAAGACCTGAAAGAGATCAACCGGACGGCCGACAGATTGACTCCGGATCAGGAAGCTAAATTAGAGAACGAGCTGTTTGCAGAACTTGGTGAACACAACAGGTTAGCCGCAGCACGAGCAACACAGGAAACGGCAGGAGTAGACGCACGTTTCGAGGCTGGTGATCGTGAGATGACTATCGCAACATATTCGGGGGAAGCCGGTATTCCGGAAATTTTGAATGCGGTAGATGAGCAGCGTTTAAAGCCGGGTCGCGCATCCGTGTTGGTAAATGAAATTCAGGCAGGCGATCCGTTCGTATCGGACGGCGCCACACTTTTATTCGTGGAGACTAATCTTCTTAGCGTATCCGCAGAGGATATAAAAACTAACGGTGCGTTAAGTTGGGATGACCGTAGAAGACTTATACTAAAAAGAGAAGAAGAAGCTAAAGGCTGGCGCGGTGAACCGAACGCTCGTGAAGCTGTTCGACGCATTAACTCTGCATTGGATATACCTTCGGAAGTTACGCAAATGGCGTTTATAACTGAAGAACAAGCTCGCGCACAAGGCGTAGCATTGACTGAATGGTTTAACGAGATGATTGGAGTACCTGATGAAGAACGAGATTCTAAGGTGCTGCCTGTTGCCGAGGAAATCATCAAGGTAATCGTTAAGAGACGAGACGCCGCTGAGCTGGTTAAGGCTAGACAAACGTTGTCAAATATTGACGCTGAACTTGCCGGGGATACATTGGGCGAAACGGAAATAGATGTCAGAGAGAGAAATAAAAGAACTCTGGAAAATAAGATTCGTGAACTAGAAAACGGACAACAGTAATGGCTGAAACAATAGACTATGAAAATTTTATTCCCAATATGCGTGCTGAGATGGCCGCTGCTAAAGAAGAAAGCTCGGCGGCAGAGTACGGAAAAGCTATTGAGGGAATAGACATAGGTCGTTCCTTCGGCGAGGTAGTTAGTGATGTCGCAGGTTTCGGCAAACGTTTACCACGTAATGTAGGTATAGGGGTAGCTCGCGGAGCGTTAAGTACAATTGAGTTCGCTGATGACTTTTTTAAAGAAACAGCGGAGTTCATTGTAGATCCTCCGGGTAGGCAGGGCGAAGGTGAAAGTAAGCCTGAACCGTTTGCTGATGTTGAACCGGCGCCTCCGTTAAGAACATTGTTTCCGGGTTTTTTCGAAGCCGCACATACTTTCCTTGATGAAGTAGAAGTCGACAACACTTTGTCGGATGACTTAGTTCAAGGCATGACGCAGTTTATAATTCCCTTTACCGGTTATTTGAAAGCAATCGGAGGGTTAAAAAATCTGAGTTTCTTTGCCAGAGCGGGTCGGCTTGGCCTTGCTGAAGGACTAACTCTCGGCACTGCGTTCGACGCACAGGACGGACGGTTCGCAGAGTTGTTTGAAATGGGTCGGCAAATGGAGAATGACTTCGGAAGATTGTTAAGTAAGGTATCGTCTGAGGATTCGCTAGTAAACAGTTACATTGAGATGATGACGGCTGATCGTGAAAATGAAAGTGCTATGACCGCTAGATTTAAAAACGCAGTAGACGGTGTTGTGTCAACAGCTCTCTTTGCCCCTGCTTTTATTGTTACCGGCACTACGTTAAGACGTGCAGCTAATTTACGTTTGCGAACGCCTGAAAAACTACAAATACCGGAGAACGCAAGATTCCTTAAAGAAGGTGAAGCGGAAGGACTGAATATTGAACCGGTTAAGTTGCAGCCTGAAGTAAAAACATCGAAGCTTGAAAAAGGTGATTTACGTGGCGTAGCGGCACTTGCTACGGCGGCAACGATTATTGCAGCCGAAGAAATATTTACGGACGATGAAATTGCTGCAAAAGCTGTTGCAGAAAAAGCTGCGGAGGATAAATAATGCCACTTGGTATAGAAAAAGCAGTTCTGAGATCTATCCGAAGGGAGACGCTTAAAGGAACTAAAGGCGCCGCGGTAAAACGGGGCGAGCCTCCTAAGAAAGAATTGTTGGAAGAACCTGAACTCGCGTCCGTAGAGAGTCCCGAACTCACACCTTCGCCGGTCGATGCGCCTGAACTCGCAGCGAAGAAGCCGTTGACTGCGAAGCAACAGCAGCAGGCCCAAGGTGTTAAAATTCTTACCGAACGACTTTCGGAACCGGTCCCCGATCTGGATCAGGTTGCAGCAAGTTTAACTGAACGGCCGCTCGGTGATTTCTCGCTGGATGAATCGTTTCAAAAGAACTTTGCGAAGATGACAAGCGAAGACGACATCAAAGCAACGATGGCGGGGCTTGCCGAACTTAACGCGAAAAATATAGATTCTACACGTCGGGGCGTTATCGCTGATGAACAATTAATCGCGCTGGCGAATGATATGGATCAACCCATAGAGGTTGTACGGGCAGCGTTATCTCGTGAGACGGGAACAATACCGGCTCCCGAAATGGTGTTGGCTATGCGTCAGTGGATTGACGGAAGCGCTCAACTGGTAAACAAGTTCGCTACAAAGGTAGCGACTGGAACCGCCACTGACTTCGACCGAATCGGGTTGATGCGTCAGATACAACTTCATAAAGTTGTAGACGAACAGTTCATGGGCTTGCGTGCTGAGTGGGGTCGGACGGGTCGTGTTTTAAATATGCCTGTGGGTAACGAATTCGACAAGGCTGCTAGTATGAGAGAGTTGCTTGATTCCGCAGTCGGACCCGGCAATATTGACAAGTTGGCTAAAGCCATAGTCCTCGGAGACGGTACTGCGGCAACGGTTAGTAAACTCTCGCGTAAGTATAACCAGTCTAAAATTATGGGTTCGATCAACGAGCTTTTCATCAACTCTATTTTGTCCGGCCCCAAAACGCATCTGATAAATACTTCCGGCAACATTATGATGCAGATAATGAACATGACCGAAACATCAGTTGCCGGATGGCTAGGTCGCTTTATGAAAACCGAAGATGGCGTGCTGGTCGGTGAAGCTGCGGCTATGCTGCACGGCACGTTAAGAGCGCAAAGAGATGCGCTTATGATGGCGGCGCGAACTTTCCGCACCGGTATGACACTCAGCGACGTTGTTAAATTCGAACAAACAAGACGACGTTCAATCTCAGCCGAGAATCTTTTATCGCCTGAACAACGTGCAACACCTTTAGGACGTGCCACAGAGTTTATACTTGACGGCTACAAGGTTCCACGTAAACAAGAGCCGGGGCGATTAGCTGCCGCGGCTGGCGCAAAGAAGGGAGATTCACAAACCCTTATTCCGGGCATAGGCCAAATAATTCGCGCGCCAACTGAACGAGTGATGGCGCCGGTTGACGAATTCTTTAAGACACTGGCCTATCGTGCAGATCTTGAGAGACAATCGTTTCTGCATACGGTCGATCAAATTAACGCAGGCAACATGCAACTATCCGATGCGCCCGCTGTGGCACGTCAGTTTATAGAGAACGCACCGCCAAAAGCACAGGAAGCGGCAGAAAACTATACGCGACTGGTTACGTTTCAAAACGAATTGGGAGATGTCGGAAAATCCTTTCAATTGGCCTTACGTAAACTACCTGTGACGAGTTTAATAGCGCCGTTTGTAAGAACACCAATCAATATTTTTAAAGCAGGTATTCTGGAACGATCACCGTTGGCACTTATAACACCCGGCTTCAAAGCGGCAATTAAGGCGGGTGGACGTGATCGGGATATGGCGCTTGCTCGCGTCACTATGGGGTCGATGACTTCTGCCATTGTAGCGGCATACGCAATGGAGGACAGGATAACAGGCGCCGGTCCAAGTGATCCGGACGCAAGACTATTGCTAGAGCTTGGCGGCTGGCAACCTTACTCGCTACGCATAGGCAGTAAGTATCATTCTTATGCGCGCATGGAGCCGTTTGCTTTCGTCATAGGGGCTGTAGCGGACACTGTTGAAATTGGATCTTATATCAACAGTGACTTTGAGGGAATAGAGCTGGAAGAAGATCAGCGACGCATAAACGATATTGCCGCAGCAATTATTGTAGGTATCGCAAATAACACGATGTCGAAAACGTACATAAGAGGCATCGCAGATTTTACAGAGATGATGACAGACCCTAGCCGGCGCTTTGAAGGCTGGAACAAGAACTTCGTTTCTGCATTGGTGCCGTTCTCGGCACTTCGAAAACAGTTAACCGCGATAGACGATCCGTTTATTCGGGAAGCTTGGAGTGCTTTGGAGAATATAAAACAGTCCGGCATTATAGGATACTCTGAAGGTATGCCTGCTCGTCGTGATTTCTTCGGTGAGAAACGTAAAAGGTTTGCCGGTGATCTCATGGGGCCGATGTCTCCTTTGCCGGACAACCGTGTTATCAAGGATGATCACGTAATCAATCAACTGACCTCGTTGATGAAAGCAACGCGCACAGTCCCGGTAAGTATGCCTAGTAAAAGTATAGAAGGACTGCGCCTTACCGCGAAAGAATACGAAGAATTTACGATCATTGCCAGAAGCGAACCCGGACCCAACGGACTAACTTTTAAACAGTCGTTGCTTGAAATGTTTGATCAGCCGGGTTTTATAAGCTCGACACTTACTAGGCAAGTGGAACTTATAAAACAAAGACAACGAGCGTATGACGATATAGCAAGAGGCCAAGGCCCGAGTAAACCGGGTGCGCTTGAAATACGTAATCCGGGTTTTGCCATGCGTTTAAAACTACACAGAGACAGACTAGCAAGCCTTCGTTTTGGAGATAATTAAAGATGGTAAGCATTGACAACGTACAAGACATTCAGCCACGAGTGCGCTACACCGCAACGGCGGCTCAAGTTGCGTTCACTTATCCGTTTCCTATATTCCAAGACTCGGATATAGTCGTTGATGTCAACGGTACGGTATTAACACTAACAACCAATTACACCGTAACCGGCGAAGGCGACGACAACGGCGGTACGGTTACGCTAGTTACCGCTTCAACAGCCGGCGACATCGTAACACTTTATCGCGATATAGGCGTTGAACGTGATACCGATTTCCAACAGAACGGTCCGTGGGCAAGCGTGTCGTTCAACGACGAACTCGACAAGATAACGCTGATCCTTCAGCAACTCGAAGACCGCATCGGCCGAGCCATAAGTTTCCCCCTGACAGCGGCTATCACCAACGCACAGACCACGCTATCCCCGCTAACTAACTTCTTAGGTAAATTCATACGTATAACGGATGCGGGACTTTTGGAAGCAGCCGTGGCACTGGATAACGTTGTGACGCTGACGGCGGAAGTCATCGGCTCACTCATACATCCGCAGACTGCGGCAGAATTAGCGGGCGCAGTTACACCGACTGCATTTGTTTGGCCTGCGGGCGATCTGAGACGTTATGGTGCGGTTCTTGACGGCGTCACAGACGACTCAGCAGCTTGGGATGATGCGGATCTGCAAAGCGATGCAGGCGGTCAACCCATATTTCTCGCCAGCACTCTAAACGGAATGGCTATCGCTTCAGGAGTCTCTACACGGATAGGAACATCGGTTGAATTTGAGTCCGGCGCATTCCTGCTTTACACTGGATCTGCTGAAGAAGCCGGACTTACTCTTGGCACCGTTGTCGCTAATACGATTTTACGAACCTTTAACAGGATTCAGATTACGAGAGATACGCTTTCCGATTGGACAGACGAGGACAATATAGGTGTCAGGTGTCTAAATCTTGCTGACTGCTGGGTTGATATTAGGCGCGCTAGCAAGTTCACGATTGGTCTTCAGGTAGAGGGCAACGACTGGGGCAATGCTTATAACAAATATTATCTTGATCTGATCTCGGAGAACAAGGTTCAGGTTAAATTATTAAGCGCCGAGACTGTTCGTGACCTCGGGTTCTGCAATGAGAATAATTATTTTGGTGGTCGATTAACTCAATTCTCCAACGCAAATGACGCGCTCGATACGTGGGGCGTGGTCACGGACTCAACGCGAGTAATAAAGAGCGACCCAAATTCAAACAGGTTCTGGGGTACTTGTTTTGAACTCAACAATTCCGGTCGTGCGGGGGTCTGTCGTGCGATCCTGATTAACTACGGCCTGTACAACAGGTTTTTCCACGTTCGGGATGAAACTAACGACCAGCCGTTTATGGAAGTCAAGAATGATTCGTCGACCAATATAGTAACCACCACAAACAGTATCGTATCGTCAGTTCAAAATGACGGCCTTTACTCTGATAATTATGTTACGCCGGAACGCTTTCATGCCCAAAATACTTTTGTTCAGCAGTGGCAGTCGCCTAACTTACCGAGGACATCTAATGAGTATGACGGTTCTGATCAGGTGTATATCCCCGGTTGTTCGCAACGGTTATCAGGTGCCGGTCAGCAACATATGGCTCTCGACCTTATAACTGTTACTGATGATTGGCTGGACATTCCTTCAACAAGGGGTGTCGGAGTAATGCTTGATACCACTGTCTTAAAGCGTTTTATTTTTCGGCATGATTCTGAGACTGGTAACGGCCCGCGAGTCATAGTGATGCCTTACGATACGAACGGCGTACAGTTAGTTATGGTAGATACTTTTGTTGACGGTGACGTAAACGTAGGAACTGATCGGATAACCGTTACGACACATCCGTTTACGAATAAAGATCGTATTTTCTTATCAACGTCAGGTGTCCTGCCTGTCGGGCTGGCGGCAGGAATTAACTACTTCGTCAAGTCTATCGACGCCAACACGATTGAGCTTTACAGCGATGTCGATCTGGTCAATATATTAGATATAACTGCTGCCGCAGGCGGCGGCACGCATACGATAGCAATACATTCTCATGTTGACGGAATTAGTGCTATCGGTCTTTCTTTTGATACTGATTTCGGTGGAGCGTATCTTACTTCTCAAACTGATAGTGATGTGTTTTTTAGAGTATCCGACGTTGTGCAGTTCGTATGGGTGGGCGCATTTGGCGCGACTGCCGGGCCTTGTAGAATACGGTCGTTTGGATTGACATCGATAGATCAAGGCTCCTTATCAGTCTTTCAGGGCTTTTTAGACCTTAACTCTGACCCATTCCCGAATGATTACGTGAATTACGCTACTGCTGATCCAGCCAATGCAGCGGCCGGCCCTAATTACCCCGCCGGAAAGCAGTTAAAAACATTTAACGTTGCTAGTGGCGGTGTACCGGGCATAGTGTGTGTTGCTCAAGGACTGGGCGGCACCGCAGCATGGGAAAACGAAGGAGTTCTATCGTGAGTCTAAAACTACTTGAGAAACTTTTACCTCCTGACGATCCACATCGACTGACGCAATGGCGTTGGATACTGGCGATGTGCGTCATGGCGTTAGTCCTTAATGCCGCCATAGGACACAACGTATTAGGGTTTGGCGGTTTCGCGTATGCGGCTGACGTTGAGAATAACGGCAAGAAAATTGACCGAATGTTGGTGCTAAGTCTAGCAACAACGTTACGCAATTTGCGCATAGATGAATGCCGTGCTAACGGTTCTCGATCCGCTATTCGATCTACGATGGAGGTCTTCCAGCAAGAGTACAAAGAATTAACCGGAAGCCGATACCCGCTTCCTCAGTGTGACGAGCTATCTACCTAAATGGTATTCAAGAAAACAGATAACGGTCGGTGGATTGTCAAAAAGAAATTCACGTTTGCCGGTATTGTATTATTTGTCGGCACGCTAATAGCATTTAAGGGAGTAGTCATTGCCACAACGCCAGAACAAATTGTTGTCGTACTTAGTTCGTTTGGTACGTTTGCGGGCTGGCTACTCAGCCTTATCTTCGCAGCCGACATCACAGATAAGAAGCTCAATGGAGGAAAATATGAGCCAACCAGCTATTGAATTAAAAACAATGTATTCACTGACAGAATCACAACTAGCGTATATCATGCCGCACTGCCGCTATCCTGAAACATGGATACGGCCTTTGAATCAGGCTATGGAGAGATTCGGAATAGCGGATAACGTAAAACGCATGTCCGCTTTTCTCGGACAGGTGGCTCACGAGTCGTCCCAGATGAACCGTGTTGCCGAGAACATGAACTACAGCCCGCAACGACTTATAAACGTATGGCCTAATCGATTCCCGACTTTGGAATCGGCGCTGCCGTACGGCCGAAATCCTGAAAGGCTCGGCAATAAAGTTTACGGTGGAAGGCTTGGCAACGGCGCGGAGAACTCCGGCGACGGTTTCAGATATCGCGGCCGCGGTCTGATTCAGATCACAGGACGTGATAACTACGTCAGGATCGGCAAGGTGATGGGCGTTCAAGGACTTGTCGAATTGCCTGACTCACTATTGGAGCCTCGTTACGCCGCATTGAGTGCCGCTGCATTCTGGCACGATGCGAACTTGAACAAAACTGCCGACGTGATCGGCAAACGTGAGTTAGCTATTGTCGTTGAAAGTATAACGAAGAAAGTCAACGGCGGAACGCACGGCCTGAAAGAACGCCTAGAGTTCACACAAGCTGCGCTTGACATATTGGACTCGGACTTCAGTGTTTAAGTTAATCAATCCGTGGGTGATAATGGCTGTGGCCGCCGCGATCTTACTTAGCGGCGCGACAGGATATTGGCGCGGTGTAACAAACACGGAGAACTCTATCGCGGCTGACATAGCGCGCGAGGAACAGCTTGCACAGTCTGTGTACGATATGGCTGTCGCGGCTGCCGCATCAGAAATTTCTAAAATAGAGATCGTTAACAAAACGATTCGACAGGAGTTGGAACGTGAAGTACGGATTGAACAAGTTTATACTGAGTGTCGTCATACTGACGGTACTCTCAGGATGCTCAACGCCGTTCTTACGGGTGAAAGATCGGGTGAATCCTTTAATCGAAGCAAACTGCCCGCCTTTAACACCGCTGATTGACGACACGTTCGCAGCTACCACGTTGAAACTAGCAGAAGTAGCCGGACAATATAACCGTTGCAGGGAAGCATCTCGTGGCACGTCGACAAAAAAAGATACGAAGTCCAAAGTGCGATCCGCAGCGCGGACCACTTTATAAGGCAGAGCGTGAGTTCGAAGGCTGTTCTACGCAGCACGTAGCATCGCGAGATTATCTTCGCGCTTTGATGCGGCGAGTGTGCAACTATTATTGTGTTGATCCGCCAGCCCTGAAGTTTGTAAACAGGCCCGAGCAGAGGGAATATGCTTGGGTTTATTTTTCTGCTAATTCTGAGTTCGAAGACAGCGAGATATTTCTTAATCGTGGTTTCCACGGTCAGAACGCGATGACGTTAGTCCACGAGCTTGCACATCATATAGTCGATTTGCATTTCGATCATCACGAATCGCACGGACCGGAATTCTGTGCAGTTTATACGCACCTACTTCACAAGTATAACCTTATACCGCAGGACGCGTTTCGTGTAGTCCTTAAAAGATGGGGAGTCAAGATCGGCAACGAGTATTTGCCGGCAACGTTAAACGCGCATACGTAAGGCCCGTACCAAGCTAACCTGATCGTCGTCCTTCCTCTCAAGCAGTTCCATATAATCCTCGTCCACGGTATCGCGGGCGAGGATTGTTTGTATGCGGATGTTCTTTCCGATGCGACGGGCGCCGCCTGCGAGCCTTGCGTTGAGCTGGTTCCACCATTCGAGGTTATTGGTGGGACCGAGCCAGATGATATTTTCAGATCCGGATAGGTGCATATCGTTGAGACCGTGACCCACTGACCCCGGATGTGCCACGCCGAAGTCGATTGTGCCGTCCCTGAAGGCTCGTAGGCTGGTGGCAGACTTTAAGACACCCCATGACCTCGATTTGCCGCAATAGGCCGTCAGGCGCTCACTGAGGCGCGGGATCTCATGCCTGAAGCCGTGGGCTATGAGGACGGGACCGGAGAAGTAAAGCTCGTCCAGAGCGTCTGTAAGGGCGTCCAGCTTGAGATCGTGGATTCGTTGGTATGCGCCCTTCCTATCGGTGTACATCGCGCCTGACGCCATCTGAAGCAGCTTACCGCCCAGTACACCTGCGTTCTCAGCCGTGATTGTGTGTTTAGGGAGCTTCAGGACTTGGGTCCGCTCGAACTTCTTGTAGGCATTCATCGCTGCCGGCGACAGGCGGACGTAGATCGGATTGTAGATCACAGGCGGCAGATCCAGATAGTCTTCGGCCTGCATCGCTATAACGATGTCACGGAGCTTATCTTGGATTTCTTTTTCGGCGTAGTCCTTCAGCACCCACTTGTACCCCCAATCAAGCGGCGGAGTGAACCAGCGGTCTAAGAAGTCTTTCTGTGTCTGTCCGAGTCGGTAGCCTTGATCAAGGATGAAGATCTGGCTGAAAAGATCCGCATAACCGTTAGGCGAAGGTGTTCCTGTAAGCTCCACAACTCTTTGTGCGAGTCCGAAACTGGCAATGCGACAAGCTGCATCGGTTCGCTGTTTACCGATGGTTTTGAAAGACTGCGACTCATCGAGCGTTACCCAGTCCCACGGCCACTTTCGGATTTGCTTGAACTTGCTTCCTCTTTGTTCGACGTATCCCGAGAACAACCATGCAAGCTGTTCCCGGTTAATAGTGTGTACGTCAGCGGGAACACGTAACGCATCGAGACGTTGTTGACGAGTTCCAAGAATCTTCGAGATAGACAATCCATTCAGGTGATTCCATGTTTCGATTTCGGCGTCCCACACGTCTCGGGCGACTCGCTTGGGGGCGACGACGAGCATATGTCGCGACTCGAATCCATGTAGCGCGTCGACAAATGCTGTAAGCGTCGCCACCGTCTTACCGAGTCCCATGTCAACCCAAGCAGCACACTTCGGATGACTTTTGAAAAAGTCGATGAGTTTATTTTGGAACTTCCAAAGGTCATTACGATCCAACATTACGGTTCGCAATAACTACAATTGCGGTTAAACGTGCTTCATAACGATTATTTTGTATTGTAATCTCGTGAATTTTCTCTTGTGCTTTTCCAATTTCTTCACGTAGGATTTTAAGCTCCCCTTCATAAGCTTCTACTTCAAGATTCATTTCATTTCCCTTATGTGTTCGGCACGTTGTTCTTCGGTTGCCAGAATCCTACTAAACATCTCTCGCGTATCGCAGACGTAAACCGCCAAGCCTGCCTCGAACATTTTGCCGTGTTCTTCTCTCTGCTTCTCAGTAGCTTTTCCACCCGGACGTTTGAATTCAACCCAAAATATGCCACCGGGTTTAGCAAATACGTAATCCGGTACTGACGTGTTACCGGGCGCCGCGGAGAACTTCCGCGCCCACCATCCAGTCGCCCGAGCTTTCGCTACGGACGGACCTTGGATGTCTTTCTCAAGTAAAGGACGCTCTGATTCTTCCCAGTTGGAAGTGTCAAATGCTTCTTTCATCTGTTGCGATGACCGCCGTAGACTTTACGACGAAGATCTGCATTTGCTTTACTAAGCGGTACTACTGCTTCAGCCATAGGCACATCCGACTCTAAAGAATCGTCTTCAGTCGTTGCTACAGTCTCAATTGCTGCAACAGCAGCGTCTATTTCCGCAGCTTCTTCATCACTCACCGGGATTTGATGCTCGGCATCGGCTTCTGTTAACGGAACATCTTCCGGATCATCCGTTAAAAGAGATTCGTCAAAAAGGGGTGCATCTGCTTCCGGTTCATCTACTGGAATGCCCGCAATCTCTACTCCATCGATTAACGTATCCTCAATCGCCGCATCCGCTTCATCCATAGCAGCTTGAACCGTATCCGCCGCATCCGCTTCCGCAGTTGCTTTCTCAGCGTCTTCGAAGATTTCTTCAATAAGTTTTTCCTGTGTTTCTGCTTCATTCATTTTCTATACCTCTTTTCACGCCAGCCTTCACATAGCACCGGCAATCCTTTCGCCCATTTCAACGGCACAGTCATCAACCGTTGCGCTTCTTCGTTCGAGCCGAACGTCTCGTCGACCTCGAACACTCCTTCGTCGTGAACTGTCATTATGGTTTCGTAGCCGGCTTTCTCCATGTTGAGAAGCCCGTTCACCAGCAGATCACGACCTATTCCCTCACACGCATTATTTAGTAGTTTGCCACCGTAGGTCTGTACACGAGTCCACTGTCGGGATTTCGTATGCGTACCCATGTACGTGACGCTGTTAGTATCTTCGTCAAACTCAGGATCAAGATAGGCGATCTTCCGACCGCTCGGAAGACGCATGTAAAGCCACCGACCGTCGATCTTAAACGTAATTCGTTTGTTGGGTATAGCATACGGTTTACCTTTATTTTTAATTGCATAACTGGCTGCCTCTTGTAAATCGTACCACAGTTGCACTTGCTCTTTGTTAGCGTTGCGCCAAAGATACTTCAGTTGCTCGGCGTCCATCGCAAGTTTAACATTCTCATCTCTGGCTGACTTTTCAATTGCCGCAGCGCCACCTTGGAAGCCGCAGGCAAGTTCGGTAATCTTCGACGCGGTGTAAAGCTGTTCCTCACCGGTGTCGACAATCTCATCGACCGACTTGCCGAACATCAGGGCGCCGGTCGCCTTGTAAATCTTGACCTTCCCTTCGCGGAAGATCTTCAACTTCCACTCAGCGCCCGCAAGCCACGCCTGAATGCGCGACTCGATCTGTGCGAAGTCGTACGACATCAGATCCCGACCCTCTGCCGAGACCAGCATTCCGCGAACACACGAGGCCAGCACCTTCATAACCTCGATGTCGGGATAGAGCCACGACAGCCAGCCGACGCTTTTATTCAGCATCGCTTGAATAGCCACAGAAGCGTCCTGTATCACAGGACGCATCATGTTTTGCAACTGCACGATGCGTGACGACCAGCGGCCGGGTCCGGCGCCGTAATATTGGAACATGCCATGCAGTCGACCGTCGTCCGCCAAAGCGTACAGCATCGACTCGTATTTAGTAACCGCCTTCATATTGTGCGTCGAGTAGCACTTGAGAACTTTCTTTATTGACGGCAGCACTGTCTCGTCCTCCAACGCCTCGATCACGGTCGGCGCTTGCAGGTTCTCCAAGCCCGGATAACCATGTTCGCGAATCCACACGCCAAGCTTCGCGGTTTGTGAAGGCTTGAATCCGGTTTGTTCCTGACATATTTTAGCCAGTTGTTTTTTACGTTGGCCTGCTAAATATTTAGCGTTCTCGGCGGACACTTTATCCACTCTGACGCCGCGTTCGTTGATCTTTTGATCGAGTCGATAGACCTGCATCTCGCGTTCGGTCAGGTCGGGCAGGTTAACATCGAGATCCCGTTCGGCCTTGACATCGTCGATGCAGTATTTCACCAGTGTAATGTATCGATCAGGTTCCTCAGTCGGCGTCGGGCGAGTGCCGTCTTGACGGGGCTTTGCGAAGTACCTCATTTCGTTAGCTCCAACCGCGCGCTT
>SDBT01001325.1_pt1 | contig 43243 bp, 58 predicted proteins | sample 2277101 | NCBI WGS metagenome assembly SDBT01 (sample SAMN10404973, study PRJNA504765) | marine sediment metagenome | isolation source: marine sediment core GS10_PC15, 103 cmbsf | place: Arctic Ocean: Southern Knipovich Ridge | collected 2010
TGTTCGTCGGGAGTATACTCAAACCCCCACCGAAAGTCAGGGAAATTCTCAAGGATAACAGAACCAGGCTCAAGGTGATTGTCTGGCTCCTCCCACCAGTATAGGACTGTGAGTCTAAAGATAGACTGATGCGCCAGAGCTTTTTGAACTTCTTCATAGAAATACCCGCCTTCACCGTTCGGGGTGGATTCAATTACTACTGTACCGTCTGGGGGTACTCGCTGTAACGCTGGTAGAACGATTCGGTCAATAGCGTCTTGCGGGTAGAAAGCGACTTCAGAAAGGAGTAGATTATGGATTGGTTCACCCCGCCCAAATACAGCCGCTCTAGCAGTCCCAATGTACATGACAGAGTTAATATCAGGAAAGCGTTTCTCAGTTGCTGAGGAGTGGTCCATTCTGGGCTGTAAGGGTTTGGGTGTTGATTGATAAAATATCTCCGTCCGGTTTAACAGCCGCTCTGATAGGAATGCTTCGTGTGCTACAATTACAGATGTAGTGTCCGGGGTGAACATCGTGCGCTTGAAGAAGACCCCAGTGTACACAGACGTGGAGCCTATCTGTGAAGGCTTGACCACAATGTTCCGATTGGTCATGTTGTTGTACAACTTGATCTGGGCGGGCTTGAATATAAAAGGCATCCGCCCCCCGGTGGCTTGCTTTGGGGGGATAGAAAACAGAGCTTCTACTGCACCCCTATCGTTGGATAGCAGTCGGGCTAGACCCGCATAGTCCTGGGTTGCTACCATTAAGACTTGGCGGCCAGACGAATACGCAACTTGCGCAGAGCCTCAGCCCGCGCTTCGCGTTTCAACTCTGTCGGAGTCTTTGTGGGTCGTTCCGCTGTTGTGGTCATGTCTCCTCTGCATCATCCATTTACGTATTATACGTTTTCTAACTTCTGGAGGTAAAGTGCCTAACCACTGCCGAAATTTATTGTTCCTCATTGGTTGTTGATTGTGGCGGATTTATCATATCCACAGAATCCACCTGCCAATTACGTATGGTCTTGACGACTACGCTGCCCACTTTGAATACCACAAACTGTTCGTCATGCTCAAACTTATCTGCATTGACCATAGTGATTTGAGCACTTTCTCCGTCACTGGAAAACCCCGTAGACTTAACAGCAAACATCGCCATCAGCCGTCCCTCCATAGTAGTTTACTGAACTCTCGTTCGGGCACGGCCTTACCTTGTGCACGGAATGCCCGCTGTATACGTTCAAATCCATTGCCTCCATCATGTAGCGGGCCATCAACGAAGTCCTCCAGCCCTAGATCCTTCTTGTGCTGGTCACAGTACAGCATGTGATTGAAGTTCATGTATACTGCCTGCACCCCGTCCGGTGATATCATAATCATTGGTTGGTGCCATCCATATTCTAAGCAACCTTTCATGGTACACATACGGAAGTTGCGTATGATGTCCGGCTGGTTATCAATCACATGTTGAGTCAAAGGCTTGGCGGGGTTAGCCTGGAACGGCTGTCGCTCAAACCCGTCTTCGTTGAATGGTGGAATCACTGCGGCCTCCGTGGTTGTGTCGTTCCTCTACGGGCGCTTTGAGCCTTTCTGATGTTGGACCTTGATGCCGTGCGTACAGCATTAGTTCTCGGTGAGCCTTGCCGGTTATGTCTTCCTTTGAACGGGCTGCCCCCCGTTGAACCCGTACTGCGGGTTACGTGAGGAGGCATTCTAAGTTACCGCTAGGGCCAACGTGTTGGTCCCATAGGTGTGGGCTACTGTCCGCCCTGTCATTAGTGCCATGATCTTGGCAGTGAGTTCCGCAACCTCAGTTGCAGTCAAGACGGGGGTGCCCGTGTCGGCAAACGTGATTGTGATTGTCGGGTTAATGGCTGCCATGTCTACTCCTGTGGATAGTTGTTCTGTTGGTTGACTACAAACTCGTTTATGTTAAACGTGGTCCCCGTGTTGCCTGACAGTATCTTCTCAACCTGCTCCCAGGCTTGTGGAGTATAGGATTTGCGCATTGAGTGGAAGTAGTCCCAATCTGCTTTGGTCATAGGCGGGCTGGCCCGACGGTGGAACAGTGTACCATCTGGGGCAATGTCCGTGACATCGACCTCTTCCAAAAGACCGTGAGCCTTTCTCAATATGTATGAATCCTGGGTTATGACAAGATAGAAGTTACGATGCCACTCTTGGGACAGTACCTCTTTGCGAAACTCCTTACGCTTGCCCGTGACTACTATATCATCAAACTCGACAAAGCGGGCATCATCCTTTCTCCAACCTGCTATCGTGGCGGGTTTGATGTTAATCATTATGGCAGACTCTTTCTTAGTAAAGCCCGCATACCTATGCTTGAGGTAGGCCATCTTACGCTCATCTGCACCCTCGTTGTCAAACGTACTTAAGAGGGATTCGAGAGCCTCGACCTCTGCTTGCTCGGGTGTGTTTGGTTTCATTGTGTCAAGTACCATGACTATATGATATACCATCACGGGGGTGGCGTCAACTAAGCGGATACAATCGGATATCTGTGTGTTGACAACATGGCTGAGGTGTGCTATAATACAGACAGTGAATGTTATAAATAACTAACTCGCCAACAGTATGCAGTATTACTAAAGTAATAACTCATATATATAAAAAGGTAAAACGTTATGGATATGTGGGTAAGTAGAGCGCAACGTAGAGTAGGTTGTGTAGTTTGTACTAAAATCATTGAACCAGGTAACCCCGTGATGGTTAGCCAATACAAGAGAACCTTTAAGCGGGGTACCCGTACTGTCAGAAGATCTAGTCATTATAGTTGCTGGGAGATACATGCCCGTATATGGTTTGATGAACATCCCTACATTCCTACAGTTAAGGCAGGCCCCGGACGCAACCCGCTATATACAGAACAGCAGGCTAAAGATAGGCAACGTATACGGGTGAAGATGGCACGATGGCTCACCAAGCAAGAATCCTATACCCGCGATGGTATGTGGGCAATGGCTGACAAGTATAAGGGGTTGATTGCTGGTGGTAGAGCAGAGTTGAATGTAATGATATAAGTATTAGTAATTCATATAATGTATGGTGAGTTAGTTTTTTATATCATAAAGGAGCAAGGGATGCCTAGACAACTCCTAATTGACAACGAGGTCCGCCAGCAACGTCATGTGCTCGGGCAACAGATGTATCGACTACGCAAACGCTACAAATGGCTTATAAAGAATAATCTCAAGGTGTCAGCAAAGTACGTGTTGCGCGAGATTGAAACACGGCGGGCTGAGTGGTATGCTCTGGGCGGGTTGCCAGTGCATAAGGGGAATCAACTATGACCCAAGAACGTATGCAGCGTTTACATGAACAACTTAGTCGTCCTATCAATGCAATAGGTCAAGTACACCTAATGATACTAGCTCCCAACAATCAGGAATATATCTCCTACATGCGGGAGTATGGTGATTGGAGTAAACAGGGTTCCTATCGTTATATTGCAGACGAGCGAGATTATCAGGGCATGTCCCGGGATGTGCCCTTTATTATGGTTGGGTCGCGGGTGACAGCCCACATGGAACGGATGTACAACGTGATGGTGGGTGCCGGATACCAATTCCAGGAATGAATAAAATTCAAGAGCATAACTATAAATGACTAGCAGTATATCATTATGTGCACCCCTACTGCGACCATCCGCATGTACGTGGGGTGGAATCTACAAGAGTGTGATCTGGGTCACATACATTACCCGCTGGCTGTGCACAAGGCGCCGGAGTGACCATCTTGGTAAGACGGATTCAACATGGGGGGCTACCACTAGGTCAACTTCACCAATTGGTGGGCTGTACGGGCCTCACAGTGCGTTCCAGCTATGCTTACTAAAGATTAGCCACTACCCCAGGCTCATCCGTCACAGTATGAGAGTGACGCGGGTCACAGGTTCAGCACGGGTGTTCGGACTGGGGTGTCGCACTACGGGTGGACCTAGTGGTCTGCGCTGTACTTGGCTATGGGTGTACACACTCTGCTGAGATGGGGTGTTGGCACCCAATTTATCAATATCTGTGTGAGATACTATGAATAAGTCAGGTAAACCAGCCTGACAGGCACCTTAACAACATAGCGAGTGACTACCAAGTCAAGGCACAGGCGCAGGTGAGCAAACCTAGCCAGTGCTCCCACTCACATAGTGACTACCCGCACCTATACAGTGCACACGGGTAGCGAGTGGCTCCAAATAACCTGTATATGTATGGCGAGTCGGCCTCTGAGGCAACACACCCCGTATAGGTGCGTATCAGTAGCGTGGTACGAGCGCGAGCGTGAGCCAGAGCGATTGGTTGATTGAACCAGCGTAACAGGTATACCCAGTTCCTTAACAATCCTTGCAACAACACCCGTGATGGTATACTATAAGTAAGGTAGGTGAGACATGAAGGGTAAATGCGTACACTGTAAAGGTTATATTACTAGCAAAAAAACGACAGGTCAATCCAGTATTGCACATAACACATGTGGTCGTAATGTTTGAAGACCACAACGATAACGTATTGTGTGACCTTGACTGCGTGATATGTGATGCCTTGATGCTAGCGCGACTACAGGCAGACATAGCAGACAGTCAAGGTCAGTCAATAAGTTTGGCTGATACTACAGATATAGAGGTAACAACACCATGACGCAGACACCAGTCACCGAAACTCCAGCCGTAGCACCCGTGACTTTGGCATCGCTAGGCAAACAGCGGGAAGAATTGCGAACCGCGATGATGGCCGCACTGACCGAAGCGGATGACGCCAAAGTTAAGCGCCTATCAAACGAATTGGCCGCAACCAACAAATACATCATAGACCTTGAGGCCACCAGTCAGGGCGACGACCGTATTGAGTACATGGGCAAAGAGCACGACGCATTGGTCAAGTTTGAGGTTGATGGTCTCGAATTGACCGTAGTGTTTGATGCTGAGTCTGAAGCTAAGGTAACAAGCGTAGCATTCCGACCAACCCAAACCTTGATGGACTCAATCATCAAGGCAGTCAATGCGGTTGAACGCCCATCTTCAGCAACCAAGTGGATCTATGGCCGCGATGAAAAAGGTGAACACTCTTTCGAGTTCAACATCAAGACCACGGCAACCCGCAAGCCATCCACTACCACGGGCACCAATGGCACACGTACCACGGGTTGGAAAGCACCAGACGGCAGCACTGTCACTCTCGGCGACGCCTTCGACAAGGTAGCCACGGCTGCACAGAAGACCGAGTACGGCACCAAGACCGGCGGCAGTGCACAGCACAGCTTCAAGTCCGGCATCGTTATCAAGTCCGGATACTCCAAGCTCTAACCACAACGGACTAGGGTCTGACACAGGGCGGGACGCTACTAGCTGGCGTCTCGCCTTTGTTTGTACCCACCTATCGACGCCATCATGCCTTGACTATAAGGCGGCGAAGTGATAACATAGTATTCAGTAGCCTAACTTAGTGAGGTATCCGACGCATGTAATTCCCGCTCAACACCCATCCATGACTAGCCACTATATCTGGTGATGGGTATTGACCGAGAGCTAGATGCTCCGAATTTAATACAGGATGGTGAACCCCGTGGACTTACAAGAACACAAACTCGATGCGTCCAGTAGACCCAAGGTTCTATACTCATACACTGTATCCGGTGTTGGTCATTTCCCATTCGACATGCTACGCTACGACCAAGCCTGGTTCCGTGATAGCTATGGTACATCGGACTTCATGCCTGAGAATGGAGTGATTAAGGAGTTTCGGCTTAGTTCCTACCATCAACCCACCGTGGACCGTTGGTTATCCTTTGGTTGGAGAGTGGCGTGATGGCTGAGCGTGGATGTAAATCATGCGGTCAACCAGATGGTTTGACATGGAGCGACAACGGACAGGATGGCTACAAACTAGTCGATATAATCACGGGTGTCCCACACTATGCTAACTGTGCCATTCGACGTAGCCGGAACACGGTGAATGTGAACTCCCCGCCTGTGACCAGACGTGATGAGATGTCCGGTCAGACACCCGCACCCGTGCCTGTTACTCTCAGTGAGGAGTTCAAGCAGCGGGCGGATTCAGCCGTAATGGATGCTGTATCCCAGGTTATGGACTCCTTCCAACGTAGCATCGCCAACGGTATATCGGACGCAGAGCGTGACACGGCCCGCTTCCTTGATGAATACCGGACTCAACTCAACACGGGGTTGGATGACGCACTGGCACACGCAACCCGGACCATACTAGACATGATACCTCAAGTACATGAAATCCGGGTACGCACACTCATTGGTAATAATCCTGGTGTTGATGGTCCGATGCTTGAAGGCCGTCCGCACATGCAATTACAACGCATGGTGGACTGGCTCAATATCCGTGAGCATGTGTGGTCAGCAGGTCCGGCGGGGTCAGGTAAAACCACGGCTGCTGAACAGGCTGCTGGCATCCTTGACCTACCATCCTACACCATCTCCTGCGGCATGGGAACCAATGACTGGAGCCTTATTGGATTCACTAGTCCCGATGGCAAGTACATACCCGGACACCTACGAGAACCATACGAACATGGCGGGGTGTTTATCCTCGATGAGATCGACAACACACCCGCCCCTGTGTTGACAACAATCAATGGTGCTCTGTCCGGTACGCACTACACCTTCCCGGATGCGGTGGTCAAGCGCCATCCCGATTTTGTAGCTGTAGGCTGCGCTAACACATGGGGCCAAGGACCAGATCGCATGTATGTGGGGCGTGCCCAACTTGATGCTGCCACTCTCGACCGCTTCAAGAAGGTGCCATGGAACTACGATGAGGAGGCTGAGTTCGATTGGGCGGGGCGTGACCAGACCAAGTGGATAGAGTACGTCCAACGAGCGCGTAAGTATGCAATGGATCAGATGATGCGAGTAGTTATCAGCCCACGGGCTAGCATATCCGGGGCGAAGGCACTACGCAACGGCATTGCCTTACAGGTGGTGCTTGAAGACTGTCTATGGAATGGCATGTCCCCGGATGATAGCCTCCGAATCTATGAATCAGTAGGAGCCTGCTATGAATAACATCTTTGAATGCCGCTACTGTCAAGGTGGATACTGTTGGCTCCATCGAGCACCAGCACACGGTGAACATGCCCCCGAGTCGGATGAATGGGCAGTGCCAACAGCAGACTTGACCGAGGCTCCGCCCATCGTGTTCTTATCTTTCGCACCCGTGACCAGTGCCAACGGCATTGACCACACGTACCCGTCTTGGTATCAGTTCGTACAGGATGTACAAGCAGATCACAACAACAACCCGAATAGGCGTGAGTCTCGTACCAAGGCACAACTGACCGGATGGGCAGGCACCGAGACATGGGACCAAGCCATACATCTAGCCATGCACGGGTGGCCCGATGGCTTGAAGCGCATCAAGGACAAAGTACGCATCGTTGAACGGTTCATATCTCCGAAGCAACCCCGTCTTGAATTGGACCACGACATACGCGGGCCTGGTGGCCTAGACATGGAACGCTACACCCAAGGACGCCCCGATGCTTGGGTGGTATGGGAAGAACAAGCCACCACTGAAGGACAGTCCGAAAAGATAATCACCATCAACTACAACTGCGTATCTAGTTGTGGAGTAGATGCCGAGACTCTATTCAACAGAGGCGCTGTAGTATGTGCCTTGATAGACATACTTGAACACAACAAGATAAGGGTAGAACTCAACATCATGGAGCTTTCCCGCTACAGTTCGGGTGTTCATCAGTTCCGCGTTGTCATGAAGCGGGCTAGCGATATGCTCGACCTGGACCGGATGGCCTTTGCTCTCTGCAATGCAGCAACACCCCGCCGGTTGTTCTTCTCTGCTCTTGAGCAGCACGTACCCAACCTAGATAGTCACTACGGACACCCAATGTCAATGAGTGAAGAGGGTGCCATCAACCTGGATGCTGGCAGCCTAGCAGTCCGACAAGAGAAAGACATGGTGCCGTGGTTGTTGGAACAACTGGCCCAGTTTGGAATCGAAGTAAATCAGGAGGACCTGACATGACCCCAACACTATCCGAACCACAACAAGTAGTCACGATGGCAGTACGCAACGAGACACAAGCCCGCATCTTCTCATGTGAATACCGCATACTACACGGCGGGCCACAATCACCATCCGAGCACGAGAAGCTACTCAAGCTCTACCTTGGTGTGATGGGATGTCTTGACATCCTTGTATCGGGTGAGTATGAATCGGATGACTTGGTTGCATTCACCATCAACATAAGTATCGGAGGATTCCACAACCAACGGGGATTCAAGGCTGCATTCTCCCGTGAATTGTGTAAGCAAGCAATCAGAGTAGCCAACATAGGTGGAACATTGGACAATGCGTGGGGTGCGGCCTAATGTCCAAACTACAATTGATAACATGTCTGTCATGTCCAGACCGTATAGTAGTGGACATACCAGTTACAGATAGGGCAATACTGCTACACACTGATGGTGGCACCGATGTACTGCGGGTTATGCGGGGCATCCAACCTATCAATCAAGACCCAACTGCATCCGTCAGGGATAGCGTTACACCCAGACCCGTAGTACCCGAGCTACCCGAGGATGTAGTGTGATGCGTAAGCGGATACACCGTCATGTACCAATACACATATTGGACGACTATATAAACACCTTGCTTGTGTTACAGCAAGCATTGGTGTCTTGCATCTTACACTTGCACAAGGAACAATTTCAAATCATAATAAGGGAGGCTCAACATGGAGAACCAGGACGCTAGAGTATCTTATAGGCCCGGTAGGCGGGTAGCTCAAGGCGGAACCAACTACGATAACGGCATACCCATGCAAACTAACCCGCCTCTGTCCGACATGGATGCACTCAAAGAACAATGGTTGAACTACTGTATGGCTGTTGGTCAAGCATCTGGTAGCACCGAACAGTTCCGGGTAGTCAATCAGACGCTTGGGTTTAACATAGCCAAGACTTTACCCAATTTAGTGGACCACATTGAATTTCTGCGTGGTTTAGCAGATAGTTTACAACTTGATGTAGCTACTCTACGTCAACAACTGCGAGATGAAGGACACAGACCCGATGCCTGACAATCTGCCCACAGAGGGCTATCCACTAGGGTCCGAGATACATGTGACCAAGACCCGTCAAATACTGATGACCCTAGTGGAGTGCATTGGCTGTGATACCCGCAGGTGGATTGTTTCACACAACATATCCGAAGGGGTGTACAAGCTGTGTCGTAGCTGTGCAGCCCGCAAGAGGGATGAGAAGGAGCACGATGCCAACCAAGGCTGACCTACGTGAGTTCCTACTACGTGATACGGGTATGGTCCGCACCCAAGACCCCGATACTCAACGGTTCAGTGTGGAGGACAACGCTGTTGACAAAACCCCGCTGATGCTGTATACTGAACAAGTGACAGGTATGCCTATCAAAATTATACTCCTCAAGCAGATGTCAACTCGACGTCTGGCTGAGTGGATAACCCATACAATAGGTAGACGGGTTACTCAAGCTACGATATGCAAGTGGCGTCAACACTACAGTATCATACGTCGCCGGAGGAATTAAATGAAACGTATACTGAGTGGTGTGGCTGTGGGTCTTATATGGGTGTGGGCATTGTGACTGCCCGCAACCTACCAGACCCACACAGCTTACCACATTTCAATTACCGTCGCATCCGTATCAAGTGGCGGGGTCAGTGGTGGGAATGATGAGGCCCTACTGATGGATAGTAACTTTGTCAAGTGTGCATCGAAGATATCTCTCGACCGGGACGCTGCTATCCTTGAGGCCCGACGCCTTGGCTACCCCGTGGCTCCTTACATATGCCCCAACGGACATGACCACTGGCATGTAGGCAGCAGCACACGTAACGGAGCACAATTCCACAATCACTTCGATGCCTGGAACGACCGACCCCGTAACACCCTAACACGATGCCAACATTCTTGGGGAAGTGCCGCCGGAGAAGGTACATAGGGGTGAGTAACATCGACAAGCAGATAGTCAACGCTCTCGACACCATACACCGTGAGATGTTTGGCACCCGCAAGGACGACTCACCCTGTCGGTGGTACTACTCAGGCTTCAAGGACATCTACCATTGTGAACATACTGCACTATTTGGGGGTGAGGTTATAGCCCGCATCCCTCATCATACCGAAGAATCTAACCCTGCACAGGAGACATGGGACAGTACACCCGAGTCCCAGACACATACACTATGAGCACACATGAGTACATCAATCATTGTATCCGGATGGCCAAACATCATCTTAATGTATTATCGGAGCCATCTATGTCAGCAGTGCGACAAGCACTTCATGTAGTTTTGGCTTGCCAATGTCTGTATCTAGCCAGACGTAGCATGAAATGGGGATTTATAATACATAGGCTACCTAGTGGCTATGTAAGTGGTACACTATGACATATGAAAATGTAGGACCACCTACTGGGTACACTACAGAATTAGAACGCATGTGGGCAGCAGTACAGAGGGCAAACGCATGACCCTCAAAGTACACAAGCTATCCGAACTACTATCCCTTGAACAGCCAGACATACTGTACTATATCCAGCCCCAATTGCTGTCCTTTGCTGGCACCATGTTCATATACGGACGGGCTGCTACGTTCAAGTCATGGTTGGCTATAGAGATGATGCACTCACTTGCTACGGGTAAGCGTTGGCTCATATATCTCAATGGTAGCGAGAAACCCATAACATCCATGATGATGCAAGCTGAGCAGAACGAGTCCATGTACCAGGATCGCATGTTGGACTACACTAAAGAGCGCATCGAAAATCCTGGTGTTGTAGATGATTACATGTACTTTGCGACCAGCCAGAACCTCAAGCTCGACGACCTGCGGGGACAAGGCCAGCTTGAACAAGTCATTAAGAAGGCCCGACCCCAGGTTGTGTTTATTGATTGTCTGTATCGAGTGATTAAATCCGCTACTGATACCAACAGTATCGGCACATTCTTGGATTATCTTACCTACCTCACAGTACAGTACGGGGTGGCATTTGTTATAGTCCATCACCCACGCAAAGAGTCCGATGAAGACCGAGGATTCGATGAACTAACAGGGTGGTCTGGCATTGCGAACTGGGCGGACACTATACTGCGGGTCACCCGCAAGGATGTACGCAACGGTGACAACCATCAGGTGTTCCTTCAGTTGCGATGGGAAAAAACTAAGAACAATAAAGAGGAGGTCAGCGATGTAGATTTAGAGGTCCGAGGACTCAGGTTCCTCACCCGCTAGGCGTTAAGCCACCACAGAATAGTGGTAGGCAGTAGGAGTAATACACATGACACAGCCCGCGAAGCCAGTAACTCGTAGAGACGAAGTAGTCTCATCAGGCCCAGTCTTCCGTGATTTCCACGGTAAGCTAGCCAACATGACATTCCCGATTGAGTCGGGTAAAGCCAAGACCCATCTGATGTTCACCGAGATGGATGTTCACAAAACCAACGGTCAACCTTACCCGCATCCAGCTGGTGAGATTGTGATGAACCGCCAATCAGGTAAGGGCGGGGCACCATCAGACCGTAGCCCGTGGGGTAAGTTCATCATTGCCTCCGACCTGCAAGGCTTCCCCGATTGTATTGAGCTAATCGACAAGAACTTGCACATGGTAGCAACCGAACAGACCATCCCCGCCGACCCCGATAAGGGTACTGATGCGGGTATGTTCCTCACGTGGGACATTACCGAAGTAGATGGCAATGACAATCGGCCAGCACCCGAAGCAGCAGAGGATGCTGTCCCTTTAGAGTAGCCCCCGCTACTGGGGGCAGCACTGAGAAGGTCACTGAGGCTACCCTCCTTGACCTGCTTGATGGCAAGACTATGGGCGAGTTCACAAGTGCCGCCTTGCAGCTTGTCATCCCCGCTGCCTTGCGTAACCGGCTCCTGAATGCCAACGACCTTATCCCCTCATGGATAGAGGATGGCAAGGTCACGACAGATGGGGACAGGTATCACAAGGTAACCTAATTGATAGGTGGGCAGTACATACGCGATGCTGTCCCACCTATAACTTAATACAGGAGGCCCTTACGAAATGACATTTCCGCAACCACCAGTCGAGTCACCGGACTTCGACCAACCCTTCTGCCCTGAGTGCGGATACAACCGCGACCCCGATTGTGATGGGTGTCGTAACTGGGATGACGACGGCTACCCCAAATCCAGAAAAGAGCTAGAAGAAGAAGGGTGGTTCCACAAGGAGGATGGCGAATGCTAGATTGGTCGCGCAACCCCGCGCTTGAAGAAGAACTATACGCCCGCATACGTCACAAGTATGTGCAAGACCGCACTGCCGAGATACATTTCTCCGATACCCTGCATTGTCTGACCAAGGGGTATTGGAACAAGGTAGACCCCATACCTCACGATAACCAGGCATTGGGATACTTTGCTATCGGGTTCGCAATGGAGGAGGTGCTGCTGCGTACCCCGCCTACAACGTCTCAGTTAATGGACGTAGTACACTCCCGATTCTTAGAGGGTGGTGACAATTTCTTTGAGGATGTGAAGGCTGACTTCTCCAAGCTGCTGCGGGTGGATAACCCCAACGCCTACCAACATGAAGGTCTGTGGTTCTCACCCGATTACTTCACGACTGCTGTTGTCGGGGAGATGGACCTCAAGACTACCCGCATGTGGGAAGATGATAAAGTATACCATGATGGTCGGCCCAAGATAACAACCGACCGCCCCAATGGTTTCCCGGAAGGCTGGATCAAGCAATTCATGGGCTATGCACACAGACTTGGCCCCACGGGTATGATATACACAGGCTCCCGTTGCATGAACAATGGTGGTCATTTCTATGAGGAACAGCACGTCTTAGAATGTGATGAATGTGGATGTGTGACTGAGGATGAATGGGATAGCAGCGAAGCCTACGTGGACTACAGCGTAGCCATCCTATACATCATGCCCGCCAGGCTGGTAGCGGGTAGCATACGCTTCTCGTGGGATGCAGTCGAACTCAACATGGCTCACCACCTACATCGCGCATCCATACTAGAGGACCAGTTGGCAAAGGGTGAGCCACCCACCCCGTTCATGTACAACGAGCAATGGGAGTGTAACAACTGCCCATATCTTACAAGGTGCAAGGTGACTCAATGAACAAAGCCCATGCTCATCCCCCGATGGGGTATCACATACACGTAGATGGTAACGAACACAGCCATCAACCCCCGCCTATATCCGAATCAAGGAGTATTAAAGCAATGAATATACGGGACCTACAACAAGACGCTCATCGGATGAGCCGTGATAAGGGATGGTACGACGGATTTGCCAACTATGGTGACGACCTCAACATGCGCCAGCCTGAGCGTAACATCCCAGAGATGCTAGCTCTCATACACTCCGAAGTGAGTGAGGCCCTGGAAGCCTGGCGTGAGAACAACGTAGATATGTACTACTCCGAGTCGGGTAAGCCCGAGGGTCTAGTAGTGGAGCTTGCCGATACCATGATACGCATTGCTGACTTGGCGGGGTACATGGACATAGACCTGTCTGCTGCCATCGCCACCAAGATAGCGTACAATGCTACCCGTCCGTATCGGCATGGTGGTAAGTCGGCATGAAGCCCATAGTATTCGGGGACACCAAATACATAGTAGCCACCCTCAACCTAGACCGTCAAGGGTTGGAGTACCTGCTTGATGTAGTGTACCGAGACTCCCCGAATGATGAGTTCGTGAAAGAGATAGCCAGTGTGTTGGACGACCTAGATGCCCAAACCCATCAAGAGGTATGGGAAGGTTTCCTGTACGATGTGGCTCATGGCTGCTAGCCTCATTGACATACACATCACCATCAAGGGGTGCATTGATTGTCCCCTCCGTGATACCTGTATCCAGACCGTACCTGGTTCTGGCTCCGGCCTATCACGGGTGATGTTTGTTGGTGAGGCTCCTGGTGCTGTTGAGGACAACGAAGGTGACCCGTTCATGGGACCATCGGGTGAACTATTGCGGGGCATGGTAGCAGAGGTTGGCATTGAAGATGCCTTCTATACCAACGTCCTCAAGTGCCGCCCGCCCAACAACAGAGACCCAAAGCAATCCGAAATCGACGCTTGCTTGCATTATCTTGACGAGCAGATACTGACACTGGAACCAAAGGTAATCGTGACGGTGGGTCGGTATGCTATGGTCCAGTTCATGCCCGATGATAGCATAATGAAAGTCCACGGCATACCCCACATCGTACACGGACGCATAGTGTTGCCCATCATACACACGGCAATGGCACTGCGTCAGCCCGAAGTACAGCCCGCGATTATGTCTGACCTACGTTTGATACCACGCCTACTGGATACCCCTATCAATGCGTACCCTGATGCGAAGCTGACCATACTATGAACAACGATATCCGATACGCCTTATGGCTTAGTGCTATTGTAGATGAAGATAGGTATGGAGCAGCAGCCAAAGCTGACATGGATGCAGCTGTAAGAGCATTGAGTGCAAAAGATAGCATAGAATTTTTCAAGCATATCGATACACATAAGGAGAACCGACATGATGAATGAACAGGAGTTCAAAGCAGCCCTAGCTGAGAAAGGGTTAGACGATAAGGAAGTTGAGATGATGTGGGCGGGGCGACCCCAAAGTATTGAGTTGACCCAAGACATGATGGACAACGTACTACACAACCTTGATGCCACTGAAGAGGCCCGTAAGAAGCATGGCATGGACGCAGTAGACAAAATGATGGAAGACATTGCCTCTGAACTAGGCATCACACGCGAGAACGCGGACCCAAACAATCCCGTCGTGGTAATCATTCAACGTCAACATGTACACACAGAAGAGTGTAGCCATAGCTATGGCTACGACCACCGCAACTAAGGAGGTATCCATTGATACCCAGTATTACAATCCTATACGGTGAGCCAGGCACCATCAAGACCAGTCTGGCAATCACATGGCCCACACCCATAGCCTTCTACAACCTAGAGGGTGGAGCTAATCGTGCATGGGAGTACGATAACATGAAAGCAGCGGGGCAGATAGTTGAGCGCAAGTTCACAGTGCCTCCTCACTCCATGGTTGCCCGCTATGAGCAACTAGCAGGTCACTCCGAAGTGTGGGCAGCCTTCACCCAAAAGACAATGGAAGACCTACGAGATTTCCCCACTGTCGTATGGGACACGGGCACTGTAGTGTGGGCAATGGCCCGCGATGCCTATCTACAGGAGATACAGATAACCAACCCTGGTAGGAAACAACTTCAACAAATCGAATACGGTGAACCTAACCGTCGGATGTTTGAACTGTTCAACGTGGCCCGTGCCTATGGGAAGAACTTAGTAATCACCCACCATGAGACCCCAATATACGAAACAGCTATAGACCAGTTGGGTAGGCCAATGGTGGATGAGAACGACAACGTGATTTCGTTTGACTCAGGTAAGAAGACTGCCGAAGGATTCAAACACACCATAGGTCTGGGTGATTGGGTGCTGCGTAGTGACTTCCGACCGAATGAAGCCACCCCGTTTGTGAAAGTAGAGAAGTCTGGCTATGGCCTGCACCTAAAGAATGAAGAGATTGAGTGGCCTACCTACTACAAGATAGAGCAGTTGGTTGCTACACCCGAGGCAGAATGAAAGCCGCATGTCCTGATTGCATGACAATGCAACACTTAATATATTGTCCCGTGATTGAATATTGGATATGTCACTCTTGCCACATGAGGTTATGTAAATGAAGGGTCATCCGGGTGTCCTCTACATAGACTCCAACGAACCCGAACACATTGCGACTGCATTAAAGCCAGCCCAGACTGTAGCCTATGTTGAGATAAATACATGGGGCAAGGCAGACTACTACATGGTTGACCCGCTTGAGAATGAGCGCATGGTAGAGCGCAAGCAATTCAGTGAAGCCTTGTCTGATATAGATGCCGTAGAGGAACAGCTACAACGGCACCTTGCAGAGTGTGATGAACTTACCCTCTTGATTGAGGGTGTTGCTCTACCTACGGCTGCGGGTGCCAAGACCTACAAGCTACACGAGAAGGGTATGTGGGTACTGGACTTTGAATTCAAGCGTAGCCCGAATCTGTGGCATAGGTGGAACGCATTCAAGTACAGTCTATGGCACAACCAAGGTGTACAGGTGGAAGAGGTTAGCCACTGGACGGGCACCTGTGACTTCATAAGTACATGGTACAAGAAGGCCAACGACCCGACCAGCACTACCTTACAGCGGTACATCATACCACATGTCCCGCCCTTCGACAAGAATCCGCACATCGACAACCTCTGTCGGTTGAAGGATGTAGGCATACGGGAAGTCACAGCAATCAAGCTCATAGCAGAGCTAGGTACATTCCATGCCGTAGTGACAGCCCCGTTCTCTACTCTTGTAGGCATCATGGGCGGGGCATGGACACGTAAATTCTTTGAAACTATAGGCCGAATAGAATAAAGGAGGATCCGATGCAACTCGTTGACCATCAAATCATAGACCGATGCCTAACCCAAGAACTAATCACCCCGTTTGACCCCGAGCTTGTCCAGCCATGTAGTGTGGACCTTACGCTGGGTAACAACTGCGGCGTCCTTGCCAACACTGCCATGCCTCTTGTGGTAGGTACAGATGAACCCGAATACAAGTGGTTTGAGGAATGGGAGAACTACATACTACACCCCGGACACTTTGCTATATTCCAAACCCGTGAGGTTATCAATATGCCTGCGGATTTGGGTGCCAGGTTTGAGGGCAAGTCATCCTTGGGACGCATTGGACTTATGACCAATGTGACTGCGGGCTTCATTGATCCAGGCTTCTTAGGTGTGCTTACCCTGGAGATGTACAACTGCGGCCCGCTACCCCTGACCTTGCAGCCTGGCATTCGGATAGGACAAATCATATTCACCGAGCTTGGTGGGGAACCTACCCGTTTGTATGGTAACCCCACTCTGGGTTCACACTACCAAGAATCCGCAACCGTGCGGGGTGCAGACTTTAGTGACCGAGTTGGTGTAACAGGCGGGTTGCTTGTTGGCGTAGACCCTGGTTCCCCCGAAGGGGACTACTCAATAGTCCAGCTATGGGCTATACCCCAATTCGTCTACGACGATAACCTATTACTTACGGAGGAACCCAATGATAGCGACTGTTAATCCAGGATGGGAAGAACGCTATGCCAAGCTGTTAGCTAGCTTCCCACAAATAAACCTTGAGGCCAACAAGATAGCCCTTAGCCTTATAGCAGCGGGTGTGTGTACTGAGGAAGAAGCAGCCCGTGCTCAATGGAAGATCCGATTGATTGAACCCTTCGTCACTCGTCTTGTGGTCAACATGATTAAGGGTTCTATGAAGTACACGACCGATAACTGGAGTGGGGACACATGGTCTGAAATGGGCATGGATGACCAAGCTGATGGCGTCAACTACGGGCTGTTGTTCAAAGACCACCTACGCAAAGAGGGCCTGCTGCCCATGACTCCGGAGCAGCACCAGCAGGTGACGGAGCTTGCAGCGTTGCGGCTACATCAGGATGTAGAGGATAATGTTAGGGCTGACCGTGCGATGGAAGCCCGCATTGCAGCCGAAGAATCCAACGAGGCCAACAAGTAATGAGCGATGGTGTGGTGTTTGCGGATAGAATCGTACTAACTATCCGCGACCATCCCTGCTGTTGGTGTAGTGAAGTAGTGGACAAGGGTTCCCGAGTACGGTTTCGTAAGTATACTTGGGAGGGTAGTGTGGCTCAGGAGTGGTGGCACAATGAATGCTGGGCTGCCATGCACCACGCTGACATTGGTGACATAGAAGAAGGTTGGGTTCCAGGTGACCACACACGAGGAGGCACAGTCAATGTCAATGACTAAAGAATTTGCACCAGACTACCCCCGCAATGCCGACGGACAGTTACTATTCCCGCCTGACAATAAACGCAGGCGGGAGCTATTCGTTCCTGAATCCTTTGAGCATCCTGCCCGTGCTCAGACCTTCATGGTGGAGGAACTAATCAAGTACCTATCATTTCCTGGTGATACAATAGCTGACCCGTTTGGTGGTAGTGGTACACTCCTAGTTGGACTAACTATGGGTCGTTACGTTACACTCATTGAATTGTCAGAAGAATACTATGACTTGTGTGTGACCAATTACAAATTTATGATGAACAATCGTCCAGCCGATAGTTTTGATGGGGGAACCCATGCACATGCCACCATCATACATGGTCCTAATCAAGAAGTACTCAAGACACTATCCGATGTGCAGGCATTCATCTTCTCCCCGCCCTATGCTGGTGCCCTTGCGTCTGCAGGTGGTAAGCTAGCTGAGTGGGGCGGGTACACCCGTGAGCACACCAACACCTACTCCGACATGTCCGAGAAGCAGGGCAACGCAACCCCGTTTAACTTAGGCGGGTTTACCGATTTCATGTGGATGCAAGAGATGAAGAAGGTGTACAAGCTCTGCCTACAGGCATTGAAGCCTGGCGGGTTTGTAGCCTGCATTGTCAAGGACCGCATCAGTAAGGGAGTTAAGGAAGAGTTTGGCCTCCGCACCATGCGTGACATGCAGGACATTGGCTTTGATGTGTATGACTGGCAACGCTTATACATGGCGGGGTCCCACTATACTAAGTGGCATCAATCCCAGGGTACGACAGTAATTAAGGAGGAGCATCTCATTATGATGCAGAAACCCTTGTGACTTGCCTTGAATTCTTACTCACTACTGCCTACACAGCAGACTCAGACTCATGTCTGATATGGCCTTTCGGTACAAGCCGTAAAGGTTATGGACAGGTAAGGGTTGGATCATCATGTCAGTATGTACACCGGGTTGCATACGAATATATTACAGGACAGTCCATACCTAGAGAACTCGAACTAGACCATACATGCCGAAATAAGGGTTGTTACAATTATATACATCTTGAAGCGGTAACTCATCAGATTAATTGTGCTAGGGGAGATTTAGTGAGAATTGCCCATCATGTAGGCCATGATACCTATGTAGAACCTAGTGGACATAGCAGGTGTCGAACATGCCGTCAGACGAGGCACATATGACAGTGGTCCATTATGGCACCCACCCAGACCCCGTAGCACTATTCACTGAGATAGTGGGGTTCATATATTCGGACATGGCTGTTGACGTTGAGACTTACAGCGTAGATGACATTACCTTGCTGGGTATCGGCATTAGTGTTGACTCTGCTGATGGATTCTATGTCACACCCGATGATGCTATGTTTGAATCCATCGTGTGGTTGCTACAAGAACCGACAATAAGCAAGATATATCACAATGCCCCGTTCGACATGCGTGTCTTGCGGGACTATGAGATTGATGTAGACAACGTAGACGATACAGCTATGATGGCCCGCCTATACCCCGAACCCTCTGCTGTGCTGGAGAACTGCTCATTCTGGGTAGGCCAACAGACCGAATCAATGAAGCGGCTGTTCGAGAAGCACAGCGTGTCCAAGGTCATTAACCTGCCGTTTGAGGTACTGGCGGAGAAGTGCTGTCGTGATGCTATGGCAACCCGGGCACTGTACGACTACTATACAGAACGCATTGACATGGACTACTACAACTGGCTGCGGCCCATGTTTGGCATACTCAACCACATCAGCCGCCAAGGTATCCGGCTCGACCCCGACCGTATCGAGGAGCTTGATACTTTTTATGGCAAACGCATCATGCAGTACAGACAATACTGCCAGGACATAGGGTTCAGTCCATCAAGCCCGAAGCAGGTCGGATACATACTGGCATCGCGGGGCAACTGGTTACCCCTTACCAATAGAGGGCGGGGCAAGCAGTTAATGTCCGATGATGAACACCTGATGAAGATGACTGACCCCGTGGCTCACTTAGTGCTGGAGTTCCGTCATGCTCAGAAGATGGAGTCCACCTATGTGCGCCCGTTCAAGAATAAAGCCCGTGCCTACACTACACTAATGATGGAAGCTGGCACAGGGCGGGTCAACTCACGGGGTGCGGGTAAGGAACAACCCGACCGCAACCTCCAGAACATACCCAAGAATGCTGAACGACGTAGTGATGATGTGTCCTCTGTACGCAGTGCATTCATACCCGACTTGGGGTTGTTTACTAAGATGGACATGTCCCAAGCTGAACTCAGGATATTGGCCTGGTTAGCTCAAGATGTAGAGATGATGGCATTGTTTGCCCGCGATGAGGACATTCATGGGTGGGTAGAGACAGCAACGGGCCTATCCCGAGTATTGTGTAAGAATCTAAATTTCGGCATCATGTACGGCGGGGATGTTGAAACCATTGCAACTTTCTTACACATGAGCGACCTCAGTAAGGTACAAACAATCCTAGATATGTACAAAGAAATGTTCCCTCAAGTATGGCAGTGGTTGTTAGACCAGGAACAGCTTGGTCTAGACACGGGGATGGCTCACACTCTTGGTGGTAGACCATTACGGTTGCCCACCATCCAAGGTGCAAAGCATATGGCTAATTGTGCAAGGAACTACCCCATCCAAGGCACTGCATTTGAGGCCATGACCCGCGTTATGTTGGACCCAACCATACTCCAGCACCTTGACATAACCCGCTTGCAGATACATGACGAGCTAATCTTTGACGGGGATGTACACATAGAGGACATGAAGTACGACTCGGTGAAGTCCCTCAAAGAGAACTGCCCGACCTACACCGTGAGGGATAGGTTGGCATGGTTGTCGGGGTTTTATCTTCCCCTGGAAGTACAAAAAGTAGAGAGGTGGGGCTGATGTACACTCCCGAGGAGCAGGCCATCATAGATGAACTGATACGGGACCTACACATAGAAACCAAGTGGTATCTTCCACAGGTGGTGGAGTTTCTATCCTACAGCAAAGGACGCAATCGCTTGCGCTCACGACCTAAAGAGATCAGACTTGTCAACGACCCGTTGGCGGGCAGTAAATGGAAAGCATCGGAGGACCTTTATGCCTGACCTAAAACGCCTACGGGGTCCACTCATACCATGTGCCTACATCTACTGTACCAACAACTTCCACCAGTGGCGGAGGCGTAAGTTCTGCTCCACCCCGTGTCGTAAGCGGGCCTGGCGGGTAGAACACCAACCCTACTATGCAGAGCAACAACGGTTGAAGCGCGAACGGGAGAAGGCCGAGCATCGTGACTCTCTACGCTGGCGCTGGTCAGTAGACGGTGAAGAAGACTCTGCACCTGAGCGTTTAACCTTGGCCGAAGCTATAGCCAACGCATCCCCGAGTGTGATTGAGCAGGTAAAAGAATTATTAGGAGATGAAGTAGAATGACCAACCAACTTTATAGAAGGATTACAATATACCGGGATGACTCTACAACACCCGTGGTGTATGAACCTGTCAAGCACTACTGGTATGAGGCCCATGGTACGGTGCTAGTCATAGCATACATAGTGGATGCCGAGAGTGGTAGACACAACTATGTCCACTGGCCTCGTGAGAATTTTACATGGTTCAGAGATGAAAAATTGGAGGAAGCATTATGACCCAGCAAACAGTCAGCAACAGAGGACTCAAGACCATGACAGTGTTAGGGGCTATCATGTCCTTCTTTAGCGACCCCAATAATATCGATTATGAGGCCCCCGCTGGTCGTACCTATGGGCGGGGACAGTACAAGAATGCCCGAGCATGTATGCCACGGGAGTTGGTCAAGTCACGGCGGCGCATGAGGAAGGCAAGTCAACGGAGAAACAGACAATGAAGGATTATGGGCGGTTTAAGGCATTGTGGAGTGCTATATGGATGTGTTTGCATTGGTTCATACTACCAAGCTATCGGAGCAAGATACTTCATGATGGCTATGTATGTAAATGGAGCCTTAGATGGTCTTGGACTCTGGGCTGGAACCTCGGTAGATGGAGTCCGATACGATGATGAACCCGATGGTGGAACTGGAGTGTGAGGAAGGCAAGTCAACGGAGGAATAGATAGGACACTCCTCCTGTCTGTCTACCTGACTCTGTAGTAAAGCAATCCACTTGGTGAGTGCATCCCGAGCCTCAGTAAAGCCCATATCCCCTGGGGTGTGACAATCAAAATGTGGATTGCCTTCATTATCCAAGTATAGTTCCCCGTATATGCCAGTTAGATTATCCAAAAGCATCTCTCCATACCAAACCAATTAACCTGCATGAGGATATCATTCCAGGCTAGCCACATGTGCTCGTTACATATCCCTTGTGGAATATTGGAAAGCTAAATCTGTAGAGAGGTAACAATGGAAAAGGATGTAACATTCTACTGTCCCATATGTATAGCACCCAACAGGGTATACGCTGAACGCTTTGGTATAGGTGAGACAGTAAAGACAGCAGTAATATTCTGTAGTAATGGTGAGTGTAGGGCTGTACTACAGGTTACATGTACAATCACAGCGGCAAGGAGAGAAGCATAATGCAACCCTCCTTATGGATTCTGACGCTGTGCAACCTTAACTTGGTTGGGCTGCGACATCTCGACCCGACTGTTCAAGTGGGTCCAGTAGTCTGCATGGCGGGCGTTAGCATCGAATAAGAACCTATCGGCTGAGGCATTCTCACGGTCTGCACCTTCCTGATAGGTGCGGGCCTGACTAATGTATAGGTTCCCCAGTGCCAGATGACGGTCAATCTGCTGCATACGCCCAATGGCCTCATTCACATAGATAGCCGCAGCGTCCCGGATGCTGGTGGCAATTTCCATTCGACCCCGTGCCTCCATCACATACGTGTTCGCCGATGTGAGTCTCATATTGATGGTGGCTAGCCATGAGTTCCGGTGTGCTATACGCTGGCTGGCCTCTGTGTTCATGCCTTGCGCTGCGGTCTGGACTACATTGGCAATACCCAACCGTTCGCGGGCCTCTGCCACCATTGACGTAGCCATCTGTATGCGCCTATCTACTTCGCTCAAGTGGGCCATCTTCTGCTGTACCCGCTGGGCTGCTTCCTCTACCTGGACCCGTGCTGAATTGGCCCGCGAGTTAGCCTCACCCACAAAGGTGTTGGATATCTCTATCTGTGCCCGTGCATAGTTGGCAAATCCCAGAGCCGCATCTTGACCCACGTTGTTGGCGTTAATGAGTGCGTCACCCGCTACCAACTGGTTTTCAGCCGAGTCCGGGTTGGTCGTGTCAGTCTCAAGGTGCTCTACTACTTTGCCCAATGCTGTAACTATAGGAGAGGCAGTCTCATCTGTGATGGCTGCTGCTCCATCTAGGGCTGCACTAATCAATCCTTGCAGAGCCGTGTACGTACTGGCATCAAGCAGAGCCTCAGCATCCGTCACAATGTAGGTGATTAGTTTGTCCAGTGCTGTCTCAGCATCTGCTAACGGGGTATCGGTTATGGCATCCACTGTTAGCAACGCTTGGTGGGACATATCCAAGGCTGACTGTATACCAATGTCAAATAGTGCGCTGTCGTTGAACAGTTTAGCTGCATCAGTCCCGATGGTGGACAGTGCGGCATCTAAAGCAATTTCGGCATCAGCTTGCGGGGTATCTGTGAGTGCATTGACCAACCCGATTGCTGTGCTGGCAGCATCCAGCGCCGTAGTAATCAAAGTCTCTATGGTGTCGATTGCTGATTGGTCGTCGTCTGCTAAGGCTAGTTGGGTGCGGGCCGTAGCTAGGTCTGCTACCGCCTGTATGTTACGCTCCCGATGCTTGCTCAAGAGGGCATAGGCCACCGCGCCCTTTACTACTACGTCATCTAGGTATGCTGGGTACGACCCCGCGCTTGCACCGGGCTTTGTGTGTTCGGCTCTGTACCATACCCGCACATGGTCATTCTCAGTCAGATTAGAATCAGTGGTGCCTGCCTTGGGATGCAGCCACAATATGTCTCCCCATTTGTAGTATCCCACATACTCATGGTAGTTGTATCCATTTTGCTGTGACACTTCTACCCTGTCAATGCTTATGAAGTCTGTTATGGTGGACATATCAACAGCCCGCAAGGTTTTCTCATAATCAATGAGGAATCCTGTTGAGTTAGCCATGCCTCCTGTACTGAGTACCTGTATCCGACCCTGCGCATAATCTATGATGTAGTCAGTATCCTCAACATAGGTAGTGGCTGCGGGGTCAGTGGTTACAACCACACTCTGCTGCATGTCAATAGGCTTAGTGGACAGGTCCACCCAGGTATCGTGATTGGATGTGAATGACTCATCTGTCACTGTACGATTGTGCAGAACTACAATGTGTACCGACTCTCGCGGGGCTACCCGTGATATATCAGATACACATTCAAAGATGGCTGCATCAATCATGGCATCGGGGAATATGGTTCCCGTGTCAGCTAGAGATGCACGTACCCGAGTCTGTAATGCTGTAAGTATGTCTGTAGCCATTATAGGATAAACCTCCAGTCGATGGCGATGTTCCCTGTAATGTTGGCAGTCAGGTCCCCGCCCGTGTCATTGGCCCAAGAGTGGGCAACATTGAAGTACAAAGTATGAGCATCACCGGATTCTATTACAAACGGGGTCCCCGCTGTGGGTGTGGCAGTCTTAACTGTCAGTGTACCATTACAGTTAGCAGCCACTTGTCCAGTAAGTAAATTCTCAAACGTAGACGTACCGCTTAATACTGATACTGCCCCAGATGCTATCACCGTACCAATACCAACCTCCGGGGTGTCTGATTGAATCTCGCTAGACGCTGCCACAATTCCCATGTTTATCCATATACCATCTACTATTATGATACCCGCGGGGAATGTGTATAGTAGATAGCCTATTCCGAGTGGAGCATTATCTGCCATGGTCAGTGCATCAGTCTTTACTGTGTTTAGAATTGATAGGTGTCTGTGACCATCGCCCCGCTCTCCCGTACCACCACCCGCAATGGTAACACCTGTGTTGAGTGTGCCAAGATTATTAGTAGTCCGCATGTGGTCGTACACTACAAAATCATATCCGTGTATCTCACCCCATGCCTGTCCTGCACTACCCACCCGAGCACCGTCATCGGCAGACGGGTGAATTACTGTGGAAAAGACAATACTGCCACCACCTAAGTCATCCAGCGCATCTGTGAACATGCTCTTAGAGTACATGTTAGCAAAGTATGTGCCGATTGCAGCCATGTTGAGAGTGTTAGATACATCCACCAGAATATCACCGGCCATTACGCCGCCGTCTAGTGGTAGGAATATTCCACCTCCTCCACTCTCAACAAGGCCCGACGCCTCTCTGTCTTCATTGCGTCGTACACGCTGCCAAGGGCGGGCCTTGATTACAAATTCCCCATCTCGGTTGGGCATTAGCGTGGTAACTCCTCAAACCCGCCCCTACCTCTACGTCGGGCAGTGCTGCGGTTAATCTCACGGGCTATATCAGTCTCACTCAGACCCATAGCCCGCAGGTCTACGGCTAATTGCTCGTTCTCTGTAAACCCTAATCTGATAGATTCCCCAGTAAACGGATCAATAGGCCGAATGCCTGTCTCGAATGCACGTTCTCTGACATTGAGTGGTACTAAGAATATTTCCTGTGTAGGTACGTCTGGTACACCGATCACACCACCCGTTATCTGCTGTTCAATGCGCCCGAACGGGCTGATGGTTGGAGCATCAATAGTTCTCCGAGGCTGTGCCAAAGGTATATCAAATACCTGGATTGTTTCAACTATGGGTGCGGGTTCCGGTTCGGGTGCGGGTGTTGGCCCCGCGTTCACAATGTCAATAGCATAGATGGCCCCGCCCATGATTACCTGTATGATGTATCTGCCCGATTGGTACAACCGGATTATCTGACTACATCGACCTACTACTGTATGTCCTGTTCTATCGTCAACAGCACGTACCAGATCCCATACCTCCTCGCCTACGTGCATTGGAGCTTCAAGCCTACCTTGTATGGTATCTCTCACTTGTTGAGCCATAAGCACAGAAGCCAGAGTGGCAGCATCACCATCGGAATCAATCTCTAGCTGTACATGTATGCGGGGTATGACACCAATCTCAGCCTGGGATGCTGCATTGTTTGCGACTCCAGAAAATGATGCGGGCGCTGAACCTAAGTCTCCACTAACAACCACTATGCGGTTGGGTATAACTACTCCTTGGCCTTCATTGTGGTTATAGAATGTGTGGGGACCCGTGATTAGGTTGTATGTAAAGTCCGGGCTAACGTCATCATTGTCAATGAAGCGGGCATGAAACCCATCCTCCTGCAGGAACAACCCCAGCAAAGTATAGGACATGATGTCTTCAATTACCTGTCCAAGCTTTGTCTGCGGTTGGGTATGATAGGTTGGTAGGTAATCATCACCCTGTGAGGAGTCGGTCGTATCTAGCTGGAAAGCAAAGTCCAGCCCACCAAATATTAGGGATGCTAGAGTAGCAGTAACGGGTGAGGATACTGCTGTCACCCGTGCCCGGATATAATAAAACGGGCCTTGACTGTTCTTAGTATCAGTTGCCCAGTCCGACGGCACATCCCAGGCTTCAATCTTAATACCAATAGACGCAGTAAGATCTAGATGGCTGGTAGCTTGTCCGCCCTCAGAGGCTGTCAATACTCCGAGTGTACTCCAGTTATTACTACCAGTCGAATACTCCCACAGAATGGTCATACTACCACTGGATATTATCTGATTTATATCTATACTGAGTCGGTCAAAGACTGTGCTTTTACCGAAGTAGAATATATCCCCCACAGATGCTGCCGTAGTAAACATGCCTACATCAGCCAGAGCTACTGACTTGGCATCAGCAGTTTCATCCACAAATACACTATCACTGCTGGTGGACCTGATGGCAGCATCCAATTCGCCACCACCTAGAAGCTGCATCAATATGTGACTGACCTTAGTCTCGCTAGCCCCGCCCTGTTCCCAGAACTGTGGCACTACGTTTGCCACATTAACGTATACAGCGTTGGCCCGCTCCCACAAGTTGATAGTAAACAGCTCTAGATATACTGCACCCGCTGCAGATATAAGCTCTTGGCTGACCACAATCTCTGGCCCTGCCCGTGAGGTACGGTTAGTCCCGCTTGCGTTGTAGCCCCATTCGATGTAGACTCTGTAACCTTTGAAATCCAAATCACTCAAGGCCGAGTCAGAGTTTTGTAGTCGTATGAGGCTACTAACCACGAACGGTTTGCCTTCGACAAGAGTGTACGACCCGAACCTGCCCTCTGACTGCTGCACCTGTAGTATCCGATTGGTGCTATCGTCAGTGGCATAGCTCCGGGTAGTGGCACGGTCAAACGAATGGAACACCAACTTCATGTATGGTGTGTTGGAGGCTGCCTGCTGTGCTGTGGTTATGTCAGCGTGGAGGGTTCGCATCAATCCCCATGGATGCTATGATTTGACACATGCTGGAATAAGTTTTGCTGATCTATGACCGCCTGATCTCGCAGAGCTTTTATTGCCAGCAGCACTTCCTGATGCTGTGCTCCACTCTGTGCACGGGTCACATGCCCGTCACCATTACGCTCACGACGACGACGCAGCAACAAATAGAACATACCCATAGCTAGTAGGACTACGGCGCTGCTGCCTTCGACTAGTTTTAGTAATACTTCCGTGTCCAATGCTATACCCCGCTGACTGGTTGCTCTCTAAACTGCTCTGGTAATGTCTTGTAATCAGCCCGCGCGGTAATGACCTCAATCAACCCTTCCTCATTCGCTGGAAATGTTATTACATCCGGGTCAGACATCAACACGGGCTGGTACTGGCGGATTATCTTCTTCTTACCGCGGTTGATTTGTCCTACTAACGCCCCCAATATCCAGTCGTTAAGGTCTTGGACGTAGGCTAATATGCCGTCAACGTCTAGCTGTGAAATTTCAATTCCCGTCGGGAACAAAGAGACATCAGCACGACCTCGCCCGGGTCTACTCTCAAACTTAGTAGTGTTATGACGGATAGGTATTACAGGAGGCACGGTCTCCGCATCAGCTTGGGTACGGCTTCTATAATCTGGACGTGCCATGACTAATGCCACAAATGCGTTGGCGTCAGCGGGGAGTTCAATCACGGTAGGATCTGCGAATAGCCGGGAACGCCACTCGTTAATAAGTGCCTCACGTCTCAATCGGGCCTTCTCGTTGAGAGTGTCTAATAACCACTGCTCAGGAGACTCAACAATGTGCAGTATGGACTTGTGTTCTGCGTCAGTAATTTGAATTCCTGTGGGGAATATTCTCATAGTGTTCTCCTAGGCAAGTAGACAACCACTAAATACGGTTTCGGGTGCTCCAATATCGACCACTTTAGTGCCCCCAGACGAGGTAGTGGTTGCGATAGCCGTGTCGCCAGCATCCATGTCAGCGATTATTGTTAGTACAATTCTGTGTGCAGTCTCTAAGTTGCCAACTGCGGTACTGCTAACGTAACCTCTATTCGATGTTGTAATAACTGCTTGTGAATGCAGTTCTGCGGTAGTAACACCTTCATGGGATACTACCACACTCAGCACATATCGTCCTGTGACCGGTGCTGTGAATGTATCCGTACTCGCGTTGTAATCGGAATTTTGGTCAAAGATTTCATTATCAAACTCGACGGGACTAACTACTGTTGCATCACCTGTTTGGTTTGCATCTGTAACGCTGTTGTTAGCTTGGAAGGCTGGCTGTGCAGCCATGTTAACGATTCCCGCAGAGTCAATAGCAATACCTGTTGAACCGCCCCCGCCAACTATAAGATTGGTTTGTATGTCTAGATTGCCTCCTAACTGCGGCGACGTATCATCGACTACATCACCCGAGGCCGCAGCTTTGTTCCCGGGTGCTCCTCCACCTGGTATTGGCATCAGTTACCTCCACGAACCCAAGGCTTCTATAGTCATACCCACCTTGGGTATGTTTGCTGCTGCAATGGTGGGCGTCCCGCGAGTGACCATCTGTGCCCAGAGCTTTCCTCGCGGGGCAGTGTATGTGAGGAATAGACCCGAAGCTACCGAGCTTTGATTGTTCCCGTAGTTAAGAAACGTACTAAAGGTAACGGTCCCGACTAGGAACGACATATCCCGGTCACTGGGAGCGAACTCATCATGGTCGGCTGTCTCAGTAAACTCTCGGTTGAACAATACTATGTCTGTTTCAATACCTTCATCATCCAAGTCAAGGTATATAGCTGTCTGAATACGCCCAGCCTTCGGTACATTCTCGAACACAAACCGGGTACCTAGAGCATCACCCGCAACGTAAATCGATGCCGTTGCAATACCAGGTACTACTAGGAGCCCCGTGTCGCGGAGCTTCTCCTGCACACTTACGATGCTTTTTATGAAGTCTATCTTGAATCCCATGTTATGCCTCGGGGTGGTGTATGCACCACCCCACAAAGATTAGCCGGTATTGACGGCCATCTGCTCTTCGTTCCACCGGGCACCCACGGTGAAGGTGTCAGTGGTCAGACCCGCAACTACCTGTATTGACAAGGCAGCAGAGGGCGGTAGGATGATTTTACCATCCACCGGGGCAACGATAGCACCCGAGGGTGTGACACCCACGAGAGTGATGGGCAGGTGCGGACCCCAAGGAAACCAGCCGGTATCCGGTACAGTGTCCTCAGTGCCAAACAAACTATTCCCTGGATTTACCGCGGGCCTGCCGGTATTGTTGCCGCGGGCTGTGATGTTGTTGGTAATTGCCTCTGTGAAGCCTACCGGGTGTACGCAGAGCCAGATGCTGGCGCCCTCAGCCAAGGCCGTGGATACCAAGTTGAAGGCCATGACAGCTTCAATGATGTAGCTCTTGCCTCCACCCGGTTCGTCGTTCTTCAGCGTCGCAATTGCCAAAGTAGTAGGTCGAGCCACCAATGCAGCCACCGCTGATGTGGTCATGGCGGATAGACCATTACCCCGCCGTGCTAGTTCTATTTCTGGACTAAATGTCGGGGTGACTAAGAGGCCACCCTCCTGGGATGCTCTAGCCCGCATCAGTTCGTTGTTTGGGCCGTACAGTTCGAAATCCATATCTACCTCCTAATATTTTCCTTGCTTAGATTGTGCTCAGTGAGCAGTTCCAGACCTAGGGTCTGTGTCTTAAGCTCATGGAGGATGTCCTCCATAAGAGCCTCGGTACGTCGCAAGGTAGCATACTGCCTAGCGTTGTCCGCGATGGATGACTTCTTTAGTATGATAGCCATTATACTTGGTCGCCTCCACCAAAGTAGTCTATGTCTAACCGGGTAGTGGTTACGGCCATGAGTCGGATTAGCCGCAAATCCTCGGCCCCGATTACGTCTAGCTCATCTCCCACCTCTGCAGGGCGGGTATCATTGGACGGGTACTCACCTTCCACGGCATGAAAGTACATTGGCCCGCCAGACAATACAGTAATCGTCGCGGCCATGGTCATACCGTTGTCAGGTGGGATAAATTCGCTAGTCAGGGCCACAGGCTGGCCCGGATGCAGTATGCGGGTTTCAGAGGCAATGAGTCGATTAGATGGCATGGTATACTCCTTCTACATATATACGGAGTAAGCCCGGTGCTTACTTATTTAATCGGCGGAACAATCTTTTTCGGACCATGTGCGCCACTCGGCCTACCTCGGTTTTGAACCCGAGTAGCAGCAAAACTACCACTATCAGTATGTCTCCGTCAGTCATCTATAGTCACCCGGTCCTTAGTAGCAGGAGTGTAATATCCTGCGATGGTTGCGTGTACGTCATCGTCATCACACTTCGCATTCAGAAACACTCCCGGGCTGACTTTCCAATGTAGCCCAGTTAGGATTACCCTATCGAGCTTACCTATGTCGTCTTTGAATAGTGACTTAGCTACAGTGATTGAATCACTCGCCGTTGTCTCGTATACTTCTGTTAGTGTCTGGGTGGTTACGTTCCGGTTACCCGACAGTGTGATGGCTGTGATTACTACGTGAAACCCCGGACGTGGTCGAAAGAAATTGTAAGCCGTGTCCACAACATCGAGTAGATTGTATACGGGCTCTGAAGGTTCTAGAGGCGCGACCACTAGCTCCCCGGAATCTGTAACTACAACCTCCTTACCATTCGGGCCAACTAAGTGAACTTGGATGCCTGACATTATACTTCAAGCGGGCTGTGGGCATAGAATTTTATCGTACCCGTTAGGATGCCTGTGCCAGGTACCCAATGTAGGGCCATAGCACTGCCAGGGCCAAGGATGATGTCATGCAGAACTGTAAGATGCTTTTGTACGTCGGCTACCAGAGTCATAAAGTGATGCACTCCACCGTCAGTGAGAGCTGTGATATCTACACCCGATTCGAAAATCCCTTTAGGCACGCGGGTTGGAAAGTTATCGTTCTCATTAACCAAGACTACTGGTGTCCCGCCAACGGCTATGCCTGTTACCCGCTGTATTTCTAAGATACCAGCCACTGTACTGGAGAAATCAAAGTGCCGAACATGCAGGTCAACTACCTCGGACTCGTTCTTGATGTATCCAAATACGTCATTGTCACTGGTCGGGTCCAGTGCATCGAACGGCATTGTCCAAACATGGCCTTCGTTCTGGTTAATGAAGCCCATTGTCTCTTGGGACCGGGCATGGGTAAATAACTCACCCTCGGCACTAACCTTTACTTCCACACCATTTGGACCAACCAATGTAGTTGGCATTGGATACTCTCCCTAATCTGTACTCATGCCGGTGATTGTGCCTAGATGAGCACACATCACATTGAGTATGTTTGCTGTGCCAATTTGGTTTATCAAGTTAGAGTTGATACCCTGGAGTATTAGTTCCAGGAGTTCAATCATCCTGGCATCACCCACGGGTACGTTGAACGGATTACCTACAAAACTAACAAATGCGGTGAGTGTACCCCGGCGGCCTCGCGTCGCCTTGAGTTGTACCAGCGGGGGTGGGTAAGGAATCATAAAGAACCGATGCTCGACAGTCTCCACGTGGATATGGTCTCTGGTGATTTTGCCCTCGCCCGCGATGAATATCTCTACGTAGTCTACATTCTCGTACTGACCATCCTCGTGCAGTTTGCCTTGAATGTCAATGTCCCAAGATGATTGATTCGACCCAACCGTTTCTATCAGAATTGAGCCCGCAATGGATGTAGGCTCCAGCCCCGGGAACTGGTGTAGTTCCGTGGTGGTGTCTATGGTGATTGCATCGAATACTGTCTGCCTACCCGCCATAAATCTCCGGGGCCATTAAAGGCTGACCCCACGCCTTTGGATGTCTCATGTGCTAACGGGTTAGTCTATGATAATGAACGCAGCCACTGTATCATTGTCTGTGGTCGATGCTTCCATCGCTACAGCCACAACGGTTTCGTTCACGTCGAGGGCTGTGGTCCGAGGACCAACTGCACCAACAACCGTAGTCTGGGTAACCAAGTTTTCACCCTTTACAGTTGTACCTTTGATGGTAACGGAACCTGGACCTCTAGTCTGTAGCCACCCAAATTGTGCCAGCGTAACTACGCCCTGGGAGAACCCAGCCGCAAACCCAACCTTGGTGTTCGCAGCCGCCGGAACGACCTCACCCCAGGGACTTTGTAGCAGAGTACCTTTGGGTGTGCTGGATAGAGCCACAGCAATTGGGTCAATTAGGGTAAGAGTGAAGAGAGTCGAGCCTGTGGCCTCAGCGGGGTGAGACAGTATCTGGTACACGTAGCCCTGACCCGTACCACTGAGTATGCTCAGGAACCCATCGCGGTATTCGTTTAGAGTAAGGGCCGTAGCCGAGGGTGTGAAGTCAACAGTCTTATCGCCCTTCGCGGCAGCACTGACAGTCTCATCAACGTGTCCGGCTACTACATCGTGTGAGGTGTACAGGTCCCCGGCAACACCACCAGTTGCACCAAACAGAGTGTACCGGAAGGTTCTTATTCCGTATACCAACTTGGTGCCCAGGGGGTACTGTTGGAGAGCATTGTCCTCCAAGTATGGGTCAATGTTCACACCGACACCCGCTGCTGTGCGGAAGTCGAACCCAGACGGGGGAACGTGAAGTTCCATACCATCGCGGGTAGTGTAGATACCGCCCCTGTGGGCTACGACTAGATTTCTGTCTACCATGATTTCCTCCTATCGTATGTACTTGTAGGCTGGGCAGACATTACCCGGTCTGCCAGCGGGGCGCATCGCCCTTATGTGGTGGGTAGGGCCGCTGTGATGTCATTGATGCGGGCTATTCCCAGTGTGGACCCGCAGGTTAGCGTGATGTAGCTAGTCAAGCGCAGACCGGCAGCATCAAAGTTTTCGAGTTTGTCAAACCGTTCGGGTCGGAAGAACTCACCATTTTGATGAGTGTCCCCGCCAAAGGCAATGTTCAAACCGGGGTCATTCTCCATACCACTTCCCCGCTTGAGCAAGAAGATGCTGTACATATTGGTGCCCGAAGTACGCTTGGCGCGGGCATCAGATCCGGCACCTGTGTTGGCTTGCTCGGCAACCATGAAGTCGGAACGTCTCACGGGTAGACCCGACCACCAGGGCATTGGCATCCCAATGTCGGAGGGTTGCCAAATGAACTGGCCCAACGCGGCGGTATTGCCATCACCAATGGAACCCTCTTGGTACAGTTGGGAAATGAACCGGGAAAGGATGAACGGCATGAGGATGAAGTCAGTGCCGTAACGCATGTAGTCGATTGAGGTGCGTAGGTTGATTAGAGCCAATGCACCCTCACCTTCGTCCACATCGCCATCACCACCGGCGTTGTCCACTGCCCAGTGGTTGAGACCTGTGATTTGCAGGGAGCTATAATCTACGTCATCGTAGATAAGAGCGTCTTCCAAGGTTTCCACAATGCCCGTGCGTAGCTCTAGCATCTGCTGGGCTTCGTAGTTGTTGATGGTTCCGTAGACATCCCGGACAAATTTGTTGAGCGGGGTCTGGTCGTAGAATATAGACAACGCCGACTCAATTTGAGTGTAGGTGATGTTGTCAGTCCAGGTTAGCTGGGATCCGATGGCAACGCGGTTTGCTGACCGCCGTGCATTGGATCTATTCCATTTCACGCTTTGGCCTACGGATTGATGGACGGGGAACTCGGTTAATAGACCACCCCGTTTCGGGGATTCGTCGATTACTCCGGGTAGTAATTCAGACTGAGTAAGTTTTTGTAGGTCGGCTAGATTTAGCCAGTGACCACCTGAGTCTGCCATGACTCCTCCTCATTACTTAGGCTCTTTGAGCCTTTCGATTAGCTTGAGGCTTCTATCTTTATCGGACATGGCAGAAACGTCTGTGACCTGGGACCCGCTACCCATACCATGACCGTTGCCAGTCACTTGCGGGGCGGGTGAAGGATTGGTCTGACTACCTGGAACAGCGTGGGGCAGAGTGCGTTCGAGTGCATCCAGCTGAGTCGCATCCATTCCAGCAACATGTTCCTCGGTCAGACTATACCTAGATATTAGGTCACTACGTCTGCGCGTCAACATATCCCCAGAGAGGTTAGTGTTACGTGTATTAGACGTTTCCAATTCCTCAGTGAGTTTAGTTGTCGTTTTCCGAGATTCCTCAAGAGCCGCTTGAGATTCCGTGAGTTGTTGCTTGACCGCGACCACGCCTTCCGCATCGGCAGCGAACCTAGTGTTAGCTTCTGTGAGTGCAGTTATAGATTCATCCCGTGTTACAATCTCTGCATCGCGGGTTGAAACTAGAGTCTCAGAGGCAGCTAACTTAGCTGTAAGTTCGGTGACTTCGGTTGTGCTTGGTTGGTTTCCGGCAGCCCCATCACCAGGGGGTGTGGCAGTGCCATTGCCTTGGTTTGCTGTGCTCATTACTTACCTACCTTATCATATTTGTGTGTCGAATGTCAAGGGGTCCGGTAGTTCAATAGGCACAACCTCCCTTTCTTGGATACCGTATTTGGTGTATAGACTGTCGTGAATTTGCTTGGCCTGCTCCGAGGCTACACTAGATGACTCACCCCAGAATGCTAGGCGAGCATCAATTTCGGGGTCAAGCAACCGCAACCTCTTGCGACGGTCACTCAATGTGGATTGGAACCTTGCCACAATCTTACTACCCCGTGATTCAGTTTCCCGCAACTCCTCCCGTACTGATGAGGAGTCAGTAGCATAGAACTGTCGTATGATTGATTGTTCATCACGGGTAAACTCCTCCAATGTTAGACCCCAGATTGCTTTGTGCGGGCGAATGAATGTTTCATAGTCCTCACGCCTGGAACGGTCAAGGTCAGTGTCCCAACGGTGTATGCGGGACATGAATCGTTCTCGGTTGACACCCTCTAGGCTGTCTTCCAACACTGCCCGCCACTTGTAGAACCCGTCCCAGTCAGTAGTCATGGCCCCGATTTCCTGGTCATAGAACTGGAAGTCCTCAGGACTCTTGCTGAAATATTGACCTACCATTTCTTCAAGCGGGTGCTGAATCGGAGCCAGCGTTTCATGCTCACGGGCAAAGGCCAACCGATCATCATACTCTATTGGTACTCCCCGTTCCTCAAACTCAGCCTTCTTTTCCTCAATGAAGTTCTGCAACTTCACGTTGAGGTCAGTCTTAAGCCTACGCCACTCGCTCTGGTTGATGTGACCTAACCCGTCTGCACCCACACCCAGCATCCTAAACCTACGGTCAAGCTGGGCTTCTTCGGTCATGATTTCATCTCTCCGGTCGCTTACTTGCTTCCAGTAATCTTGTTGAGCCAGGAGCATTTGTGCCACCGCCGACTCACCCATGTGAGTAGCAAGGCCCCGCCATCGGGCAATAGCTTCAACTTCACGGAGTGCTTCATTAAGCTCTGGCGGGTAGGGGTAGTAATCTTCAATTGGCATACCTTTCTTGTGGGCTTCATCGTATTGCTCCGATGTGATGGGTATGTAGGACAGTATGATTTCCTTAGACAACTTACGGGCAGCAACCAACTCCTCAGGTCTTAATCTAAACAAGCCCACCTGGTAGTCAAAGATGCTGTCAAGGGATGACCGCCGCTCAGCAGAGTTCCACAATCCTTGCTCTTCAGTAGTAAGTTCTTCACCCCGCAATCGTTTGAACAATATCTCAGCAGCCCTAGGATTACCCTCACCCGCGGGTAGGTTCTCAGCCATCCTCAAGGCGATGCGGTAATCCTTGAAGCGGTTGGGTAGTATGATATCTGATAGCGCATTTGAGAATACATTGTCGGGGTCTATGGCTATCATTGCCTCAAGAGCCGTCCCAATGGGTGCGGGTACAACCTCACCCAACTGTGAAATACCTGCACGGTTGGCAATGGGTAGAGCCTGGAACAACGATATGTATATGTTTGGATAAAAACCTACGCGACCTAGTTGGTCCATGACGTTGGCAAAGTCGGGGAACTGGTCATAGAACTCTGGGAAGTCTCTGTTGACCCAGCGTTGTAGCCCGCCCATCATTATGCTGTTCCTTAGCGGGTTGACTTGCAAGGACGTACCTGGTATTGGAATATAGCCTCGGTCGGTCTGGTCGTTGTAGTTACCCCAGGCATGAGTCAGACCAGGATTACGCAAAGCAACCCTCGGCAAGTAAGACCACCTGTGAGCCTCGTAGGTCCAGAATGGGAAGATGAATCGAGCCGCAGAGTTGAACGCATTGTTCTGGTCATACACGGGCTGGTTAATGTTGAACTCATCCACTGCCCGCTGAAAGGCGTTCTGCCTCTTGCCCTTCCACTGTGTACCATTGAGTACCTGCGCCGCCATACCATCGTCCCCGATGTTAGCCCGTAATGACTTGCTCATAGCTTCCAATGCTACAGTAGACGAAGGCTTCAACACCAAATCCTTACCTTGAGCGTAGGACTGTAGTTCCTTGTGTAGAGCTTCCCATTCAAGGAAGCGGGGTTCAGCATGGGATGATACTTCGGGCCTCAAGCGCAGAGCATCAATGTGGTCGTCATACACTTTCTCTAGCTTGTCCTGCGTGTAACCCATTGCGTCTGCAGCACCCTTAGTTACACGGCGGGCCTGAGCCTGGATTAGCTTAACCCACTCAGCCTTGGGACGCATCATCTTCAAGTCGGCCAAGTACATTCCCGAACGTACAGCATCGGGTGAGGACCCGTACAGGTACGCTATGTCAGACATCACTAGAGGTTTGCCCGATACGTCTATAGCCTGGGGCAGAGGCATAGCATCTATAGCCCCCGCCAAAGTTGAAGCATTCGCAGTAGCCTCAGCAATCTCCTCTTGGGCTTCACGCCAGATGCGGTCACGACCCCCGTTGAACCTAGCCCACCAGTCAGTGATTTCAGGGTTATTGGTGTTGGGGTTACCACCTCGTCTGCGTATATCGGGAATAAGTCTGTTGTCGCGCTCATCTATCATTGCCTTTGTAAAGTTATTGATACTATCCCGGACCTTGATAGTCAAGCGGGCACGAGACTGCTGCTGGATGATTAAGTCCTCATACTGAGTACGTGCAGCCCTAGGAAGATCAAGTCCCCGTTCACGCAACACCCGCAGCATAGACTCTGCAATGGCATTGGATGACTGAGTAGCCATCTGGATGGCAGGCTGAATCACATCGTTCCATTGCTTCTCCCACACATGGTTCTTCTTTTGTAGGCTGGTCCAGTCACGGGTGTAGGCTTGGGTAGCCTTCATCTGCTGCTCAATAGTGTGGTTCGTTACATCGGCTATCTCTTGCAGCATCTTGGTCTGGACCTGTAGAGCTTCAATGTTGTCTGGTGGAATCTCCAGCACAGCCTTGGTTAGTTCACGTATGCGGGCCATAAAGATTTCCGGCTCAGCAAAGATTTGTTGCCACATAGCCTCACGGACGTTGTTGTCCAACTCACCCGTACGCAGCAAACGGAAGATATCACCATCAGCACTCATGTTGAGTAGATGCTCCTTAACCTGGGGGTCCAGGGTGGTGTAGTTACCCATCATCTCCATGATGCGCTTGGAATGCCCAAACCCGTGGACAAAGTTGGTTGCCATGTCGGGCAATTCATCAGGTGCCAGGATAGCCAAGCGAAGCATCTCCTGCTTGTGTATCTCTATCATGTCAGTAGCCATATGCTGTCCCAAGTCTACGGTTACTTCATCAATCATGGTTAGCAACCGTTGAACTACGGGAGCAGTCTCTGGATGCTCTAGCAGGTTGCGGGAGACAAGGGTGTTGAGCATGTGGGCTGCTTGTTCAAGCCCGATCTTAGCCCCCGACTGTATAAAGAGTTCATCACTGGATTGATAGAACTTGGTCATTACGTTCTTCTTGCTACCCCATATACGGCGGAAGGCTGCAAGCGTAGTCGTGCTGTCACGGCCCCGTGATGTGGTTCCCGCACTGGCTATATCCTGGGCTTGTGCAATGAACCCCGTGTCCCCGCGACTGAACATGCTAGGAGCCAAAGTCTCAAAGCCTATCATGTTCCTCTGTAGCTTGGCTAGCTCACTACCTCTGTAGAATGGTGAGATGCCCATGACTACAGACTTGACAGCCGTTTCAAGAATATTGAACGGACCGTATAGTGTGGACATGAGATACATACGGGTGAACCCGTGAGAGAAATTGTTAGACAAAGCAAAAGTGGCTGCTATGGTTCGAGATGCGGGCCGCAGCACATTGCTGTTGCTCATACCCGCCATTGCCATTGCCATCTTGCTACGTGAAGCAGACAATGGATTCAGTTGGTCAGCCTGGGTGATAAATCTACGATGCTTGAGTATGGAGTCCATGAACTCACGGAATGAACCTTGGTTAATCATTCCATCAAATGCTGTAATCGCTTTGACCCGCTGCTCCTTAATAATGGATGCTAGTGCATCCGCATTGGCTTCGTTACGGGTAGCTCCCAGTTTGCGCAACAACAGGTCTATGGTTTCTTCTGGTGCATGAGCCATACCTCCGGGGAGTGTACGGCTGCTCACCATGTAGTCGTTTAATTGGACGGCAATGTCATCTAGGTCGGCAGGGTCAATGGTCTGGCCCACTGCCCGTGCCATTGCCGTTGCTTCTTCACGGGTCATTTGAGGCCGCTCCAACATACCCCGCACAGCATCGGGGACCACACCAGAATGATGGGGCTTCTTGAGCAAAGTATCCAGGGCTAGCTGCATGTTGTCCTTGATGCGGTGCATACCCATTTGCATGGCGGGTACCGAGCGGGGATGGGATAGGCTCAAGTAGTCCAACACTGCTTGTACATGGCCCAACGTACTTTGGTTGGATAGCTGGGCAGCAGTCTTGGGTATTATAGCCCCGATGCCTTTCTGCAATGCTATGAAGGGTAGGTCAAAGGTGCGAGTCCACAATCTCTCGGTGCCCGCAGCCATCTTGTATAAGGTGGGGAATGGTTTGAATATCTTGGCAACACCAAACCCCAAGTATGTGGTGGGGTCAGCAGCTAGTTCTACTATGAACTTGGATACCCCGTTAGTGCTGAAATCTTCAAAGGCTATACCATAGGCTTGCCAGCTATTGGACCCGTGGGCCTTGGCTTCATCATACAGACCTTCAAATTCCAGGTAATGCTCTGGAGTAATACCAAAGAAGTTCCTCACACTTTGAGTTACTTTAGGTATCTCGGGTATGAGGTTACCACTGCCAGGTATGCGGTCTAACTTCTGCAAGCTGTTGGTTGCCAGCCCCGCAATGGGTTTCCAATAATTCTTGTCCATCCAATCTATGGGCATCCCGATGTACAGGCCGGGGTTGTCAATGAATCCAACCACACCCTTGCCCCGTCCGAAGTCGTCAAGGTAAGATTGGAAGGCCCCACCATCAATAGCAGCAATGATATCTGCTTCCCATAATGCACCACGGGCCTCGGCTACGTCGAGTTCTTGGTTGATGATTTTGGCGAAATCCTCCTGGGCCTCAATGAATATGGAAGCCATGTCGGAAGGTATACCCGAGTCAGCCAAGACCTGGCGCATGTCGTCTATGTTGGCACCTTCGGGCAGTCCAGGGGCGCGTAGGTCACGGATGAATCCCAACAAGTCGGGGGTCGAAGCCAAGCTCATTAGCCCGTAGACTGTGATGTTTTGCTTACTACCTAGAGCTTTTAAGAAGTCCTGGGGTGACTGTTCTGCCGAAGCCTCGAACGCAGCCCGCCGAGCCATAGCATAATCAAATGATCTCTGTGCCAATGCCAAATCTTCGGCAGTCTTAAGGTGAGAACCAAACCGGGATATGATGTCATCTATGCTGGTCAAGTTCCCGTTGTTGACCAAAGCGGGTATGGATTCAGCTAGCACCCGCTGAACTTCAACTGTCTGCATACCCGCAGAAATCTCCCGAACCTCACGCTTAAGCACTTCCAGTAATCGAGTCTCAGCCTCTTGGTTGGGTTGCTCCCTTAATACCAAGCCCGAATCCCTGAATGGTATATTAGTCAGACCCTCAATGCTAAAGAACTTCTTAATAGTGGCCCGTGCATCAAGCTGGGGTTGAAGAGTTCTGGCCCGCTCCTCGTTTCGTATCAAGCTATCCTGTACTTGCACACCCCGCAGTTGGAAATCTGAAAACCTTTGGTTGAGTTCTTCCTGTACAGGCGACAAAGGTATAGCGGGCCTGGCCGTAGTAGACAGGTCTGACCCAGCCTGCCCCGGAGCTAACTCAGGCTGGCTTTGATTTGCAAATCTGCTGTCTGCAAGTGTACTCATGTCGTTTGACTCCCCGCTTCAATGATGTTCCGGAAGGTTTCGGGCTGTCCCTGTTGATTGGTGTTGCCCGTGATTTGGGCTTCCAGTCGGTCAGCCACTCCCGTGATTAGGGCTTCTGTTTCTCCGTCACCTGCACGGTTGGCCTGGAATGCAGCCCGCCTCATCTCACGGATGGTCTTTACTGCTTGCATCTCAGGTGTATTGAGGGTGTCCTCGGTGGTAAGACGTAGCTGTTCCTCAAACGGGCTGCGTATTTCGGGGAACTGCAACTCCTGTATGGTTTCGTTTGACAACCGGAATGATGGATTGAGTATGCGGGCTGAGTTAGCCCGTTGCAAGAAGTCTCCTGGAATCTCCACATCATACCGGAAGTCTAGACTTACATTCTCAGGAGCTTGAACTACAGTGCCTCCAATGGGCATACCCATAGCACGGGCCAGATTTGCAGTGCGGGTGAAAAGTTCTCCATTGGCATCTCGTACTCCATCAATGAAGGGCTGGAGTATCTGCTTCGTACCCGCTGTTATGTTTGCCATCAGGAAGGCACTCTCACCTCCACCAAAGCTGGCATCCTGGAACGTGGTACGTTGCATTTGGGAGCGCATATCAAACGCATGGGTACGGAGGTCTACTGGTGGACCTGGAGGCTGTACTGCCCAGATGTCGTCACCTAATGCAATTGTCCATATAGCTCCCCGCTTGGTTAAGCTCTCTTGGGTAACCACACCCGCACCTTGGCCTACCCGTTCAATCCATTTCGGGTTGGCAGTATCTCGGAGTAGTTGCTGCATATAGGTGAGCATCTTGTTGTAGTTGTGTTGCAGATCCATTACGGCTGCAACAAGACCCTGCCCGACCTCGGCCTTCCATTTATTGTCAATTATTGTACCATCGTCGGGCAGACCACCCGCAGGCTGGCAGTAAATGGGAAACTCCATGAACATAGTACGGTCCAGTGGACGAGCTAGATGCTCATTCATCATCAGGGCCATGAACGTCCCCACGGGGGTTTGTATCCACCACTGCCTCACAATTACGGTTTGAGTGAAACGAGCACGGGGTGGTATCCAGCCTTCCATAAAAATCATGGTATTAGCCTGGTTTGGAGATAATGTAAACTTACGCCCAACCTCCTCTAGCTCACCTGTGTCTGTGTAGCTGGGAAACACAGTCATGGGATGCCAAGCATTGATAGTCCAATGCGGTACAGTCGGGGCAGCAATCATTGATATCCACCCCGTAGCTAGAAACATCCCTATGGAGTGGGTAAGGTAAGACCCGTGCAGATGACCACGGCTGGCCCTGATGGTGCGAGATACCTCGCTCTGGACTTGCTGCTCCAGGGCTGTGGCACCTGAGATTTCTTCCTCAGACATACCATCCTTGAAGCTTCGGACTGCCCAGGTTTTAGGAGTCAACAACCATTTGGCTAAGTTGTAACTGCTGCGGGGGTCAGTGCCAATGACAGATTCCATACCGTCCTGGGCTAAGTTGTTCTCTAGCTCAATGAGCTTGTACCATTTCTTGACCATATTTTTACGACCCGACCACTGGGACTCGAGTTGGTCAACCCGATTCTTTATGGTCGTAGCCGGACTGCCTGGAATCATTACATTCATTGTCATAAGTAAAACCTCAAGCCGTGTCGGTCTCCGTTGCCCGCCCACCACTCTCGCACATCGTCAAGGGAAAATCATGCGCTCCGCTCGCTAGCGCTGCGCGACGCATGATTTTGCCTCCGGCAGACCCTTGACTTAATGTGCTACGGGCGGGCTGAGGCCAACTAGTAGCCCGCCACTATAAATCCATGTTGGTGTGGCCGGAGCCACCCTTGTACCCCCGCTGTGTGTTGGAGCCCAGTGATAGACCCATAAGTGCAAGACCCCAAGCATCATGCCTGTCGTCCATCAGGAGGGTTTCGTATCGACCCAGTCCTAGGGAACGGAATGCTCGAATCTGGCGCACAGTTTCTTCGTCAGGTATCCTGCAGTTGTCTAGTGTCTGGTTGATGGCACCCATCATGTAGGGCTTAGTCTTAGGAGACGATACCCACCCGTGGCGTTGTACTGGCTTACCGTTTTCTAGATCACGCCTTACATAGATATTGTTGTAGGTCAACTTCATCTGATTGATTGTGTCTACACCATGCCCGTTGAACTCAGGAACGGCTAGAGCATTGTTATACATGCGGGCTAGATCGGCGCATTTTGGACCCATGACCTTACCCTCATACCAACCTGTAAGTAAGGCACACCCCACCGGACCGAGTTCGGGGTCATTCCGGACTACCCAAGCCACTGACTCGGTCTGACGGGCTTGACCTGGGTCGATGCCCACGACGTATTGCTGCCCTTCCAGCGGCTCCTCCCAAATCTGGACATCTCCCGCGCGCATCACCGGCTTGGACACAAGTTTTGCTAGGGCAAGCGCGGGCGTCACGTCGTAGAATGGAAGCCCGACAGTCAGGAAGCACGAGTCCAGACTCTCTAGGTGTTCCTGCCAGAACATGTCCCCCAGTTCTATTATCTTCCATCGTCGCCATCTGATTTGGTCAGGAGTAATGGAGTGATTGTCCACGAGGAGTTGTTCGTCGGGAGTATACTCAAACCCCCACCGAAAGTCAGGGAAATTCTCAAGGATAACAGAACCAGGCTCAAGGTGATTGTCTGGCTCCTCCCACCAGTATAGGACTGTGAGTCTAAAGATA
>SDBT01001326.1_pt1 | contig 43233 bp, 37 predicted proteins | sample 2277101 | NCBI WGS metagenome assembly SDBT01 (sample SAMN10404973, study PRJNA504765) | marine sediment metagenome | isolation source: marine sediment core GS10_PC15, 103 cmbsf | place: Arctic Ocean: Southern Knipovich Ridge | collected 2010
TATGTCTGAAGTGGTTTGTCCGAGGTGTCAAGCGGAGCTGGACCCGGCGGTGGGTGTTTGCTCTAGCTGCGGAGCGTCGGTGAGACTCGCCGCTTCTGAAAACGAACCTGCCTGGCGCCAGCAGGTTCGTGAAACAGTCGAGCGACGAAAGAAAGAGCGCGAACGTCAGCTCGCTAAACGCGAGGAAGATGGCCGGCAGCTTTCTATACTGCCCGAGCAAAGCGAGCCGGTTGTGGTCGAGGAGCAGGATCCCGCCCGCCAGCGTCGAGCCGAGATCCGTGCGCGAGTCGAGGAAAAACTCGCAAAGCCACGCCACATGCCGAGCAGACCTCTTGATGCGGGGGAGGTTGCCATCCCGGTGGGATCGGGTGCCACCGCTCCGGAGCTGGATGTCGCTCTCAGCGAGACATCGCCGGCGGTTCTAGAAGATGACCCTTCCATCGAGCCTTTACCGGCTCAGGATGCCGAGGCGGTCCAGCCCGAGCTCGCCTCGCCGGGCGAACGTATTGCGGGGGGACTGATCGATCTGGGCATCGTGGCCCTCATGTTGTTGGCGCTGGCCTATCTCACCGTCCGGGTCTCCGGTTACCCTTTGGGGGCGCTTTCCAATTCGGCGCTCGCCGCGATCGGCGTAATCGGGACGTTGCTGACGGTGGGGTATTTTCTTTTCTTCTGGGGCCTGTCCGGCCAAACCTTGGGCAAACTACTTACCGGCACTCGGGTCGTTGCACTTCACGGCAGGCCGTTGGGCCTGGGACGGGCATTGATTCGAGGATTGAGCCTCATTGGGTGTCTCCTTCCTTTCGGAGTGGGGCTCCTCGGGCTGTGGAGTAACACGGACCGGCAGGGCTGGCATGATCGTGCGGCCTCAACCAAGGTCATCCGAGCCTGAACCGATCCGCCTTTTTCTAAATGGACCGTTTCTTCCTCCAGGCGTTAGTGCGCGAGGTTTCCCCTCGGATTGCCGGGCGACGTGTGCGAGGTTTAACGCGATGGGGGCCGGGATGCTTTGCGTTGGAGATGGCAACGAGACCCCGAATCGGGTTGGTCATCAGTCTCCTACCCGAAGCCTCGGTCTTCTATTTGGGCGATGTGCGGATTGGTTCCCGCGCGGAAAGGCCGCCCGAGCGCTTTAAAAAATTACTGACTGGAGCCGAGCTCATCGGGATCGAACCGACACCTTTGGACCGAGTGGTTCGCTTCGAATGGCGGCGGGCTCGTCCGAGCGGGGCCGAGCAGCGCCTGGATCTCATCGTGGAGTGGGCGGGAACGAGGACCGGTGCCTACCTGATTGACTCACTTCATCGAGAAGTGCTGGACGCAGTCGTTTCAGGTCGCCCTCGGCAGTCCGTGGGAGCTCCGTTCGAGCCATTGAAGCTACCGCCGGGAGCCGGCCCGGTGGCTGGCGGGGTTTCTGAGTTCGTCCGGCGACTGGAAGAGGCCAGGCATAGAGGTCTTGACGATCGCGTTGCCTTACGGGTGGCGAGTGGTTTAAGTCCGCTCTTGGTAGAAGAGCTTCTCGGGCGCCACTCCGGAGAAGGCCTTTCCCTGGAGGAGGCCTTCGAAGCGGTCCGCGCCCAGCTCGAAAAGGAAACGGTTCCGGTTCTGCTTCGTCCCAGATCCGGATTGGGTCAGGCCGGGGCCCGCTGTCTCCTCTCACCCATTGTTTTGCGCTGGCGAACGGATTGGAACCAGGCGCGCTATGCGAGCTTCAACGAGGCGGCGTCCGATTTCTTTCGCCATGCCAGCGAGCTTCGACAAGGGCAACGTCGATACCAAGAGACTCGAACCGCCCTCCGCAATCGCCTGAAGAAGCAGGAGAAACGGCTGGAGCATCTGCGACGCGATAAAAAATCACTAACCGACCCCGCCCGTATGAGGCGATGGGGTGAGCTGCTTTTAGCAGGACATCACGACGCGAAACGAACGGAGCGAGAGGTGGAACTTCCTGATATTTACGATCCTGCCGGTGGCAAGGTCAAAGTTCCAATTGAACCGCGTCTGGATCTCGTCGCCAACGCACAGCGCTACTTCAAACGGGCCCGAAAAACGGGCAGGAGCCTAGAAAGAATTGAGATCCAGTTCGGCCGGCTGGAAAAGGAGATCGAATATCTCGAGCTGCTGGCAATGGAGCTCGAGGATGCCACCGAAAGAGAGGACTTCGAGGCAATCGTCGCGGAAGTCTCGGACTCGGGGGTCCTTCCTCCGGCCGGGAAAGGGGGCAAACCAAAGGCTCGCGCTTCCCGCAAGCCGGCCTTGCGACGTTTCCGTGGATCGAACGGGGGTTTGGTGCTGGCGGGGCGTACCGGTCGATCCAATGAAGAGCTTACATTCGGAGTTGCAGGCCCCGGGGATCTCTGGTTTCACGCGGCAGAGGTTGCCGGTGCTCATGTAGTGCTGAAAGCGCATCCAAATGGGCCTGCGGCTCGCGAAGCGATCGAGGAAGCGGCGTCGCTGGCCGCTTATTTCAGCAAAGCACGAGGTTCCACCAGCGTCGAGGTCATTTATACGCCGCGCAAGAACGTTCGCAAAATCCCGACGGCTCCTCCAGGCACGGTCCGAGTGTCGCAGTTCAAAACGGTGCGGGTGAAGCCGGCGCTTATGGCAAGGGCCGACGAAGTGGATTAGGCCGGCCTTGTGCTCCCGTGATAAGTTCGGCTTGAGCAAACGCTATGCATAAATCTCGCGGAGTGGCCTTGTTTTTGGCTTCCTGGGCTTACGTCGGGTATTTTCCTATTGCTCCCGGCACCGCCGGGTCGGTGGTGGGCGTGTTGCTGGACCTAGGGCTCCGTGCAACCGTTTCATCCTGGCTGCAGGCGGTGGTGATCTTTAGCATCTCGGCAGCCGGGGTTTGGGCGGCGGGGGTTGTGGAGAGACAGTTGGCGGCAAAGGACCCGTCCGTGGTCGTTATCGATGAGGTCGCCGGCATGTTGTTGGCGCTTTATCTCCTTCCTTTGAGCTGGCTGGGTTACTTTGTGGGATTCCTGGTATTTCGGCTGTTCGATATCGTCAAGCCCTTCCCAGCTCGCCAATCCGAGCGTCTGCCGGGAGGGATAGGGATCATGGTCGATGATCTGATCGCCGGGTTGTACACTCACCTCTTCCTGCGGTTAGTGAGCCTCTGGTGGCCCGCCCTGCTGGTCGGGTAGAAATGAATGAAAATGTTTCACCGCAGAGACGCAAACAACGCAGAGGAAGGCTCTCTGCGACCTCTGCGCCTCCGCGGTTAATTCTTCTTTGACTTGAAGGAACATGCAGGCCGAGATTCTAATTATAGGTAGTGAGCTCCTCACTCCCGGACGGGAGGACACGAACTCGATCTACTTGATCGAACAGCTAACCTCCATGGGTATCCCGGTTGCTTTCCGCACCACCGTGGGTGACGAGCGGGGAAGGATCGCCGAGACGGTGCAACAGGCCTTGGCGCGCGCCGACCTGGTGATCGTTAGTGGTGGCCTGGGCCCCACCTCGGACGATGTGACTCGGGAAGGGGTCGCTGATGCGATGGGCCTCGAGCTTGTCCTGGATGAGACCATTCTAGATGGCATTCGAAGGCGATTCGCCCGGCGAGGCTTGGAGATGCCGCAGGTTAATCAAAGGCAGGCCTTGGTCCATCGAAGCGCCAAGGTGTTGCCGAACCCGGCCGGCACGGCTCCGGGACTGTGGATTCGGACCTCGACTTCGGCGAGCGGCCGTTGCCGCTCGCCCAAAGACTTGATCCTGCTGCCGGGGCCGCCGCGCGAGCTCGTCTCGGTTTTCGAGACTCACGTACTGTCCCAATTGGTCGATCGGGGGCGAGGCACGGTTTATCGTACCAAGCAACTCTTCGTTGCTGGATTGCCCGAGTCCTCGGTTGAACAAAAAATAGCTGGTATCTATCGGGAGTATCGGAATCCCCGCACAACCCTACTGGCCTCCGCCGGTCAGGTGGAGATCCGGCTCGTTGCTCACGGATCGAGCAAGCTCGATGCGGACGGAGCCACCGAGAAACTAGCGGCGCGACTTCGCGAGATCTTGGGTGATCATATTTTCAGCGAATCAGGAGAGGACTTGGAACAGGTGCTGGGGCAAATGCTCCGACGGAGCTCGCGGACGATCGCCATAGCGGAATCATGCACGGGAGGACTCATTTCTCATCGGTTGACCGAGGTTCCTGGAAGCTCGGCTTATTTCGAGCGCGGCTTCGTAACCTACAGCAACCGAAGTAAAGTCGAGTTGCTCGGCGTTCCCGAGGTGCTTTTTCACCAATACGGGGCGGTAAGCGAGCAAGTCGCCCGGGCCATGGCGAAAGGGGCGCGGCAACGGGCCGGCACCGATTTGGGTTTGGCGGTCACCGGAATCGCCGGTCCCGACGGAGGAAGCGACGACAAGCCGGTGGGTCTCGTCTATATTGCTTTGAGCGACAACGAGGGAGACCGAGTGAAAAGGTTCCACCTTCCGGGTAGTCGAACCGAGATGAAAAGGTGGACATCCCAGCTCGCCTTGAACTTGGTCCGGTTGCGACTCTTGGAGAGTCAGGGCTCCTGACGAATCGACATGCGTGCTTTTATTGCTGTTGATCTTGCCGAAGAGGTTCTTGCCGAGATCGAAAAGTTTGTTGCGCGAATGAGGAGTCGTCTTCCTGGAGCGCGTTGGGTTACCCCGAAGAACCTTCATTTGACCCTTCGGTTCCTGGGTGAGTCGGATAGCCAACAACTGGCGACCCTTGCCGCCTCGCTCGAGTCCATCAGCTCTCGATATCGTCCGTTTGCCGCCCGCTGTCGGGGGATCGGTTTTTTCCCTTCATCCCGCCGTCCGCAGATTTTTTGGGTGGGCTTGGATGATCCGTCGGAGGATCTTGGAAACCTCCAAAAAGAGGTGGAGGCCGCAGTTCGACGGGGCGGCTTCGAGCCCGAGCGACGGATCTATTCACCTCACCTCACGTTGGCTCGCTTTCGAAATCCGCGTTCCGATCCCCGATACGGGGAGATCTCTCGAGAGTTCGAAAAGCAAGACTTCGGCACTTCGAGTATTTCCGAGCTGGTTTTGTATCAGAGCATTCTCAAGCGAGAAGGGGCCGAGTACCACGTGTTGAAGCGGCTGGTGCTCAGCGACTGACTTTGATGTCCGCTCCGGGGATGGCTTAAATCCCTCGCCTTCAGGCGAAGAGACGATCCGCGATGTTCCGAAGCGGACGAGGAATTTGTCGGCAAAGCTGATATAATAGAGGACTTACACAAAGCACCGTAGCTTTCCGAACAGGGCTTATTGCCATGCACGAGCTGGTATATCAAGAGGACGATACTGAGCACGTCATTCCGGTTACCCAGGAAGGTGTCGAACTGGGGCGATCTCCTGACTGTGACATCGTCATCAAGGACTTCGGGGTCTCGCGGAAGCATGCCAAGGTAATCGCAGACGGGGATCGCTGTCGGTTGATCGACCTCAAGAGCAAGAACGGCACGCATGTCAACGGTGTGCCGGTGCTCGAAGCCTTCCTGAATGACGGCGACCAAATCATGCTGGGGAAGTTTCTCCTCCGCTTCCAGCGCACGCTCGAAGAAGTGGTGGAGCTCGATGAAGAAAAGCCGATGCCGGAGGAGGAGGCCGGAACCGTCATACGAAGCGTGGGCGACCTGCAAAAGTACCTGGACTCTGAAAAACTCAGGAGCGAAGGAACCGACAGGGCTCAGCCGTCCCCGGTCAGCGTCAAGGCCGACGCTCCCGAAATCGAAAATACCTACCGCATCCTGCGGAGTCTTTCCGAGCTCGCAAAAACGCTGATCACCACTCAACCGGACAAACCCGACGAAGTGTCCAAGCGGGTGATGGACGCGGTCTTCGAGTACATCCCCGCCGATCGGGGTTTTCTCATGCTCTATGACGAGGAGGGCAACCTCAAGCCGAAAGTGGTGAAGCACCGCCGCAACGGTGGCGAGGGCAAAATCTCCATCAGCAAAACCATCGCCGATCGAGTGGTTCAAGACCGAGTTTCGATTCTGACCTCCGATGCTCAAGTCGATCCTCGTTTCGCCACCGGAGAGAGTATCCGGTTTCACGGTATCCGCTCGGCGATGTGCGCCCCTTTGTGGAAGGGGGACGAGGTTATCGGTATCATCCACGTGGACAGCCCCATACAAACGAACACCTTCAAGGTGACGGATCTGGATTTGCTCTCGGCTTTGGCGAACTACGCGGCGGTCGCCATCGAGCGGGCCAATATGAACAAGAAAGTCCAGGACGAGAGGCTCAAGCGCGGTCGTTTCGAGAAGTACTTTTCCCCGTCGGTCGTCACCCGCATTCTCTCAGAAGGTGAAAAAGACGACGTTCAGGAGTTGGAAGCTTCCATTATCTTCGCCGACATCGTGGGTTTTACTCCCATGGCCGAAAAGCTCGGTGATCCGAGAGCCGTTGCCGAGCTTCTCAACGACTGTTTCTCTCGAATGGTAGACGCCATCATGGAGCACGATGGGACGCTCGACAAGTTCATAGGCGATTGCATCATGGCGGTCTTTGGAGCTCCCTATGCCCAGGCAGATCACGCAGTGAGAGCCATCCAGGTCACATTGGAAATGCAACGCCGACTGGAAGAACTGAACCGGGAAAGCAACTCGGTTCCTATTCGAATGAGAATGGGAATCAACAGCGGACGCGTGGTAGCCGGTCCCTTCGGCTCGGTCAAACGCAAGGAGTTCACCGTACTCGGCGACACGGTAAACATCGCCTCCCGGATCGAATCCATGGTGGCCGAGGCGGGACAAATCGTGGTTGGGGAAAGGACCTGGGAGCTTGCCCGGAATTGCTTCGAGTTCAGGGATTTGGGTACGGTGGCCCTCAAGGGAAAAGAAAAGAGCGTACGGCTGTTCGAAGTCCTTTCGGAGAAGAAAGGCTGAGCTTCCAGAACCGGTGGCTGTGGTGAATCGTACTCTCATCGGTTGCGAGACGGCTTCCGGCAGGCGCGAGGTGAGCGGTTGAAAAAAGCGGTGACTTCGATGGGCAGAGTCCCGAGACGGGGAAAGATCGTCTACTCGCTGCTGCTGTTGATGTTGTTGGCCGGTCTGGTACCGCTCTTCCTCACCAGTGCCCGGCTCATTGCGACGAACCGGGAGGAACTAGCCACTCAGGAGCGTGAGCTGCAGTTGGATCAGACCCGTTCCATTGCCCAGCAAGCTCGGTTGTACCTTCAGGCCATGTACAACCAGATCCTCTCCATTGCCCAGACCTTCGAAATTGGGGGCGATCCAAAAAGGGTGCACTCGCGCATCGCTTCCGTATTGAACAGCCAGAAGCTCATTAACTATATCCAGGAACAAAACCACATTCTCTCGATTACCGTGTACGACCGTCAAGGTCGGTATCTAACCGCCGGGGTGTCGCTGGACGATGAAACCTTGGAGCAATACCTTCGTCAGTCCTACCTCGAGGCGCTCGGCGGCAGACCTTGGGTGTCCCCTGCTTACGTTTCTGAGCCGATCTTGGACACGGTCGTGGTGGTCTCATCGCCGGTCTTCTCGAGCTCTCCGCGGACTGTGGCCGGCGTCGTATCGGCCATGATCAGCCTGCAGCCTGTTCAAGAGCTCGTCGAAGCGATGCGCAGAGGGGGACGTGATGTTTATGTCGTAGACGGCCAGGGAAGACTCATCGCCCATTCCGATCGGGAGACGCTCTTCACCCGTCCGGATTTTTCCAGGACCGTCATGGTGCAAGCGTTTCAGGAATCCCGCGGGCAAGCGAGCAGCACGGTGAACTTCGTTCAAACCGAGGAGGGAGAGACCCGTGCCCTGGTGGGAACCTATACTCCCATCGGTGACCCCAGCTCGCGCGTGCCTTTCTTGGCCGAGCTGAATTGGAGTGCCATCGTCCAAGCCGAGGAGGAAGCGGTTTACTATTCGGTGCGGCAGATGGAGCGCACCAGTTACTCGGTGGCGGTAGTGTCCGGGGCGCTGGCGGTTGCCTTGGCGTTTGTCTTTGCCGGCCGGTTGTCCCGACCCATCTCTCAGTTGGCCGAAGGAGCTCGCGGGCTCGCATCCGGTGATTTCACCACCAAGATCGAAGTGTCTTCTCGAAACGAGATCGGCGAGCTGGCCGATACGTTCAACTTGATGACCGCCGAGATCCGGAGCTTCATCGAGAAGCTGAGGCGAGCGGCCCAAGAAAACAAAGAAATGTTCGTCGGCGCCGTCCGTTCGCTTGCCGCGGCCATTGATGCTAAGGACCCCTATACAAGGGGGCATTCCGAGCGCGTGTCGCACTGCTCGGAAGTCATTGCCCGCACCCTGGGCATGTCCGAGAAGGAAGTGGAGGTGGTTCGCATCGGGGCTCTGATGCACGACGTGGGCAAGATCGGCATCGAGGACAAGGTGCTTGGTAAGGCGGGTCCACTGACCGAGGAAGAATACGAAATCATGAAATCGCATCCGGTAAAAGGAGCCGTTATTATCGAACCGGTTCGTCAGCTCAAAGAAATGATTCCTCCGATGAAGCACCATCACGAGAACCTCGACGGAAGCGGTTACCCGGACGGTCTGAAGGGAGATGAGATCCCGCTGCATGCGATGATCGTCAGCGTGGCCGATACTTTTGATGCCATGACGACCAACCGGCCTTACCAAAAAGCCATGGAGATTACTTACGTTTTCGAGCGCATGCGCAGTTTCATCGGTAAGAAATTCAGCAAAGAGATTGTCGAAGCACTCATCGCCGCATACGAAGAAGGCCTGATTCGGCCCGATCTCTCGCCGTCTCCGGCGGCGCCGCCGAAACCTGCTGCGGATACCCGGCAGGCCGATAAAAAGGCGGCCGCTCCGCATCCGGTCGCCACCGGGGTGGTCGGCTCAGGCAAATGAACAAGGGGGTCTCATGAATCGTCGATGGTTAATCTGGCAACTCTTTGGCTTGAGCTCGTTGTTGGTGGCTGGTGTTGCCGCCGGCTCCGCCAGTGCGATGCTGCAGGACCAAGCGAAGATCGAAGAAGCACTCAAAATCTTCAACCGGGCCAAGTTACTGCACCAAGACGGTAATTACGAAGATGCCATTCTGGAGTACAAGCGGGCGACGCGCTTGGACAACAAGAATCCATGGATCTTCAATTACCTCGGGTTGGCTCAAATCGCAGTTGGCCAAACCAAAGAGGCGATCAAATCGATGCATGCGGCGCTCAAGTTGAACCCGGACCTTACCGATGTACACAACAACCTTGGAGTTGTTTATTCGGAAATGGGGGATAGAGAAAAAGCTTTCGAAGAGTTCGCTGCGGTTGTGCGCGACCCAACTTACCCTACCCCCGAAAAGCCGCTTTATAACTTGGGCAACCTCTACTTCAGAGAGAACAGCTTCGAGTTGGCTCTCATGCATTACCAGCGTGCGGTTGAGAAGAACCCGAACTTCGCGCTCGGCTACCGTGGCTTGGGCAAGGTTCACCTGGCGTTGGGCGAACCCGAGCTGGCCCAAAAGAAGTTTCTGACGGCGCTGAAGTATGCACCTTCGGATCAGGGCAGCCTTTACGAGCTGGCGAGAATCTACGAGAGTGAGAACGATCTGGAAAATGCTCTCGAGTATTTCCGTCGTGTGGTAGAGGCCGATCGTTTTTCGATGTTGGGCCGATTAAGCTTGGAAAGACTGGACGTGCTCAAACCTGGCAATGAACTTTGAAACGAAAGAGAAGGTGCATTAACTACTTTTCCGCCTCGCCAACAGCCAGTCACCGGTCTGCCTGAGAGCGACCAGATCTCTGCGCCTTAGCGGCGTAGCGCCTTGGCGTTAGTTTCTTATGATTGCGACCCCGAAATAATGGTTTAGAGTACTAGTTCGAGATCAAGGCTCCTGGGCAGTCATCCAGGAGCTCGGGCCCCCTGACAGGAGAATCATTTTGCAAATCTATCGCAGGCTCAGGGAAGGATTGATACGCACCCGAGATAGTTTGTCCCAAGGACTGGGATTGGCAACCGCCGGCCCGGAGCCCGACTGGGAACAGTTGGAAGAAGCCTTGATTGGTGCCGACGTGGGGCTAACAGCCACCGGCGAGCTTGTCGAGGCAGCCCGCTTGGCTCGGGATAGCGAAGTCCGCCACGCTCTCGCCGATGAAATAAAAACCATACTTCTCGGTCCCGACCGAAACAATGCTCCGAGATCCCGGTCCAAACCCGAGGTGGTGCTCATCGTAGGGGTCAACGGGGTGGGAAAGACCACCACCGTAGCCAAATTGGCTCACCGATCCATTCAATCCGGACGCAAAACACTGGTCATTGCCGCCGACACCTTCCGAGCCGCCGCCGTCGAGCAGCTCGAGGCCTGGGTCGGGCGGATCCATGCCGACATGATCAAAGGGAGCGAAGGCACCGATGCTGCTTCCGTGGTACACGACGGCCTGCAGGCGGCGCTTGCCCGTCAAATGGACGAAGTCATCATCGACACGGCGGGGCGTTTGCACACCAAACGTCCTTTGATGGACGAGCTGGCTAAGGTAAAGAGGATAGCCGGACGTCTGGTCGCCGGTGCGCCTCACCAGACTTTGCTGGTCATGGATGCGACGGTGGGAGGCAACGGCCTGGCACAGGCCCGCCAGTTCAGCGAAGCTCTCGGGGTGGATGGTATCGTGCTGGCCAAGCTGGATGGAACCGCCAAAGGCGGAATTGTGGTGGCCGTAGCCCGAGAGCTGGGGATTCCGGTCCGTTTCACCGGGGTGGGCGAGGGATTGGACGATTTGCTGGCGTTTTCCCCCGACGATTTCGCTGAAGCACTCGTGGGTGATGACAACTAACCGTGGGATCGGATCTTGACCGGAAGATGATGAGGCGGGCATTGGCCCTTGCCTCCTTGGGGCGCGGAGGAACCAGCCCCAATCCATTGGTGGGTGCTGTGGTCGCGAGAGGGAGCAAGGTTTACGGGCAGGGGTTTCATCGTCGAGCCGGGGAGCCTCATGCCGAGGTGTTTGCTCTTGCTCAAGCAGGCAAGCAGGCACGAGGGGCTACTCTCTATACCAACTTGGAGCCCTGTTGCCATACCGGCCGCACTCCGCCCTGCGTCATGAAGATCGTTCATGGCGGGATCACCCGGCTCGTTGCCGCCATGAAGGATCCCGACCCTCGGGTGGATGGCGGGGGTTTTCGAAGGCTCCGGCGCCACGGTCTGGTGGTCGATGTGGGGGTACTGCGTGGTGAAGCGGCTCGCCTGAACCAAGCCTTTAGCAAGTTCGTGCAAACCGGTTTGCCTATGGTAACCCTCAAAGGTGCGGTGAGCCTGGACGGTCGAATCGCCACCCGAGCCGGAGATTCGAAATGGATTACCTCTACCGAAGCTCGAGAGCACGCCCGCTTGCTCCGCCGGGAGAATGATGTCGTCATGGTGGGCATCGGTACGGTTTTGGCGGATGACCCCCATTTGACTGCGCGCCCGGGCCGCTATCCCTTGATCCGGACCGTGATGGATACCCATCTCCGGTTGCCTTCGAATGCGAAGCTGGTGCGAACCGTTGCCGAGGGCCCGGTGCTGGTCTTTTGCGGGGCCGATGCTTCCTTTGCGCGCGAGGAAGCGCTCACAAAGCGGGGGATCACCGTCCGCCGCCTGCCGCTCAGCCGGCGCAGGGTCAATCTTAGAAAGAGCCTGGAATCTCTGTCCACAGACGGCGTGACCCGTGTTCTGGTCGAGGGGGGAGGGGAGCTCCATGCGACGTTCATCGAGCAGGGCCTGGCCGACCGTTTCCTCATTTACATCGCTCCCCGCCTCATCGGTGGCCGGCAGGCTCGGTCGCTCGTGGGAGGCGAAGGCCCACGCTTGATGAGTCAAGTCAAGGTACTGAATCGCCCGCGCTTTTGTCGGGTAGGTGACAACGTCCTGGTGGAGGTGCAATTGTAATCCGCCTTCGTCACTGAGAGATGCTGTATGACTTCGGCGGATCAGCCGAAGGCTGGGCCGAATGAGGGAGACAAGGAATCATGTTTACCGGAATTGTGGAAGAAATGGGTCGGGTTGTCGACGAGCGTGAGAGGGAAGGACTCATCACCATGACGCTGGAAGCCCCTCGTCTCCATCGTGAGCTGAAAGTGGGGGCCAGCATCGCGGTTTCCGGCGTATGCCTTACCGTGACCGGCTGCGAAGGAGATCGTTTCACTGTGGACGTGTCCAATGAAACGGCACGTCGGAGCACTTTGGGACGGCTCGAGGCGGGGCACAAAGTGAATCTGGAGCTCCCTTTGCGTGTTGACGACCGTTTGGGGGGACACTTCGTCCAGGGGCACGTGGACGAAGTGGGCGAGATCGTATTCTCCGAACAAAAGGGCGGAGATCAAGTGATCAGGGTTCGATATTCTGCGGAATCCGATCCATTCCTGGTGGAGAAAGGCTCCGTTACGGTGGACGGTGTCAGCCTTACCGTAGCCGCTTGCGACCAGGGTTGGTTCGAGGTCATGCTCATACCCCATACGCTCGATGTCACCACGCTTGGAGAGCGGGGGGCAGGAGATGAGGTCAACCTAGAGTACGATATACTAGCGAAGCATCTGGTTCGCCTAGCCGAAGTTTACCAATCCCGCGGGACGAGCTAGGGAACGGGCCCTGCGGAATTTCGAGGAAGAGTGCCCCATGGAAAAGACGAGAGAGAAGCGACCGGACGGCCCCGTCGCCGGTATCGAAGAAGCCCTCGAAGACATTCGTGCCGGTAAGATGATCATCGTCGTGGACGACGAGGATCGCGAGAATGAAGGGGATCTGACGATTGCCGCCGAAAACGTGACTTCCGAGGCCATTAATTTCATGGCTCGGCATGGCCGTGGGCTGATCTGCATGCCCATGACCGGGGAGCGGCTGGACGAGCTGCAAATTCCCTTGATGGTAACCCACAACACCTCGGCTTACGGGACGGCCTTTTGCGTGTCCATCGAGGCGAAACGCGGAGTGAGCACCGGAATCTCTGCGGCGGATCGATGCCAAACGGTGCTTGCCGCCATCGACCCCGCCACCAAACCGCAAGATTTAGTGCGGCCGGGGCATATGTTTCCACTGAGAGCCAGTTCCGGCGGGGTGCTCCAGCGGACCGGACAAACCGAGGCTGCGGTGGACTTGGCTCGAATCGCGGGTCTCTATCCGGCCGGAGTGATTTGTGAGGTCATGAAAGACGACGGCACCATGGCGCGGATGCCGGACCTCTCCAAATTTTGCACCCAGCACGGACTCAAGATGATCACGGTTGCCGACCTCATTCGGTATCGGCTGCGGACCGAGCAGCTCGTGAGCAAGGTGGCGGAGGCGAAGCTGCCCACTCGCTACGGGAATTTTAAATTGATGGCGTTTGAAACCATGACGGAGCCCGCCACCCACCTTGCCATGGTCTTGGGGGATATTCAACCTGACGAGACGGTGCTGGTGCGCGTTCACTCCCAGTGCCTTACCGGAGAGGTCTTTGGATCCGAGCGGTGTGATTGCGGTTCCCAGCTCGATGCCGCGCTCCAACGCATCGGAAAAGAGGGCAAGGGTGTGCTTTTGTACCTGCATCAGGAAGGACGGGGTATCGGGCTGGTCAACAAGCTGCGAGCCTATCAGCTTCAAGATCAAGGCATGGACACGGTGGACGCAAACAGGCACCTCGGATTCAAAGCGGACCAGCGTGAGTATGGGATCGGTGCCCAAATCCTAACGCAAATCGGCGTAAAGGACATTCGCTTGCTTACCAACAACCCGCGTAAGTTCATAGCCCTCGAGGCCTACGGCCTTCGAATCGTGGAACGCATTCCCATCGAGATTCCGGCCACCGAGAATTCCGTCCAGTACTTGAAGACGAAGAAGGAAAAGCTCGGTCATCTATTGGAGAAGGTTTAAGACCGAGGTCAAAGAAAAAGGGAATACCGAATCCCCCCATCCCCTTATTGTTTTGTGTGAGGACGTATGGGCATGAATGCGGATTTTCTGAAAAAGGTCGAGCTCTTCCGGGGGTTGGATGATGCCGAGCTCGCAGACATCCTCATGCTCGGAATGGTGAAAGAGTACAAAAAGGATGATGTCATCTTCGAGGACCGCACAGCAGGAGACCGCTTCTACCTGCTCTATCGGGGGTCAATCCGAATTGGAAAGATCTACGAACATATGGGCGAAGAGGCCTTGACCATTCTCAAACCGGGTGATTTTCTGGGCGAGATGTCTTTTTTCGATGAGGAGCCCCGTTCGGCGCAGGCGGTGGCTCACGAAGGTTCGCAGCTGCTGGAGATTCGCAACCAAGCTCTGAAGAGTCACCTGGACGAGCATCCCGAGGTAGCCATCAAATTTCTGTGGGCTTTCTGTCGAACGCTCTCGAAAAGGGTTCGTGAGACCAACAACAAGTTTTCGGCTCTCTTCGCCATCTCACGGGTTTTTTAGCCTCCAGCGCTCTGATGTGGGACTCGCGGTTTGTTGTCCGGACTTTCACCTTCTCCACGGATTGAGGCTGGACCTCACTTAGCGATCGGATAAAACTCTAACCCTGTAATTGGGCTCACAAAAGGACTTGCCGTGTCGGTACGCTATTGGATCGGGTGCTTTGGAGACGCCGTCATATTCTCTTGACTTTGGAGGTGGGGTCCACTAACATTAATACTTGCACCATTTTAGGAGGATATCTCCGCTTTGAGCGGGCTAGAAACGCATGTTCGAACAGATTTCAGCAAAGCTCCAGGACGTTTTCAAGAAGCTTCGGGGCGAAGCTCGTCTGACGCCGGCTCACGTTGACGCGGCGCTCAAGGACCTTCGAATGGCCTTGCTGGAAGCCGATGTCCATTTTCGCGTGGCGAAAGACTTTTGCGGTGAGGTTCGCGAAAAGGCGTTGGGCGGTGAAATTCTCTCCTCGCTGACCGCTTCTCAGCAGGTCATCAAGATCATGCATGACGAAATGGTGCGCCTGCTCGGTGGGACGGGAGCCGGCATCGAGTTTGGCAAGAGCTGGCCGGCGGTGATCGTGCTGGCCGGGCTTTCCGGCTCCGGCAAGACCACGACAGCGGTCAAGCTCGGGCGTTGGCTTGCCGGGCAGCGCCGGCATCCGGCGGTGGTGTCCGTTGACGTTAAAAGACCCGCTGCCATCGAGCAACTTCAGGTCTTGGCCAAACAGGCCGGGCTTGCTTGTCTAGAACCTCAGGGCATGGAGCCGGTTGGAAGAGCTCGGGATGCGGTTGCAAGTGCTCGTGACTCCGGTTTCGATGTTCTGCTGGTGGATACCGCCGGGCGGATTCACTTGGACCCGGAGCTGATGGAAGAGCTTCGCCAGGTTGTCGAGGCAACTCATCCGCAGGAAATTCTCTTCGTTGCCGATTCCATGACAGGTCAGGACGCAGTGAGAAGTGCGGAGGCTTTCGCAGAAGTGGTTCCGGTGACGGGGCACATACTCACGAAGCTCGATGGAGACGCCAAGGGTGGGGCGGCACTTTCCATCACCGCAGCCACGGGCAAGCCCATCAAGTTCGTGGGCATAGGAGAAAAACTGGACGCCTTCGAGCCTTTTTACCCCGATCGGATGGCGTCTCGCATCCTCGGCATGGGAGATGTACTGACACTCATCGAGCGCGCCGAAGGGGTGGTAGAGCAAGAAAAAGCGGCACAACTGGCCCGCAAGATCAGGCGGGAAGAACTTACTCTGGAAGACTTCCGGGAACAGATGAAGCAAATCCGGCGAATGGGCTCCTTGGGAGAGTTGATGAGCCTCATACCGGGAGCCTCACAACTTCCGACCGACGTGGATGAGACGGAGCTGGTGCGCTTCCAAGCTATCCTCGACTCCATGACCCGCAAAGAGAGGCAGGTCCCGTCGCTCATCAATGGCAGCCGGCGTCGTCGCATCGCGCAAGGAAGTGGAAGCTCGGTGGCGGAGGTGAATCGATTGCTTCGACGTTTCGCGGAAGCACGGAAGATGATAAAAACGCTTGCCCGTTCGCGGGGCAAGATGGGTAAGAACTTGGGAAAGTTAATGAGTCGTATGAGGTGAGAACCGCATTGACCTGAAGGGAGGTGAAAGGGGACTTTATGTTGATGATACGCTTAGCACGCAAGGGAAGCAAAAAGCGACCACACTACCGCATCGTGGTTTCCGATTCAGCCAAGGGCCGCGGTGGCAATATTGTCGAAAGCATCGGCACATATGAACCGAAGCGCGCGGATAATCTGTTCAACCTGAAGTGGGATCGAATCGACTACTGGTTGTCCAAAGGAGCCCATGCAACGGATACCGTACGCAGTTTCATAAAGAAGAGGCCTTCATAAGCCGATCTGACCCGTCACCGCGGGCACCGACTCAAGCGGGAGGGACGGTGATGAAAGAACTATTGGAGCTCATTGCGAAAGCACTGGTAGACAATCCGGATCAAGTCTCGGTATACGAGGTGGGTGGCGAGCAGACGACGATTCTAGAGCTCAGGGTGGCCCAGGAGGATCTGGGCAAAGTGATCGGGAAACAAGGTCGAACCGCCCGTGCCATCCGCACTATTCTCTCGGCTGCCGGCATGAAGCTGCGCAAGCGGTTTCACCTTGAAATCATCGAATGATGGCGAGCGCGTGGTCTTGGAAGAGTCTCGTTACCATAGGCAAAGTGGCTCGGGCCCAAGGAAGACGGGGTGAAGTGATCGTTGATTCACTCACCGATTTCCCGGACAGGTTTTACGACCTCGAGCGGATCTATATAGAGGGCAACGATCAAGAGCCGGTTGAGCTTCGTGTCGAATGGGTGCGTGAACAAGGGGGTAGGCCGGTTTTGAAATTCCACGAGGTCACGGGAATCGGCGAGGCGGAACGGCTCGCGGGCAGCGAGATTCGTATTCCCGAGTCAGAGCTCGTTCAACTGCCTCCCGGAAGCTTGTTTCATTTCGAGTTGCAGGGATGCGAGGTTTGGGACCGGGCTAGCGGATTCCTGGGTGTGGTGGAAGAAATCCTGGTTACTGGAGGCACCGATGTACTCGTCGTCCGAGATCCTTCCGGGCAAGAACGACTCATCCCGATATGCGAGGAGATCTGTCGACGAATCGATCCCGGCAAGGGACGGATCGAGATTCAGGCTCCCGAAGGACTATTAGGGGTCAATGCTCATTGATATCGTCACTATATTCCCCGCCATGTTCGGGGAGGTGTTTCAGTTCGGAATTGTCCGTCGAGCCTGTGAAGCGGGCCTTGTGGATATTCATGTCCACGATTTGAGGCGTTGGGCTCTGGACCGGCACCGTACGACCGATGACACGCCTTACGGGGGAGGGCCGGGGATGGTCATGAAGGCGGAGCCACTGGTTGCCGCCGTCAAGGAGATAAGCCGGCAAGACCTGCCGGAGCAGGACAAAGAAGTCATCCTGCTTTCTCCGCGCGGCAAGACCCTGCAGCAGAGAGACGTGAAGCAACTGGCGCTGCGGAGCCAGATCGTCTTGGTTGCGGGCCGCTACGAGGGTGTCGATGAGAGGTTTTTGATGGTTGCCGGGGCCAAGGAGTTGTCCATCGGCGACTACGTTGTGTCGGGAGGCGAGATTCCTGCGATGGTGGTGGTCGACGGAGTCGTTCGCCTTCTTCCGGGTGCGATATCCGATCCGGAATCGGCTCGGGAAGATTCTTTCAGCCGGGGTTTGTTGGATTATCCGGACTATACGCGGCCTGATGAGTTTCACAATCTGCGGGTTCCAGAAATCCTCCGTTCCGGCAACCACGCCGCCATCCGACGTTGGCGGAAGGAGGAGGCCCTGCGGATGACCATGGCTCGACGTCCGGATTTGTTGGCCTCGGCCCAATTGGATGAAGAGGAGCGAGCCATTTTTGAGGAGCTCGAGACCGCCTGCAGGAATTGAGACGGCCATGCTGGGAGGAATTTCTGAAGGTACTGCGCTCGATTGATCATGGCATTCCAGAATCGAGCTTTATAATCAAGAGGCAAATCTGCATGAATGTGATTGATAAGTTGGATGCGCGAGAGTTGCGCAAAGACCTTCCTCCTATGAAGGCGGGAGACACGGTAAGGGTTCACGTCAAAGTTAAAGAAGGTGACAAGGAACGCATACAGGTCTTCGAGGGGATGGTCATTGCTTTAAAGCACGGTGGGCCTTCTGCAACCATGACGGTCCGCAAGACATCTTTTGGGCACGGCGTCGAGCGGATCTTTCCGCTCCATGCACCTACCGTCGAGAAGGTGGAAATCATCCGTTCGCATCACGTGCGTCGGGCCAAGCTCTACTATCTGCGGGAGCGAAAAGGAAAGGCTGCACGTTTAAGGGAAAAGAGACGCACCTGAGTTACAAATGGCAGGCAAGCTAAACAAGGATCGCATCTTAAAAACAGCGGACGGGTATATTCGGTCCGGCAAGGTCGAGAAGGCGGTCGCCGAGTACGAAAAGTGGGTGGGCGCCAATCCGAAGGATTGGAACACCATCCGCCAGATAGGTGACCTGTACGCTCGGATCGGAAAAAACGAGCAAGCCATCCGGAAATATACCCAAATTGCTGAATATTACCGTACCGATGGTTTCAACGTCCGCGCCATTGCAACCTACAAGATGATTCTGCGGCTCGAGCCGCAAAACGAGCCCGCCATGGCCAACCTGGCCGATTTACAAGTTGCTCAGGGCCTTCTCATGGAGGCCAAGTCCCAGTATCAAACTCTTGTCGAGCTCTACAACAAGTCGGGACAGAAACGTCGTGCCGCTGAGGTCTTCAAGAAACTGGCCGAGATTGATCCTTCCGATTTGAAGGTTCGTTACAAGTTCGCCGAGTTCCTCGATCGTCACGGACAAGTTGAAGAGGCTATCGCCGAGTATGTGGGTATTGCTGATGAGTTCATCAACAACGGTTTGGTTCCGGAGGCTATGCAGATCATGGAGAAGGGCCTTCGAATCGACAGCGCCAACCGCTCCTTACGGTGCAAGCTTGCTCAGGCGACCATACTTCAAGGGGATTATCCGAAAGCCATCCAGCTCCTTGGTGAAGTGCGAGACCGCTACCCGGACGATGTTGAGCTCTTGTCGCGCCTCGGTGAAGCCTACATGGGGGCTGGAAATACCGATGATGCGGAGGCGATCTTCCGCCGCCTGGCGGAGCTCGAGCCGGACAATCCCGAGCATTCCAGCCGCCTGGCGGAGCTGGCGGTTGGACAAGGACGCCACGACCAAGCGTTGCAGATCCTGGCTCCTTCGGTGGATCGTTTCGTTGAAAACGGGGACGGAGACAAGGCGGCCGCCTTGCTCCGGAAGATCATCCAGCGCGAACCTCACCACGTAAAAACCCTTCTCAAGCTTGCGGAGATTCACACCATTTTGAAACAGGAGCAGGCACGGGGCTCCGCCTACGATCAACTTTGTGAGGCCTACTCCCACCATGGCGACTACGACAGAGCCGCTCGAGTTGCCGAGCAACTGATTGAGCTGGAGCCTGAAAACTCACAGCACAAAGATCGGCTCCGATTCCTGAAGTCACGGCTGGAACCCGTCGTGGAGGAAGAGTCGGCCCCTGCCCCAGCTCCGGCTCCCACAGCCGAGCCGGAAATCGCGCTTCCCGACCTGGAGAGCATCGAGGCCTCGGATGATCTCGTCGATGTCATTTCGGAGTCCGCTCCTGCTTTGAGCTTGGGGGAGGGACCTCGGTCCGAGTCCACCGCCGATGAAGTGATCACCTTGAGCCAGGAAGATGAGGAGCATATCAAAGAGAAGCTCACGGAAGCGGAGGTTTTCGTTCGCTATGGTTTGGTCGAAAAGGCCATCGATCAGCTCAAGGACGTTCTCCAAAGCTTTGGTTTCCACACCGAGTCCCGGGAGAAACTGGTCGAGATTTACAAAGACCAGGGGATGAACCGGGAGGCGGCCGAGGAGATGGTACAGCTGGCGCGCGTTTACGAACGACTCGGGCAGAGTGATCAATCCCGGCAGTTGCTCGAGGATGCCCGTGCTCTGAATCCGACTCTTTCCGAACCGGCAGAGACGGGGGCTCTGGGTGCTGAAGAAGAAATCGAGCTGACTCTAACACCGGACGAGGATGTGCTCGAGACGGACCTCATAGCCGAGCCGGACGGTGCGGAGTTCGGGGAGGAGATCCCGGTCGAGGAGGAAGACTTACTACCCGAGGAGATTTCCACCTCTTTGACATCTGAAGCGGAATCTCCACCATCGGCAGAAGCGGAGATCGATCTGCCTCTCGAGGAGGTTGAACTAGAGCTCGACGCCGAAGAAGCTCCCCTGGAGGGTGCGGGCGCCGCCGAGCCTCTGCCGACTTTGGGGCAGGATGAAATAGAGATTGCAGAAGAGTTTGCGGTTCCTAACGAGATCGAGGTTTCTGAAGATCTCGCGGTTTCCGAGGAGTTCAAAGTCTCGGAGGATCTCGAAGTCCCGGAGAAGTTCGAGGTCACTGAGGATCTCGAGGTTCTAGAAGACCCCGCCGCGGTAGGTGTCGAAGAGGAGGTTTTCGATCTCGAGGATGACGCAACCGAGTTCATGTCGGAGCCGTCGATGGAAGCCGGTTTTGGTGAGGGCGAGATAGATTTGGACCTGCCGCCATCGGCAGCGCCGCCGGCTGAAGAAGAGATCCTCCAAGATCAACCCGAGATTGCGTCGGAAGCAATGCCGGAGCTCATCGAGGAAGCCGACGAATCCTTCCCCGTCGAAGAGCAGGTGGAAGATGTTCCGATGGAGATGCTGCCGGCAGCGGCTGAAACAGAACCTGCTCCTGCCGGCTCCGACCTGGCCGAACCGCCCCAAGTTGAACTTTCTGGCTCCGCCGGCTCCGAGCTGGTTGAGGTCGACGAGTACATCGCCCTCGGGTTGTACGAGGACGCCCGGGATACGTTACGTGAACTTTTGATAGCACGTCCCGGAGATCAGGCTATTTTGGCCAAGATCGAAGAGCTGGGTTTTTCTGTCTCACAACTGCAAGAGGAGGCGGAATCGGCGGGCGAGGCCGTGGTGTCGCAAGAGCCTGTGGGACAGGTGGTGTCTCATCCGATCGGGTTCCAACCGCTAACGGGTGTTGCGGCGTCGGCGGAAGCCCCTTTGGCTGAGGAGCCCTTGGCATCCGTCGAGGGATTCGGGGAGCCGGAGCCCGCCGGACAAGAGCTCGCATCGGCCACCGGCGAGGCAGGCGCAGAGTCCTACGTCGACTTGGCCTCGGAGCTCTCGCAAGAGATTTTTGGAACCCAGAGCGCCGTGGAAGAAGCAACCGATGCCGCTCCCGGAACGATCACCGACCCGGGCCTCGAGGAGATATTTCGCGAGTTCAAAAAGGGAGTTGAAAAGCAGCTCGGAAGCGAGGATTACGATACCCGTTACAACCTGGGTATTGCCTACAAGGAAATGGGTCTTCTTGATGAAGCCATCGCCGAGTTCCAGCTCGCTTCCAAGGATGAGACTCGGCTCCTCGAGTGCTGCAGCATGCTCGGTCTGTGCTTCCTGGAAAAAGGGATGCCCGAAATCGCGATCAAGTGGTTCGAAAAGGGTCAGGGAGCGCCGGGGCGGAGTGACGAGGAGTATAACGGACTGCGTTATGACTTAGCTCAGGCTCATGAGGCCGCTGGAAATACGGAACGTGCTCTTGAGCTTTATATGGATATCTATCGAGTGAATGCCCGCTTTCGCGACGTGCGGGAAAGGGTTCGAGGGCTGCAGGCCGCTAAGCATTGACTCCCGGACGTGGCTCGGGATTGCGGTGGGCCTTGGCCGGGTCTGGAGCGAGGCCCGGCTCAAGCTAGTTCTGACAAAAAGGATCATGCAAGACCGCCAGTGGTTTGTGCTCTATGTGCTCGTTTGCCTGGAAGTGGGTATTTTCCTGATCCTGGTCCCCTGGTCGGCCATCTGGGAGCGTAATTATTTTCTTCTGGCCTATCCGAGGCTCGGGACCGTTGTCCTCGACCCTACTTTTCGTGGTGCTGTTTCCGGCCTTGGGATTGCGAACCTATACGTGGTTTTGCATGATGTGGTGGGGCGCCGCCGCCAGGCCGGCTTGACGACAACGGAGCTTTTTCCAGGTGGGGTCCACTTCGAAAGTCGGCAATCGACGGAGTCCGGTAAGCAAACTCCGGCGAGCGAAGCCACCGACGAGCCCCAGGCGCTTGTCAGCGGCGCAAAGAGTTCTCAAAACGTCGTCTAGCACCCAAATGGGGTTGCCGGAAGCCCTTCCCGACATGCAGAGTTATTTCATCACCGATCGAACCCGTCTGTCCCAAGGAGATGACCTTGTTTCGGTCCTAGGCCGGGTAGCTGCTGCCGGTGTCGAGATGGTTCAGATTCGAGAAAGAGACCTTCGAGCTCGGCAGCTCGAAGAGCTGGTTACGGAAGCGGTCCGTCGAACCGCCGACCGGGGAGTGAAGATCCTGGTGAATGACCGACTCGACGTTGCCTTGGCTTGCGGAGCGGCCGGCTGCCATCTTCCCGGTGCCGGTCTTCCCGTCAAGGAGGTTCGGCGGGTCGCTCCTGCAGGCTTCCTCATTGGAGTTTCGACTCACCGCCGGGAGGAGGCGCTCGTTGCCGAAGCCAATGGAGCAGATTTTTTGGTTTTTGGACCCGTATTTCGGACGACCTCGAAACCGGGTGAGCCGCCTGCCGGTGTCCTTGCTTTGGCTGACGTGGCAAAAAGTGTTCGCATCCCCGTTTTTGCCTTGGGCGGAATCACGCCGGAAAGGGTGGTTGAGGTGGCGGCCGCGGGGGTGGCGGGAGTGGCCGGCATCTCGGTTTTTGTAGGTGAAGATTCGCTTCGAAGGTTGATGAATGCACTGAAGGCTTGAGTTCGTGTCTAAGATCACTTTAAATTGTGGAAAGTTTATTAGTCTCGGATCGGAGACGACTCTGGCGGAGGCGATGGCCTTGCTGGGCAACCGCGACACCGAAGAGGCCCACATACTGGCCGTCATGAGGAAAAGGAATCTGGCGAGCGCGGCCCTTGAGGCGATTGCCAGGCACGAACGTTGGAACCAGCGATATGCCGTCAAAGCGGCTATCGTCAACCACCCCAAAACGCCCAGGACCCTGGCGCTCCGAATACTCAACCTGCTCTATTGGAAGGAGCTTCTACGTGTTTCCGTGAACTACCGTTTACCGATGCCTTTGCGGACGGCGGCCGAGAATCTGCTGGCGGGCCGACTCCCTCAGCTCGAGCTGGGGGAGAAGATCTCTCTGGCCCGCAGCGCGCCTCGCCGGGTGGTTTTGTTGTTGAGCAAGGAAGCGAACGCGCGAGTCATGGAGGCTCTGCTCACCAACCCGCGTCTGCGGGAGTCCGAAGTAGTGGGCCTTGCCGAGAATCAGAAAACACCAGCCGACGTTTTGCGGGTGGTGGCCGAGGCCGAGCGCTGGGTCACCCGCCATCCGATCAAGCTCGCGATCGTGAAGAATCCGCGAACTCCGGTGCACTCCGCCCTCAAGCTCTTGGCTACTCTACCCAGGCAAAGCCTTGTCCAGCTTTTGGAGAGTCATGATCTGCCGCCGGTTATTTTCATAAGAGCGGAAAGAATGATATCAAAATGAAAATACGAGACGAGCTTCTTTGACAGCTGGCAGCGGGTCTGACAAAATGAACCTAGCCCGTCAGGGTAGCAAAATAGATCTATCTAGAATAGGATCGCCTTTGACGGCAAGGGTTTAGGAACATGCCTTCGGTTGGTGAAGAGCTAAAGAGAGAGCGTGAGCTGCGCGGCATCACTTTGAAGGAGATTGCTGACGAGACCAAGATCGGGGTCCGAGTTCTCGAGGCTATCGACTCGGATTGCCTGGATACCATCTCGGGGGAGTATTATCGCCGGGCCAGCATGCGAGCCTACGCCCGCTACCTTGGCATCGACGACGATCGTATCGTTGCCACCTACCAATTTAGAAACACCGCCGGTTCTCCGGAGGCAGGGCTCCCGGAATCGGGACCGAATTGGAAGGATCGGTTTACGGAACTCTCCAGTGGCCTCGCCACCAAATGGGCCGTGCTGGTGCTGGTGGGTGTGGCTTTGAGCGGGGCTGCGATTGCGGTTTGGCCGACTGGCGACAGGGAGGCAGAATCTGCGGCGGTACCACCCTCCATGGTCACCAAGCCGGTCGAGAAACCGGTTACCGAGCCGGTGATTCGAGAAGAGCTGGCCAAGGAGCCCTCTGCTGGGCTGCCACTGCGCTTGCTCCTGAAAGTCGATGAGCAGTGCTGGCTCGAGGCCCACGCCGACGGAACGCTGGTCGCCCAGGGGCTCATGTTGAGAGGCTATCAGACGGAAATACAGGCGCAAGAAGAAGTTCGTCTGTGGCTTGGAAATGCGGGGGGTGTCAGCATTTGGGTGAACGGGAATCCTGGACGACCACTGGGACGTCTTGGCCAGGTGCGCAAGGAAATCCGCATTACGCCTGACAACATGACCGAGTTCATGGTCTCCGAGAATTCGTCTGACGAGATGAGCCCGGACCCGGCCGAAGAAGTTCGAGAGGAGCCGACCAGCGGGCCGCAGCAGGTCCAAATGTGATGGTGCGGGTAGTCGAATGAATCGAATGAGCTTCAAAACCAACCGCCGGTAGCACAAACAATGGCTTCACCTCTTGTAGAGCAGTTTCGAAAAGGGGGTGTAACCCGTGATGTCCGCCTCACTGCAGCGGCGAGCCTTCTGCCGCTCAAGCCCTCTGATAAAGCAGAGCTTTTGTTGCTGCTGACCCACGACAGCGACGAAGAGGTCCGCCAAAAGGCCGAGTCCAGTCTCATGGAGGTTGCCGAAGAGGAGCTGGCCGGCATTTTAAAAGACCGTGTAACGAGCTCACCGGTGCTGGGTTTTTACGGGAACAAGTTGGATTCGCCGGAGCTTATCCAAATCATCATTGAGAATTCATCGACCGAGGATCAAACCATCAAGGAGATGGTTACCAAGCTGAGCACGGATTTGCTCGAGATTGTCGTGATCAATCAAATGCGTCTTCTTCGCCACCCACCTTTGCTCGAAGCGGTGGAGGCCAGTCCCAACGTGAACGGCGACCAGCGCCGCCGTCTCACCGAGCTCAAGCACGATTTCAAGCTGGATGCCGGGCCCGAAGCGGCTCCACCCGCCAAGCCGGAGCCTCAGGTGCTCTTGAACCTGGACGAAGGCCCTCCTGAGGATGAAGTTCCGCCGCCCTCCAATATCGAGGAGGCGATGGAGATTTACGGGGAGGAACAGGAGATAGACCTGACCGAAGCAGAGCAACAGAAAAAGAAGAGTGCAATAAGGGAGCTGATGGGGATGAACGCCGCGGAAAAGATGATGGCGGCGCTCAAAGCAGACCGCGAGAAACGGATGATTTTGATCCGTGACCGAAATCGTGTGGTTTACTCGGCGGTGCTCAGCTCTCCGAAGTTGACCGACGGCGACGTCGAGTTCATTTCCAAAATGAAGAACGTTTCTCCTGAGGTGTTGAGAACCATTGGCGGAAAGAGGCAGTGGACCAAGCGCTACGCCATTCGTCTGGAGCTGGTAAAGAATGCTTTGACACCTATCGAAATCTCCATGCGACAGATTGGCAGTTTGTCTTCGCCGGATCTCAAGAAGCTGACCCGCGACCGGAACGTTCCCGAGCAAGTGCGACGTCAAGCGACCAAGCTGACGAGAAGCGCCCACTAAAGTAAAGACCATGGCGAACTACTACAGCATTCTGGGCGTAGCCAGGACGGCGAGCCAGAGGCAGATCCGGGAAACTTATCTGCGATTGGTGAAGGAAAATCATCCCGACCGGTTCCCCGATCCCGCCAAGCGCAGTGAAGCCGATCGGAGGATCCAGGAAATCAACGAGTCCTTCAATCAACTGCGGGATGAGAAACTGAGGCGTGAGTACGACAGGACCCTGGATCGTCAAGCCATGAGCCCGCAGCAAGAGGCGGAGCTTTATTTTAAAAACGCCAAGCTCCGCGAGGAGGCCAGGGATTACGCGGTGGCGATCAAGTACTATTACGAAGCGATGCGGCTGGACTCAAACCGAAGCTCTTATATACTGGGTGCCGGTCGAATTCTTGCCAAGGATCGTTCGAAGCAACGCCAGGCTGCGGAGCTTCTGGAGAGAGTCATTAGCCATGACCCCCAGTGCCGGGAGGCCTACGTGGAGCTTGGGGCTCTCTATTCCTGCTCCGGCCTTTACTCTAGGGCCCGGCGAGTCTACCAGCGGGGGTTGCAGGCGCTGGGGCGGGACAAGGAGCTCAAAACCTTGCTCACCCAGGTGGCGGCAACCACCGATTCACAGCAAAAGTAAGGTAAAAGAAAGGTTGTAGCATGCGGGTCCAATCCGGGAGCATCTCGGATATCGGGCGCAAACGAAAGTCCAACGAAGACAGCTATTGCGCCGACGATGAGCGGGGCCTCTACGTTGTGGCCGATGGGATGGGAGGTCATGCTGCCGGGGAAGTCGCTTCCCATTTGGCCGTCGAGACCATCGAAGAGTTTATCTGTCTCACCAGCACCGACCAGGAAGTCACCTGGCCGTTCGGGCTCGAAGATGACATGTCTCTCAACGGCAACCGTCTCAAGACCTCGATTCGTTTCGCCAATCGGAGGGTTTTGGAGAAGACGCGGGAAAAATCAGGATACGAAGGCATGGCCACCACCGTGGTGGCAGTGCTCCTCGGTGACAACGAGGCGGAGATTGCTCACGTCGGCGATAGTCGACTTTACTTGGTTCGCGGTGGCGAGATCCGCTGTGTCACCAACGATCACTCGTGGGTCAACGAGCAGGTGCTCTTCGGTGTGATTGACAGTGAACAGGCGAGGACCCACCCTCTGCGAAACGTTGTCACCCGGGCGCTGGGAGGCAAGCCGGACCTGGAGGTTGAGATGCAGGTCCTCGAGCTCCAGGACACGGATGTTTTGCTGCTCTGCTCGGACGGGCTCACATCGATGGTGGAGGATGAGGAGATTTTGAAGATCATCCTTGCCGATGGCCACGATGTAGTCCGGGCGTCGAGCGGCTTGTTGGCGGCGGCCAACCGCTCTGGCGGAGAGGACAACACGACCGTTATACTCCTTTCGATACACGACGATTAAGTACTGAGGGTGCCCGCGCGGCAGACAAGGCTCGAGTTTGAGGAAACCGATCTGGGTTTCGGCCTCACTCCAGCCCGTGAAGAGAACGGTGGCTCAAGTTGGTAGCAGATGAAATAAGGATCGGCGAGTTCAAGATCGTCAAGCGCCTCGGGCGCGGCGGGATGGGTGCGGTCTATGAAGGGTACGATCCCGCTCTGGATCGGCGAGTTGCCATCAAGACCCTGACCGCCGAGGCTATCAGCGATGAGGAATCTCGTGGCCGGTTCGAGCGTGAGGCGCGCGCCGCCGCCAAGCTGCAGCACCCCAATATCGTCACCATCCACAAGCTCGGCAATTTCGAGCGTAAGGACAGGAAACCTTACATCGTCATGGAGTACCTTGGAGGTGCGGACCTGGCGAATCTCATCGGCCCCGACAAGAATATCCCTTTGGCCGAAGCTCTGGACATTGCGATTCAGGTTTGCCGCGCCCTCGACTTCGCTCATCGAAACGGCGTGGTCCACCGTGACGTCAAGCCCTCCAACGTTCGCTATCTCGACGATGGCAGGATCAAGATCATGGACTTTGGCATTGCCCGGATCGAGGGTGGCAATCAAATCACCCGAAGCGGGGTCATGGTCGGAACCTTACACTACATGTCGCCAGAGCAGATCAAGGGAGAAAACATCGACGGCCGTTCCGACGTTTTCTCCACCGGTTGCATCCTCTACGAGATGTTGGGAGGAAAACGTCCATTCCAGGGGGAGTCGGCAACCGCGATTCTCTACAAGATCGTCAATGAGCAACCCACTCCGATCATAGAGATCAATCCGGATCTACCCCATGAAATCCAGGACATTTTGGACCGGGCTCTGGCCAAGAATGCTTCGAGCCGCTTTCAAACTGCGGGCCAGCTGGCCACCGAATTGGAAAAACTGCTGAGCGTCTATCGCAAGAGTTTTCCCCGCCCGAGCCCAGATCTGCAGAGCCGCCTCGGCGAGGTGGAGCGTCTGTGTCGCGAGAAGTGCTGGTCGGATGTGATTCCGCTGGCCCAAACGCTGGTTGCCGAGCGCCCTGAGATGGAGCTGCCCCAACGGGCGCTTCGCACCGCCCTTCGCGAGCTCCGTCGAGAAGAGAAGGAGCGTGAGGTGAGCAGGGAAGAGGCAACCCGCCATCTCTCCGAGCTCTCACAGGAGTTGACTCTTTATACGCCGGCCCCTCAGCCTACCGTCCTGCAAGAGCCGGCGGAGCCTACCGCGGGAGAGCTGAAGCTGCGCACCAAGACCGGCGCCGCGACGGAGGGGACCTCGAGAGCCCGGCTCGCCAAAGCGGCGGCGGTTGTCCTCATCCTTGCCGGTCTAGCGGTGGCGGGATGGAAATTCGGACCCCAAATCTTCGGACCGAAGAAGCTGGTTCACCTGGTTCAGATATCTTCAAACCCTCCCGGTTCGTCCATCTTCATCAATGGGGAAGACCAAGGTGTACAAACCGGAGCCGATGGGCCGGTCGAGCTATCTATCGAAGGCATGGAAGGCGATTTAGTCTCCATCGAGCTCCGGCAAGACGGCTACCAGCCGGTTGTGGAGGAGTACTCTCTGGCAAGTGAGCCACCGGCACCTTATTCCCCGACGCTGGCACCTCTTACCCGGGAGCTCGAGGTGGTCACCGATCCGCCCGGGGCGAGTGTCGCGCTCGACGGTGTCGCGCTCGAGGGTTCCACTCCCACTGCAGTGGAGCTCACTCTGGTGGATGAGCACGAGCTGGTGATTACCATGGAAGGCTACGAGAGGCAGGCTTTGACCATTACCCCGGAAGAGGATCTGCCTTCGGGCCCCATCGTGCTCGAGCAACTTCTAAAGCCGGGAACGCTGATCGTGCAGACTCCCTATCCTCTGTCCTTGCGAACGAGCGACGGACGCTCTCTGGCTGGAGCCTCGATGAGGCCTTCGGCAACCCTCGGAGTGGGGAGACATCAAATCACTCTCTACGCAGCGGAGGTTTTCCTGACCCGGAGCATGACCGTCGTGATCCGTGAAGCCGCCACCACGACCGTTACTGCCCCGGCTCTGGGAAAGGTGTTTGTTAGGGCCTCCCCGGGCAACTGCAAGGTGAGCATCAGCGGACTACTTGCAGAGGCTCCACCGTTCAACAACAAGGATATTGTAGAAGGGAGTCATACGTTTGTGTTCGAATGGCCGGACGGTCGTCGCGATGAGCAAACGCACCAGGTTCGGCCGGGCCATCCGGTTTATGTGACCGGACAGATTCGATGAAGGTGTTGCCATGACGAAAGCCACGGTTGCCGCGGCAGTTTTGCTTGCCCTCGTTGCCATTGGCTTCGAGCCCCCCCTGGCGGCCGCTCAGGCGCCCGCTTCCGAAACGGCTCGCAAGCAACTGGAGAGTGGTATCCAGTTCTATGAACAGGGCAGGTACAAGCAAGCCTTGAATGATTTCAGGATCGTCGTCTCCATGGACGATTCCGAGTTTGCCGACGATGCTCTGTTGAAGATCGGTGAGTATTACTTGGAAATCGAAGAGAACTTCGACCAGGCCCGCGAGAACTTCGATCGGGTTCTGCAGCAGTATCCCACCAAAGACGCGGCTCCGGGAGCCTATTACTATCTAGGGATGGTCACTCTGCGTTCCCGCTTCGGAGCTCAGGCGCTAGACGATGCTTTGGCCAACTTTCAGCGGGTGGTTCGACTGTATCCACAAAGCCGCTGGGTGGCCGCCGCACTTTATTCCACCGGCATGGCTTTGGAGCGGCGGGGAGGATGGCAAGAAGCGGGCGATTCCTACTTCCGAGTCGTTTCCGAGTACCCCGGATCGCGCTGGGCGCCAGGCGCCCAACTGGGTATCGGGCGTTGCTCGGTTCGGCTCGACAAGCCGATGGAAGGCATGGTCGAGATACAAAGAAGCCGTAACCGGTTTCCGGACAGCCCGGAAGCGGGCACAGCGTTGAATTGGCTGACGCTCCTCTTCCGTTTCTACGGGCTTCCCCAGCTGGGGCAGCCGATTTCCTTCAAACCGGACTCGAGCTTTAAACCCGGCATGTCCCAGAAGTTCAAAGACGTTCGATCGGTTCGAATCTCTCCCCTTGGGGTTCACCTGCTGGAGAAGGGAAGAGACCGGGTCGTTACTTTCCAGCGCAACGGCAAGCTGGTGGGAACGAAAGCCGCCGTCGATCCCCAATCGCTTACCGTCGACCCGCGGGGAACGATGGTGCTTGCCAACGATAAAAGCCTGCGGATCGGGGAAAGGCAGCTCGTGCTTGCGGTGCCGGATAACAACGGCCTGAAACCGCTCGACAACCTGCGGGTTGCAGTGCGCAATCGGTTGGGCGACCTCTTCGTGTACGACGACAGCCAGAAAAAAGTACTTCGTTTCAACCCGAACGGGGAGTTCATCTCTCCGTTCCCGGACTCCGCTCCCCGAGAAGTCCTGCGCCTGGAGGTGGACGGGATCGGCAACTTGATATTATTGGAAAAGAAAAACCGATCGGTTGACGTCTACACTCCCGGCGGGCGTCGGCTGGCGCATATCGCGAGACGAGGAGAGCAATGGGAGCTCAAGAAACCCACCGACATCGCGGTGGACCCGGCCGGGTACTTTTACCTGTTGGACGAGGGGCTGGCCCAAGTGGCGGTTTTCGATCCGTCCTATCGTTTCTTGACCCTTCTTTCCAACGCGGACCTCGGCGGTGTCTTGAAAAAACCGATCAGTCTTGATGTCGATGGTTCCGGAGACATTTATGTATACGATGAAGGTGCCAAAACACTCATCCGGTTTCACTAGTTGCTTGGGCCTCGCTATGGCCTGTTGGTTGCTGGCCGGGTTTTCTGCTCAACAGCCCTTGTCGCTCGATGAACAGGAGCTTCTGCTCCAGTTGAGCCAGCAGTTCACCGAGGCGCGGGATCTGTTCGAGGACCCGCAGCGACAGTCGCAGTCGATCGAGTTCTTCTCCCAGATCAAGAATGCCATCGACGACGAACGCCGTTTGCGTGGTGAGATCGCGGCCGAGCTCGCCGAGCTCGAACAACAGGTCTTGGAGTATCGCGCCCGCGCTTTCTTCAATGCCAGTCAGCTCCAGGGCGCTTCAGATGATTTTCGACAGTTGATTTTCGCTAATCCACGCCACACCCTCGACGCCGAGGCGCTGTCTCCCAAGATCGTCGACTTCTTCGAAGACCTCAAAAACTCACTGATCGGCAAGATCGCCATCAGCTCAGAGCCGGCAGGAGCTCGGGTGACGGTAGGTGGTGATTTCGTGGGGATTACCAATTTTTTCCCCGTCGAGGTCCATACCGGCGCCCAGCGGGTGGAGATCATTCTGGCAGGGTATGAGCCGGTTGTTTACGAGGAAGTGCGCGTCCTTCCCGGAGACGTGACGACCCTGGATGTTGCTTTGACGCGCAACAGTGCCAAACTGCCCATCATCACCGAGCCGCCCGGAGTGGAGGTGTGGGTGGATGGCCAGTATATAGACAAGACCGGAGGGTCGCTGCCGCCGGATCTCAGAAGCTTCATGCCGTCCGGCTTCAATCCGGACAACTTGTCCGCTCCGTTGGAGCTCCATGCTTTACCTCTTGGCCAGCACCAGATCGAGCTCAAGAGAGATTGTTACGTTACGATCCCTTATACATTCAATGCCGAGGAGCCGAAGGACTACACGGCCTTGATCTACAAGCTGGAGGATTCCATAGCTCAGCTTCAAATAACCTCCAACCCCGCGGGGGCGCGGGTGTTCATGGATGGGGAGTACAAAGGCAACACTCCATTGGATCTCAATCGGGTGTGCTCCGGGCCTCACCGACTGGAGGTGAAACATTCCACCGGCAAGTATGTCGAAGACCTTACCGTCGAGAGGAACGATGTATTGTCCCTCGAATGTCCCATCCGGCCCAGCTTGGCGTTTCTCGGGCTGGTTGCCGAGGAAGGCGTGCCCGCCAGAGACCTGGAAGACATTCGTTTGAAGATCACCCCCGAGCTCCAGGACAACATCAAGGTCATGAACCTCATCTTGCCCGAGCCCGACCAGTTGTCCCGGCTACTCGTGGGGCAAAGCCTCCAGGCGTTCCTATCGCGGGAGCTGGTGCCCAACGGACAGCAGCTGGAACCGGAGCGGATACGGGATCTATCGGAAAGTATCGGCAAGGCGTTGGAAGTTGAAGCGCTGCTTGTCGGCTACGTTCCCGAACAGCGCCTCATCAAGGACGTTGTCTTCAACCTGCTGGCGGTGGGATCGACTGCGCCTGATACCTATCAGTTGAACTATCTGGACCGCCTGGCTCTGGCGAACTTCATCGACCGTCTGTCCGAGCCGACGCCGATGTTCGGAAGCTGGATTGGGCTCATCAGCATCGATACGCTTCTTGCCGACGGCCCTATCGTGATGCAGGTCGCGCCGGAAGGACCTGCGGCCTTGGGGGGCGTGGTAGTCGGAGACACCGTCCTCGAGGTGGACGGAGCCCCACTGAAGCTCACTTTGGAACTGCTCGAAAAGGTGGCCTCGAAGAAAGTGGGAGACAGTCTGGTTCTGAAGCTGGTGAGCCAAGAGACCTCCCGCGAAGTACGCATCGAGGTAGGGCAGACCCCTCTAGAAATTCCGCTAAATCGGACGGATTTCCTTTATAACAAGGCGATGATAGACCTCAAGCACCGTATGGTCGTCGAGCCTTCGAACGAGCCTCTGGCGCGCCTCAACCTGGCGCTTTGTCACATGGCGCTGGGTAATTACGAGACCGCTCTCAAGGAGTACTTTCCTCGAATCGCCTTCGGAGAGCAAACCCGTGGCATCTCACAAGGGACGGTTTACTACTACCAGGGATTGAGCTACATGAGATTGGAGGAGCTCGATGAGGCTGCCCGTATGTTTCAGCAAGCGCTTTCTTATCAAGAGGCAACGCTCGAGTCCAACGATGGGCCGAGAGTCGCTCCACTTGCCGAGAGACGACTCAGAGAAATCGGCCGGTGAGCCAATGCGTCGATAGGCTGAAGCCTCCGGCCCTAGCCCCTTCCTCTCTTGTCGGAGTTGTCGCGCCGGCGAGCCCCGTACGTCAGGAATTCGTGGAGAGAGGGTTGGCGGAGCTTGCCCGGCTCGGATTTCGCACCCGTACCGGTCGCTCACTCGAGCTCCGGACGAGATACACCGCCGGAGACGCCACCGCCCGAGCCAAAGACCTGCTCGACCTTTGGCAGGATCCGGAAGTCGCGGCGATCTTCTGTGCTCGGGGTGGCTACGGGTGCCTCGAGCTGCTCGACCATTTGGACCCGCAGCTATTTCGGGCCCGGCCGAAGATTCTCCTGGGATCGAGTGACGTCACGGCTCTGCTCGCCTTCCTGACCGCCAAGGCAGGTTTGGTTTGTTTTCACGGTCCCATGGTGGCACAGCAAATCGCGAAAGGACCAACCGCTTATGACTCGGCGAGCTTAATGAGAGTGCTCACTACGGTCGGGGCCGGCGGCCGAATCCCGGCTCCCGGTGCCCGCGAGCTTCATCCCGGCTCTGCAGAGGGGATCCTTTTGGGAGGTTGCTTGTCGCTGGTGACGGCTTTGGTGGGAACGCCTTATCTTCCTGGTTTTGAGGACGCCATCGTTTTCTTGGAAGACGAGGCGGTCAAGCCTTATCAAATCGATCGCATGCTGACCCAATTACGGCTGGCCGGTTGTTTCGACGGAGTCCGAGGTTTGGTATTTGGCGAGATGCCGGGTTGCCACCAACATCCCGATCAAGGCTATCGCCTCGAAGAGCTTCTAAAGGAGCTGACCGGATATCTGGGGGTTCCGGTGCTGACCGGATTTCCGTCGGGACACACCGTCTCGCCCGCCCAAACCCTGCCCTTCGGATCTCGGGCGCGGATCGACTCCGAGGGTCTTCATCTTCTGGAGGGCGCCGTCACGTGATCCCGGCTCTCGACGGGCGCCGCGTCCACCTGCTCGGGATCTGCGGCGCCGGCATGGCATCGCTTGCCGGCATGCTCAAGCAGAGAGGATTCACCGTATCCGGCTCCGACCAGAACGTTTACCCCCCCATGTCGGAGGTCCTACCGGGGCTGGGTATCGAAGTGAGCTCGCCCTACCGGCCAGACAATCTCCCTGCCGACCTCGATCTGGTTGTCGTCGGAAACGCCCTTTCCCGCGGCAACCCCGAGTTGGAAGAAATGCTCGACCGCAATCTGCCCTATGCTTCCATGGCCGAGGTGATCAAGGAAGTCTTCATCCGGGGCAACCGATCGGTCGTTGTTGCGGGAACGCACGGCAAGACCACCACCACATCCATGATCGCCTGGACCCTGACCAACGCCGGACGCGATCCGAGCTTCCTCGTCGGTGGGATTGCCGAGAACTTCGGTACCAGCTACCGGCTGGGGAAGGGAGGGATTTTCGTTATCGAGGGAGACGAGTACGATACCGCTTACTTCGACAAGGGGCCGAAATTCCTCCACTATCTTCCCGAGGTGGTGGTGCTGGGAAACGTCGAGTATGACCACGCCGATATTTTTCCCGACTTAGACGCCGTCGCCACCGCTTTTAAGCGGTTGGTCAACCTCATACCCCGACGTGGACTGCTGGTTGTAGGGGCCGAAAGCCCATTGGCGGTGGAAATAGCCGAGCGAGCCCCCTGCCGCGTCGAGAGTTTTTCGGTTTCCGCGGAAGCGAGCTGGCAGGCGCGGATGGTTGCCTCGGGTGAGCAGGGGAGTCGTTTCGAGGTACTCAGAGAAGGCAAGCTCTTCGCGGTTCTCGAGGGGCCCCTGTGGGGAGATGCAGCGCTGCGGAATATGTTGAGCGTGATAGCGGTAGGCAGCTGGTTTGGCCTCGATCGGCAAGAGCTGGCCGAGTGGTTGGTTTCCTACCGTGGCGTGTGTCGCCGGTTGGATGTCAGAGGGAATGTGCGAGGCGTTACCCTGGTGGACGACTTTGCGCATCACCCCACTGCGGTTCGCGAAACGCTTCGCGCCGCCAGGCTCCGTTGGCCGGGACGAAAATTATGGGCGGTTTTCGAGCCCCGTTCCTTCACCGCGCGCAGCAAGGTTTTTCAACGCCAGCTACCCGAAGCCTTTGAATCCGCAGATCGGGTGGTCATCTCCAATGTGTTTCCGAGCGCCCGCCTGGACGCCGGGCAGGAGCTGTCCGAAGAGGAGCTCGTCGATGATTTGCGCCACGGCGGCGTCGAGGCCTGGTTCATTCCCACGGTGGAAGCCATCGTAGAGTTTCTCGCCTCACATCTCGCCGAGGGGGATGTGGTTCTGGTGATGTCCAACGGCGGTTTCGGAGGCATTCATCAGAAGCTGTTGGATGCGCTTGAAGGTTAATGTTGCCTTCGGGATTGGCCAGGAGCACTCTAAATTTCGGAAGGTTCATTTATTATAGCGGGCGCATCGGTCGCATTTTCATTCGATGCTCCCGCTTCTAGAGGAAGGTGAAATCGGATCTGGGTGCCGCATCCTTCATCGCTGGTGATGTCCACGGCGCCTCCGTGCTCTTCAACGATTTTCTTGGTTATCGACATTCCAAGGCCAATCCCTTGAGCTTTACCATAAGAGAAGAACGGCTCGAAAATGCGGTGACGGATTTCCTCGGGGATTCCGCAGCCGGTGTCTTGGAACTCCAAGGTCACCCGATTACCACGGCGTTCGGACCGAATGACGAAACGACCGTTACCGTTCATAGCCTGGCTCGCGTTCGAGACCATATTGAGCACCGCCCGGCTCATGCGGTCGGGATCCAAGAGCAGCGGGCCCTCGTAGCCCAGTTCCATGTCGAATCGAACCCTGCTCGCTTCGAAATGGGCTTGGATGGCCGGTCGCAGGTCTTCGAAATAATCACCGAGGGCAACGCTGCGCAAACGTAGTTGGGAACGGCCGCCGCGGGTAAATTCCAACAACTCGTTGATCATGGTGTTGAGTCGATCACATTCTTCGATGGCCAGCCGTGCATACTCCTGCCGGTCTCGGCTCGCCAGATTCGGCCCGCCCAACATGCCCGCATAGCCCCGGACAGCGGTTAGAGGGCTCCGGAAATCGTGGACCAGAGAGCCGGTCATCCGCCCGAATGCGGATAGGCGCTCGAAGTGTATGCGTTCCTGGGTGAGGTGAATGTTTCGCAGGGCGGTGGCTGCTTGAAGAGTCAGGATGGATAGGAGCTCGCGCTGTTCTTTGTCAATCGCTGTTATCGGCTTGACAATCATCCATCCCAAAAGCTCGTCCTGCTGAGCGATGGGGATGAGATGACGGGAACGACCGTCGGGTATAAGGGAAAGCCCTTGCTCGAGGCGAGCCAGGTTGGAGCTTAGATCGCCCTCTCCAGACTTCGTTCTGGCCAGTAGATCTTCGATTTGCTTACGCGCCTCACGTTTCAGGTTCGCGGCTCCGGGCCTATGGGGAAACCACCGGGCTCGCGAGTTGATCTCTCCGGAACCGGCATAAAAAACGTCTATGGAAGCCTTACCTATGAGGTGCTCGGCGGCGCGGGCAATCTGATGGAGAATGGATTCAATGTCGAAGCTCGCCGCCAGCGTCACGCCAACCCGGTGCAGAGCTTCGAGATTTTGGTTCTTCCGCTCGAGTGCGCCCTGATGTTCGGAGAGCCGTGCGGTAAGCTCGAAGCGAATCAGTAGGTTCTCAACGGTATACAAGAGCGACCGAGCTTGCCAGGGCTTTCGGATGTATCCATTGAAGCCGGGATCGCTGACTTCATCGCCCTCCTCGTCGTTCATCAGGAGCTTCATCGCCTTGGGATAACGCCGGTGGGCGGTTCGGAGCAGGTTCGACCCGTTCGAGTCGGGTAGGATCTGGCTGCAGATGATGAGGGCGACTGCCGCACTTTCAGAGCTCGAACCCTCGAGCCCGGAGAGCGCCTCTTCCGCCGACCGGTAGCCCACCAGCTGGTAGGTGTCTTCGAATCTCGTCTTGAGTACAGCGAGGAGCGCATCGAGCTCGCGGGGCTCGTTGTTTATGCAGGCGATGAAAAGTTTGTGCATTTGAACAGACACGAAGGAGCCCGTTCCCGACCGGCGGCCAACCGAAGTCAAGTTCGTTGTCGGGCGGCTTTTGCCATCATTAAGAGCTCACCGAAATCGGCGCGACGCGACAAACGGTTGTATTCAGCAAGTGCTTATGGATGATGAAGTTATTCTACACGATTTTCACGCAACCGTACAAGCTGCATCCGATACCCGTTGGGCCGGCTTGGGGTAGGCCTCGGGTCGTGATAGAATTTCTCTTACGTAGCCTACATGATGCGAGCACTTGACTCATCCACAACATCCGAATTTCTAGTGGGACAGATGGCCCAATGGATGAGCACTTTGTCCCAGCAAGGACGGAGTGAGTATCTGTTCGAGCTGGAAATGTGGCTCAAGTCCTTCGAGCGCTACTTTCGGATCAGTAACCAACCGCTATCGGAGGATTCCGCGCGCAGTCTTGCCATCCGCAGCTTTTACGAAGAGGTGGGGTTGGTGGCCAATGCGATCAAGCGGGTCAACCAACTTTGCACGTCTCTCGCCAGCGAAGACCAGGTTAACCAGGAGCGTTTCGATAAATACGTGGAGAATTTCCTCCGAGAGGGAGATATCGTCGATCCCTATGTAGCGCGACTGCTGCACCAGAAGAGTCCCCGAGCGGGTGTGACCCTGCTCAGGGAGAGTTTCGAGGATTTGCAGCTGATTCTCCAGGATCTTATCAAGCTTTCGCGTATTCCCTACCCGACGTTTCAAAGCATAGGGCGACTGATTTACCGCGAGATTCGGCGAAACGACTATTTGCGTCTATTGATGGACAAGAAGTTCAAGCCTGTCTACGATCGAATAACCAGCGAGCCCATCACCGATCTCGTCCACCGAATCGAGAATCAAGGCACGCGGCACCTGGCAGCCAAGGTTTTCCTGGAGTTTTTTCGGTTGCTCCACTACCTGGAGTTCGCGAATCCACGCAAATGCAAACCGGACGAGCTTCGCACCACCGTTCTCATCTTTTCCCTCGTGGCCGCCGAAACGCGCAGTTTGCTGGAATACTTGCAGCGGTCTGTGGACTCACTGGCGCCGACACCCCGTCTCCAGGACACCATTGAACGATTTATTTACTGCATCCCCCTGGAGCTTCGGAAGGTCATCGACACCGAGCTCATCGATATTTCCTCTTTCAAACAGGCCGATACGATTTATACCAGCATCGAGAACTCGCACGGAATTCTGCGTGATTGCTTTCAGCAAAGCGTCATCCAGTTGGCCCAAGTGTTCGATTCTAGTGCCGAGGGAAGAAAAGTTTTTATCCAATACGCAACGAAACTCGAACAGTCGCGGGCCTTGCGGAACGATCTGGTGGAGCTCATTCGAATCGTCCACCGGTTCGAGGAGAACGCGGACGAGAGTGACGCGCGGCGCATGAAGGAAATGGTCGCCGCCTTCCAGGATCGATCCTTGCGATATCTGATGTACCGAGACTGGGCGAGCTTCGAGTTGTTCATGGCCGAAATCGTCAAATGCAACTCTTTGACCGGTTTGACACAAATCGCTCACCGTTTCGTCACCTACCTTGAGACCCTTCTGATGGAGGTCAGCAAGAGGAACGTCTTACAGGAAGCCGCCAACGAGCCGCCCGGTTGAATTGGCGATGTTTCCAGAGCACTAAGTATAGATGTGCCCCGACTGCGTCGGGGGGTGCGGAAGCTTTATTAAGAATCCCCCAGCCTATGCTGGGGGATTATGTCACCTTCACGGATTTGAGCCTTGATGGCGGAAACGATGTTGGGATCGAACTGCTTTCCGCTGTGTGCTTCCATTTCTCGAATGGCCATCTCATAGGGGAGGGGGGTTTTATAGGAGTTGACGCTGGTTATGATGTCGAAAGCCTCGCAGGCTCCGATGAGCCGTGCCCCTAGAGGAATTGCTGCACCCTCCAACTTCTCCGGATAGCCTCGGCCGTCCCAGCGTTCGTGATGGTGAAGGATGATAGGGGCCAGCTCTTTCCAGAAAATAATGTCCTTGACCATCTCGAAGCCGAGCGCGGGGTGAAGCTCAAAACGCTCGCGGGTCCATTCGCCCGTCGCGTCCAGCCTCAGCAGACCGATGTCATGCAACAGCGCCGAGAAGTAGAGTGTTTTTAGTTCTTTTTCGGCAAGGCCGAGCCCGCGACCCACCAAGTTGGAGTACTTGGCCACCCTGCGCGCATGCCCTTTTTTTACCGGTACATGAGTGTCCATTACCCCGATGAGCAACTCGATGATGTGGGTGAAGTAGTTCTTCTGCGCATCCTGAAGGCGAGCGTGCTCGATCGATATGGCCGCTTGATCGGCAAGGTTGAAGAGGATGTCGAGATCCATTTCGTCGAAGGGATTTCCTCCGCGCTTGTTCACCAGCTCCAAAACCCCGATGACGCGATCTTCGAACTGAAGGGGCACGCAAAGCACCGAATGGGTGACAAAACCGGTGGCTTCGTCGAATCGGCCGTCGAAACGGGGATCGGCTCTGACATCGTTGACCACCGCCGGGCGCCCGGATGCCGCCGTCCAACCGGCGATGCCTTCCCCGGTGCCTACCACTAGTGGCTTCACCGCCGAAGCTTTGGTTCCGAAAGCGGTCCGGAAGCGAAGTTTTTGATCCTCGTCGTTGAGGAGGATGGAGCCAGCCTCTGCACCAACTGTTTCCGCCGCCGTTTGGACGATCGTGTCGAGAAGCACATCTAGATGGATGATGCTTCTGAAGGCCTTGGTGACATCCAGAATCGTTTTGAGATTGTGGCTATATGCGAAGGGTGTATCTGAGCTCATGAACTTCGCCCTGAAAGGATGGTGGCTTTGCCGACTCCGAAGAAGTGCATGCCAGTTTAAAATGTTGTGCTGTAAGCAGCTTGTGTGATGAGGCTATCATGCTGTGTGAGTTTTCGTCAAACGAGGCCGGGCATCTCGGAGGTCTATTAATGCGGGCGCATGGTGTCGAATTCCATTCGACGCGCCCGCCGCAATCCCCCGGCGTAAGCCGGCGGATTATTATTGACAGAGCTGGGGGGGCATGCTATCTTGTTCAAGGTAAAGAGACTTAGGCCACTTCTAAAAATAGCGCAATAGAATCATGTCGGGTAGAGAGAGCCCGTTCACCAAGTTCCTTACGCACTATGACAGGGGGCAGTTTGTCTTCCGTGAGGGTGAGGAAGGCGACGAGATGTACATCATCCAATCCGGCAAAATCGCCATAACGAAGGAGATCCGTAACCAGAAAACCACCCTCACCCTTCTGGAGAAGGGAGACTTCTTCGGCGAGATGTCCATACTGGAACGGCTTCCCCGAAGCGCCGACGCCGAGGTCATGGAGAACGCCGATCTCATCACCATCAACAATCAGACTTTCGGCGAGATGATTCGGTCCAACCCTGAGATTGCGGTTCGAATGCTGCGCAAGTATTCGATGCGTATGCGGGAGTTTTCCGAGCAGATGGAAAAGGCCATGGCCGAATCCGCGGAGCCGGGCGAGTTCAGGGTCCCCTCACCCGACGCCGTTCCGCAACCCACCCCAGCCACCCTGCCCAGTGGTGGAGGCAAGACACGGGCCTACTTCATCGGCAAGACGACCGGCAAGATCTACCCCATTTACAAGGACGAGGTTTTGCTGGGGCGTTACGACTCGGTGACCGGACATCGCCCCGAGATCGACCTGACCGAGGAAGACAACAACCGGAATGTAAGCCGTCGTCACGCCCGGCTCCTTTATAAGGACGGTGCCTACCTTGTAGCGGAGGAGATCGGGACCATGAACGGCACCTATATCAATGGAGACAAACTGCCTACCGGAGTCCTGACCCCCATCAAGGACGGCGATGAGCTTTTGCTCTGCCGCGTTCCCGTCATTTTCAAGATCGCCGGCTAGTTGTCGCGCCCGCCGCAATCCGCCGGCTTAAGCCGCCGGCGGATTTGTTGCGGATTTGTTATTGAGGCTGTTGTTGAGGAACCGGTGCTGGAGCTTCATAGAGCGGTGAGGTGCTAACGGGTCCGCCTTCGATGATGTAGGAGCGCAGATCCTCCAGCGATAGGCCGGCGCGACGTACGATTCGTGGCGTCAGTGTCAGTACGATATCGGTTTTAATCGCCTCTTCCTTGTTGACAGAGAAGATACGACCTAGCAGCGGTATTTTGGACAGTCCGGGGGTCCCGCTAAGGCTGGTCCGTTCCTCTTCACGAATGAGACCGGCGAGCAGGCTCGTTTCTCCGTCCCGAAGCCGCAGCACCGTGTTGACGGTGCGATTTCCGAAGGTCGGCAATCCTCCGAAACCGGTGCCGGAAATAGCACTGAGCTGCAAGCTGAGCTCCAAGGTAATCTCGTCGTTGTGATGGATGCGGGGCACGATCTCGATGTTTACGCCAATATTCTCGTACTCGAAGGTAGTGACCGGCTGCTGGGGGAGGCCTCCGGTGGCGATGGGAGTAAAGGTGGTTATCGGCACCGGGACCCGATCGCCGAACTCGGCTTGGGCGGTTTGTCCATCCACGGCGCGAAGCTTCGGATTGGCCAATATCCGCGTGCTGCCGTCCAGGTGAAGGAGCTTCAACACCACTCCCGGGAGGCCGCTGACTATTATATTGGAGCTGGTATAGAGGGATTGATCCAGAGTCCCGTCCTGCGGTACCAAGGCGGTGGCGATTCCCTCTTGTCCCTCCACTGCTGAGCGGAACTGGATGCCGTACTCGTCCAGTTTGGTCCGGTCGACCTCGAGGAGCTCCAGTTCGACCACCACTTCGCCGCGTGGCCGGTCCAAGGTGGTGATGATGCGTTCGGCGGCTGCGACTTTTTCTCGGGTGTCGACGATGGTCAGGGCGTTGGTGGGCGTGTGGGGGGCGACCCGGCGTGCTCCTAGAACGATACGGAGAATATCAATGGTCTCCTTGAGATCGGCGGTGGAAAGGTAAAAGGTCTTGGTCACCTGTTGCTGGTACTCGCGACGTTTCGCCGGCGTGTCCGGGGCCACGGTGACGATTTTGTCGGAATGAATGAGGTAAAAGTTATGGGTGATCCGGCAGAGCGATCCGAGAGCTTCTTGGAAGGTGGTGTCGTGAAGCTCGATGGAAACGGGCTGGTCGACGAACTCACTGTCAAATATGACATTCACGGCGGCCATTTTCCCAACAGAGATCAAGACATCTCGAAGACTCGCGTCCCGGAAGACGAATCCGGAGGGCATGGTGGCCTCCGGGCTGAGGGCAAGCTCGCCCAGTGGCGTCTCCCGCGCCTGGCGCTTGATTTCCTCTATAGAGCTTGCGGCGGCGGCTTCGATCCCCTTTTGGATCGCGGTTACGATTTTCTCCAGTTCGGAAGCCAAATTGTTGTCAGAGGGGTTGAATGCCAGGGCGATCTCCATTTCCTCGCGGGCCGCACGGAGATCTCCGGCCGCTCTCAATTTGTGAGCCGCCATGGCATGGGCGTCGGAGGCTCGAACCTTGACACGGTTGAGACTTTGGCGGTACTCGGGGTTGGCCGGGTCCTCGGCGAGCGCCCGGATGTAGTAGTTGACCGCCTCATCATAGCGGCCGGACTGTTCGGCCTGCTCGCCGGCGCTGAAGTTCTTGGAGGTCGCGCAGGCCCCCAGGGCAACGGCGATGCTGAGCACCATTAAGAGGCTCAGCTTCTGGGTGCGAACCGTCATGGTACCTTCTGCTCCTTGTTAACGAGGGCTGCTGGATCCCGAGTCTACGACGACGTCGACTCCCGACGGAATGGTGAAAAGGAACAGGGAGTCGGGAATTTTCCGGTTTTCCACGATTTGCTCGAACAGAAACTCGGTCAGATTTCCGAGACTGTCCTGGACAAGGACACGAATCACCTTTCCATCCCTGGCAACCGCCTCGAGCTCGATGGCTTCGAACTCCTCCCGCGGGTGGCGAGGGGTGAGGCGAATCATTTGCCCTCCGAGCTGTGGCTCGAATTGAGCGGTGCCGATGGTGAAAGTTTCCAGCAGACGGCTTCGCCCCGCCAGCAGAGAAAAGGGCGAATCTGGGCCCATCCCCAGGGCACCGGTTGGCGAGTGACTGATCATGACCTGGCCTTCCTCCGGTAGGTAAAAATAGGTCTTTGTGCCGTCGGTGATGAACAGCTTCTCCTCCGGAGTCAAATAGTCCCACCGCATGCGGCCCGGCTTCTTGATCGCCACCAGGCCTTTCTCTTCGATGACCTTGCCCAGGATTCTCCGGGTGTAGCGTTGAGTGAACTGAGCCTCGAAGTTCTGTACCTGGTCGAGGTGGCCTTGAATGCGCTCGGCCAGCTCATCGAGGGATGGGGGCGATGCCTCTTGTGTTGGAACGCCACCTACCAGACTGAGCGTGATTAAAATGAGCCACATATCGATAGTCTCATTCTACTACGGTTTGGA
>SDBT01001327.1_pt1 | contig 43230 bp, 63 predicted proteins | sample 2277101 | NCBI WGS metagenome assembly SDBT01 (sample SAMN10404973, study PRJNA504765) | marine sediment metagenome | isolation source: marine sediment core GS10_PC15, 103 cmbsf | place: Arctic Ocean: Southern Knipovich Ridge | collected 2010
CCCCCCTACCCTGCACCACGTTGCACGCTACCCTGCGCCACGTTCCCAAATCCTCCATCTTCCATAGCTGTTTTGCCACTATGACAGGACAAACAAACACCCTGTAAATTCTTATCATCATCAGACCCCCCTTGGGATATCGGTACTATGTGATCACACACGTTCGACAATTCGCAATTGCACATTGTACACATAGGATCACGTTCAAGAATCCTATGTCTAATAATCCTCCACTTCCGGGATGTATATCCTCTCCGTGTTGCCGTTTCCCTTCTTGCCTCATGCTGTTTGTTTACCGTTTTCTCACATTGAGAACAATAACGCTTATTAGTCACTCTATGACAATTTGGAAACGCACACTCTTTTTTAGTTTGATAAGGCATTAGATTTACTTCGATTAATATAAAATAAAAAGGGAGACAATGATTTTATCGTCTCCCAGTCCGAATATAATATATTAATTCGAATAACGCAAGAAAAAAATGAAATAAATATGACCATTATGTGCCCAAATCAATCATATTTATCTGTTTTCTTCTACAATCTTCCCTACACGAATAACACTACACCACATTGTAAACACGTATTAATGACCATATTTACTTAGTCGGGGCGAGAGGATTTGAACCTCCGGCCTCATGCTCCCGAATTATAAGCCTTTCCCACCCAAACCCATCAATAACAACCCCCACATTTTCACACGTGCCCGTCATGTGCCCCAAAAAAAAAATTAATAAACTTCAATAAGGCAGCTCCTCAATCGATTCACGCAGCCGGTCCTTAGCAAGATGAGCATAAATCAACGTCATCGAGACATCCGAATGACCCGCCAGACGCTGCGTCTCGAAGATCCCAACCTTACTGATCAGGTGCGACACAAACGTATGCCGGAACACATGAACACTCTTACGCCCCGTGAACCCAACCAGCCACAAATACTTCCGGAACCGCCGGGTAACATAATCCGGTCTATACCGAAAAATCAGCTCATCGCCCCCCGCGTCACCACGCAACCCCCGAAGCTCCCCAAAAAGTTTCGAGGAAATCGGCACAACACGGCTCCCACCCCCCTTCGTCACATGAAAAAAAATCCGCCGGTTACGAAAATCAACATCCTGCCACCGCAACCCAAGCGCCTCATTCCGCCGGCATCCCGTATATAAGTACACCATCGCCAGGACACGATGCCGCACGTCAACGATCACCTCCAGCAGCCGGCGCACCTGATCCTCGCTCAAGTACGGCGGAATACTCGGCCCACGGACCCGGAACTGCTTCAGCTCCCCAAACGGATTCTCACTGATCACATCCCGGTGCACCGCAGACGAAAAAAAAGTCTTCAGGATCCGGATCTTAATATTCACACTAACCTTATTATTCACCTCCAGCAACTGCGCAACATACCGCTCACCGTCCGACAACCTAACATCCGAAACCAAAACAGACCCCATCCATCCCAAAAATGCACTAAGCACCCGTCTCTCCAACCGCCACGTATTCGCCGCCTTATTAACCCGCGACTCCTCCAGGTACCGCTCCGCAAAATCCCCCAGCAAAACACCCTCCCGCACACCAGGCATCCCGAACTTATTCAACGCCAGCCGCCCGCGGATCCCGTCCAAAGCAACAGCAGCAACCGCCTTATCCTGAGAACCCGTATTCAACCGAACACGCTTCCCATGATCATAATAATCAACCATCCACGTCCAACCCTTCTTCAACTTTCGCTTACGAAGAACCGCCATTACGGTTCAATCTTCCGTTTCTTCATCTCCAGCAAAACCATAAGCCGAACCTCACGCCAATCCCCCAAAGCATTCTTCACCGACCCCTTCTCCAACCCGCCCGCAAAAGCATCCGCAGTAGAAAAACGCCTCTGACTCTCAAGCCCCGTAAGTTTCGCCTCAAAATCCTTCACATGCCCGTCAGCCCGGTAATAAGACTCGATCAGCTTCTCCTCACTATAAACAGCCAGATCCCCGAGATACTTTGCAACCCTCTCACCCCTCGGAACCGTCGCGCAAAACACAAACAGCAGCATAAAAACAAAATAACTCCTCTTCATACTCCTCACCTCATTTTTTATTGATAATTTAAAATAAAAGCTTGACATTGTTAAAATCTTCACTTATATTGACACCACAAACAAAAATAAATACTTTTTAAATTCATTATATTAAACAAATAAATACATTTAATGTTCCGTAAGTCACTTTCTTTTCAAAAAGAAAGTAACCAAAGAAAAATAATAAAACATTCAAACCACTGCCCTGAAGGGCAAAAGAGGGAAAAATGAACAAACAATTTGACTTCACCCGCCTCAGAAACGCAAGATTCATCTGCAAAAAAAGACTCGACCAGGTAGCAATAGACACAGAAATGAGCCTCGGATACCTCAACAGACTTGAAAGAGGATTCGTAAAAACAGTATTCAACACAGCAAAATACAAACGCCTGACCGAATACATCATACAACTCGAAACAAAAGCACAAAAAATAATAGACAAACTAAAACTAAAAACAGGCTCCCACGCTTCCGGTGAAGTAAAGGTCTAATCCGCCTCCACCATTACCGGGAGCCCGGAGCCTAAAAAAATAAACCCGGGTACATGAAAATGCTCCGGCAGCCCATAGTCGATAAAGCTACCGGAGATATGCTGAAATACAGGAATTTGAATTATGAATCATCTTAAAGCAATTATCTTTTATAGATTTGGCTATTTCAAATTTTTATATCGTTTTTTAAAATGTAAATACCTTGCATATAAAATTATGAAATTATCCCGCGAATTAAAGAGGTACGGAAACAATGCCAATTAAACGCATCTGCCAGTGCAAAAAATGTACTAAAGGCAAGGATGGGAAAAGAAAAATAATTTATGTACGGCCATCATATATAAAAAAAGGAAAAGGTAAATTTTGTTCGGTTAATTGCCGTAGCTTATTTAGTATTACAAAAATTAAGCTTATCTGCCAGTACAAAAAATGTACTAAAGGCAAGGATGGTGATAGAAAAATATTTTATAAAACACCATCCATTATTGCAAATGGAAGAGGTAAATTTTGTTCGGTTAATTGCCGTAGCTTATTTAGAACCAAAAAAATCAAACGCATCTGCCAATACGAAAAATGTACTAAAGGCAAGGATGGTGATAGAAAAATATTTTATAAAACACCATACATTATTGCAAATGGAGGAGGTAAATATTGTTCACGTGGATGTAAACCTCTATTTAGAATCAAAAAAATTAAATGCATTTGCCAATACAAATATTGTATTAAAGGCAAGGATGGGAAAAGAAAGATAATTTATGTACGGCCATCAAGGATAAAAATGTTAAGAAATAAATATTGTTCGTGTGAATGTTATTATTCAGTATTGATATATAGAGGCTTTTTTACAACATTAGACCTCCCCTCAGGATTCAACCTCCCGTATGTATTAATAGATTTAAAACGAAAACAAATAACCAATTATCGCTTAAACAATCATATAATCAAAAACCTAAATGAGGTAACTCCATGAAAACAAACAACAATAACCCCTTACAAAAACTTTTCGACGATATAGACGCGGAAAATGCATTTTTAAACAGGGTAAAAAACGGAGGCTTCACCGACCTCGGAGGAGTCCGCACTAAAATAAAATTATCCTCAGCGATAGGCGCCAACCATGCACGGCAGATACAGCTCATAGGAATAGGCGTAAAACTCAAAACCTTATCAACCAACGTCCCCAATTTAGAAATATTAAAAACATTAGACAATAAACCGGTTAAAAAACTAACAGGCAAAAAATGAGTTTACGGGAGTGCCGAAATGGAAACCGGGGCATGGATAGGATAGCTCGTTGCACCCCACCTATCTCCGGCAGGCTATGAGATAAACATCACGCGTGATGCTCATAGATAAAAATAATGCCTGAAGAAGGGGAAACACGTTTACAGGGTTCGATTCCCTGTCTCCCGCAAACTCTTAATTATTAACTATTAACTATTAATTAAAAAAATGAACGATTGCCAGCACATAACACAATTTCTAACAATAAAAAAAGCCGCCGAAATGATATCAGTATCCAGATGGACAATCCAAAACTACATCAGAGACGGAATCCTGAAAGCATACAAAGCACCCAACACAGGAACAGGAAAACACAAAAACCTCCGAATCAGACGCGACCACCTAATAGCAATAATGACAGAACACAAAACAGCGGCACAAATAATCAACAAAACCCGTGTAAACCATAAATGAACAAAAATAAAAATAAAAACACAGCCGCCGCAAAAAAAACAGAACCGAAAGACACAGCCACACAGCTCCTCATCCTCCAAAGCAGGATCCCGGCAGACCAAAACGACCAACTCGAACTCCTCCTCCTCGCCAGACAGCTCCCCATCCGGAAACAGGCAGAAGTAATAACATCACTCGACAAACTCAAAAACACAGACAAATTCACAAAAGCAACAATCGACATCTGGCGGCGGCGAATACTCGACATATACAAAAAAACAAACCCGGAAGAGAGGTGATGCCTATGCAAACCGAATAAAAAAAAATAAAATAACTTGATTAAAACATTGTTTCCTAAAAGCCGGGGCATTCTACCCATGGGTGCCCCGTCTTAACCAAACCAAGTGAGCATAAAATGATACAAAGATACGTAAAAGTAAACATAGGACAGCACCCAAAAGCAGACTGGAGAATATGGGATAAACTTAAAAAAGTATTTCTCAAAAATCACACATTTGAAACAAAATCTGAAATAGCATGCTTTCTAAGAAAATTCAACAAAGGCCAAGCAATATTCCAAAATCAAATAAAAATAAACAGCTGGGCATAAAATGAAATTCATAAAAGAAATAATAATCCCGACACTGCTCCTCCTAATAGGCGTAGCAGCAATAACATGGGCACAGATCATACTCGACATAGCACTTAATCCGTAATCCGAAATCCTAATTATTCATTATTAATTATTAATTATTAATTAAAATTTATGCCGAGAAACAGAATAATAAAAGCAGACTTCTGGTCCGATGAAAAAATTGGAAAACTCTCCCTCCTCGCAAGACTCCTCTTCATCGGAACATGGAACCACGCAGACGACTCAGGAATATGCCGGGCAAACATACACTACCTGAAAAATCAAATATTCCCATACGATATAGACATCAAAATACAACAAATACAGGATGCACTCACGGAGCTATCACTGAGTACTCAGGTACGGCTCATTACACACAAAGACGAAAGTTATCTCATAATAAAACACTTTTCAAGACACCAGACAATCAACAGACCATCTAAATTTAGATATATCAACGATATGAATAACATAACAGACAACACTCACGGAACACTCAGTGAGTACTCACGCACGAAAGGAAAAGGAAAAGGAAAAGGAAAAGGAAAAGAAAAAGGAAACACACAAAATGAGTACTCAGGAAAAACCCCCGCAGAAACTGAAAACAAACAGCCCTCTTCCTTCGAAACAAAAAATATCATAAACCAAAAATACCCCGAATACGCCAAAATCATCAAAATAACCGAAAGCGAACACCATCAACTCACAGACAAATTCGGCACCGATCAGACAAAAAAATGGATAGAAAGCCTATACTACCACATAGGATCGACCGGCAAAAAATACAAATCACACTACCTCACAATACTCAACTGGTCACGCAGAGAAAAACAAAAACCGAACTCTGCAGACAAAAAAAAAGGATTCCTATAATGAAACTAACAAAAATTAAAGCTTGGGACAAAAAAAGCAAAAAAATGAGAGAAGTTGCGTCAATTGCTTTTAACAGAGACGGCACATGTAGTATTATAAACCTGTGGGGATATGACATTATAGAAGAAAAAGACATCATACTACGCAGAGAACCAAAAGAAGTAATTCTTTTGGATTACATTGGACTTAAAGACAAAAATGGTAAAGAAATATACGAAAAGGATATATTATCCACAATAAATAGGGAAGATCCAGACTATAAGCCCAATATGGATGTTACGTTTTTAAATGGATGCTTTATGATCGGGACCTGTAATGCACACGAATTTTATAGAATATTTCAAAGTAATCCGGAAATCATAGGCAACATCTACGAAAATCCGGAACTAAAATATAAATAATCCAAAAAAAAGGATTCCTATAATGAAACCAATTTCAACCTACTTCCAGCCATTCAAAACCCGGAACGGACAGAAAAAATACACAGAAATAAAAACAGCACTCATAAAATACTGCAAACACATCACCATACCCATCAGAAACGGAACCGGAATAACAATCGTCGGCAGCGTAGGAACAGGAAAAACATACGTCATAAAACTCCTCTACCAATGGCTCAAAGACTTCTGCGAACACTACAACAAAAACCTCCCCGAATACAGAATCGACGACGACGGCATCAAACGATACTTCCAGAAACACTACTACACCATATACCCAAAAATGCTCAACAACATGGACATAATCAGAAAATTCAGCGACAATGAATACATAGACAAACTCGCTACATACAAATTCCTCATCATAGACGACTTCGGGATCGGCATCCCCGACGAAAAAGAATTTGAATACAACAAAGTAGTCCGGCAATTCTACTACCTCATCAACCGTAGATACGAAAAAAAACTAACAACCATAATAACAACAAACTACCTATACAAAGACAGCGAAAACTACGACTTCTACGACGCATTCGGAAAACAATACGCCCCGATGATAATCCGGAGGATCCAGGAAAGAAACCTAAGCTTCGAACTCAGAGACATCCCGTACCATCAATGGATAACCAAAAAAACAGGATAAAAAAAATGAATAAAATACCAGATAAACGAAAACAAAAAGGCATCTATTGGGAACGAGCCTGGACGCTCGTTGACGGCTGCACCAAAGTTTCCGCCGGCTGTAAAAACTGCTGGAGTCTATCAATGGCAAATATGCGTAAACCTGATTTTGTGAATGCGGATAGATTTGGAAACTTAGAATGGAATGATAATATAACCCTGTGTGAATATAACCTCGATTTGCCGCTAACTATTAAAAAGCCGACTGTTTTTGCGATTTGGAATGATTTGTTTCATGAGGATGTACGGTTTGATTATATTCAGAAATGTTATAGTATTATATCTCAAAACCTTAAGCATACTTACTTAATTTTAACCAAAAGGCCTGAAAGAGTATTGAAATTTAATCAATGGCAAGCTGGTGCTGATGATATTTCGATTGCTCATTGGCAACGTAACGCCTGGCTCGGAACATCCATCGAAAACCAAAAAACAGCAGATGAACGGATTCCGGTATTGCTTGAGATTCCGGCAGCGAACCGATTTTTGAGTATCGAGCCGTGTCTTGGGAATATTGATATAAGCAATATATGTATTACAGTTGGTGATGGTGATGTAAGACCTATTGCAGATATTGACTGGGTAATAGTCGGCGCTGAATCTGGAAAAAATAAACGTGAATGTAAAATCGAATGGATTATTAATATAGTTCAGCAATGCAAAGAGGCAGGCATCCCGGTATTCGTCAAACAAATACACCTCAACGGCAAACTCGTGAAAGACATCAATCAGTTCCCGCAAGAAGTGAGGTACCGGGAATTTCCGAATGAAACCGAGGACGAATGACCACAAAACAAAAAATACACCACTCCCCATCCACAGAATTCAGAAAAGGCATCCATTACTCACCCGCGACACAATTCAAAAAAGGACACACACCCTGGAACAAAGGAATCAAAGGAAAATGCTACTCACCCGCCACCGCATACAAAAAAGGACACCTCCCCTGGAACACACTCCACGACGGAACAATCACCATCCGGACAGACACCAGCGGAGCACCATACAAATTCATCCGCATAAGCCTCGCACACTGGATCCCCCTCCATCGTCACACCTGGATCCAAAAACACGGCAGAATCCCCAAAGGACACGTCGTAAAATTCATAAACAACAACACATTAGACTGCAGAATCAAAAACCTCGAACTCATCACCATGGCCCAAAACCTGCAAAAAAACAGATTCGGCAAAGAAATAAACAACAACCCAAACCTGAAAAAAATAAAACAACTAAACCTAAAACTCAGGAGAACCATCAATGAAAAACTTTCAGCTTGAAGACACACTAATAAAAATGCGCGGCAAAACCTACATGTACGCAGCAAATACTTATAAAATACTCAACTATAAAATCGACAAAGACGAAGTGCACCTCGTCACCGATTCGGAGTGGTTAGTATTCAAAATTTCTGCGGCAGAAAAAAATCTAACACAATTTCTACCCGTAGCAGACGGATTTGGCAACGAAAAACTAACCATCATCACAAACGAAAGCAGCAAAAAAATAATCGACACCATACTCAGCACCATAGAAGAAGTCCGGCAAAACCCCGAATACGTAAAACAGGCAAACGCAATCAACCAATCCGTCAACGCACTGATCAGCCTCGGAAAACTCGAAATACAATTTAAAAAACTAAAAGCTTAATAAACAGAAGATTAAAGAATATTTCACAAAAAGACTCAAAAATCAAAAACACCGTAGGGGCACAACGCGTTGTGCCCTCTTAAACCAACAAACTCCAAGGAGAAAAAAATATGAACACCGAAACCCCCAAAATACACGAAACCAAAAACATCGACATCGACAAAATCTTCCCCTCCCCGGCAAACCCCCGAAACTTCACCACAAACAAACAGGAGATCGAAACCCTCTCAAAAAGCATAAAAGCCCAGGGACTCCTCCATCCCATAATTGTACGCCCATTAGTCACACCCATCGGACAATCTCTCAATACATACGAAATCATAACCGGAGAACGCCGCTACAGAGCATGCAAACTAATATGGAACCAAATCCCCGCCATCATAAGAAAAAACCTCACAGACACACAAGCACACGAAATAACAGTAACAGAAAACCTACAGCGAGAGGATTTAACCCCGCTCGAAGAAGCAAAAGGAATCGACACACTACTCAAATCCGGAAAAGAAACAACCGAGATCGCAGACAAACTCGGAAAACCCGTCACATGGGTCACAAAAAGAGCAAAACTAACAGACCTCTCCGACCTATGGATAAAAAAAATAAACAACCCGGAACACCCCGTCTCAAAATGGACCGCCACACACCTTGAACTCATCGCACGCTTCGACAAAAACCTCCAGGACGACATCCTCGAGACCAGCTACTTCGATCCATGCCTACCCGTAAAAGAACTAAAAGAATCACTCAACCGGTACCTCCTGAAACTCAAATCAGCCCCATGGAACATAGAAACCGACTTCCTCGGAACCCGCGTATGCTCCAGATGCATCAAAAGAAGCTCACACCAGCCCCACCTCTTCGACACAGAAAAAATCGAAACCGGCGACGACAAATGCCTCGACAGAAAATGCTGGGGAAAAAAACTAAACACATACATCGAAGTAAAAGAAAAATACCTCCGGAAAGAACACAAAAACCTAATACTATTCAACAACTCATCCGGTACCAACGGCCACACACTCCCGGCCGGCACCAAACTAAGCGAACGCACAGAGCAGCAATGGAAATACGCACCCGCAAAAAAAACCGGAGCAGAATCAATCCCCGCCCTCATAATAGACGGACCGGGCGCCGGCAACGTCAAATGGGTCAAACTCGACAACCGCTACCTAACCCCATCAACACCGAAATACGACAAAAACGGAGAAAAACTACCCACCTCACTCCACGAACGAAGAAAAAAACTCGAAAAAAGAAGAGCATTAAAATTCATCGAATCAGTAATAAAAATAATAAATAGCGAATACATAGAACCAAATCTCATAAAATTATTAAGTGAAAAAATAATCTTATTAGCTGCAACATCATTTGAAACCCAGGGTTATATACATACTACAGAGGAAAGATGTATCGAAGATTGGGAACTGTTTCATAAATTAGACCGTGAATACACAAAAGAAAATAAACCGGATATACTCATCAAACTGATGCAAACCGTCATCCCGGGATGGAGGAAAAACCTAAACAGCGTCATCAATCTGAACGCCGCCGAACCATCACTCGAATATGCAGAAAAAATATGCGTTTGGATCGGCATCAACTCAAACAAAATCAAAACAAAAATCCGAGACGAAATCAAAGAACCAAAAATCTAGAAAACCCTAAACGAAGACGGAACACCAAAAAAATGAACAACAACAACACATGCACATACCGACACTGCGCCAACCACGCAGCATACTCATTCACATACGACGCCATACAATCCAAAAAACCCAAAAAAGAAAAACTCATCAAACTATGCTTCGAACACTACTGGAAATGCGTCAGCGAGAAACTCGATCACGACAAAAAATTAATAACAACACTAATAAAAAACGAAAAAGGCAGACCATGCAGCCGCCCCCTCACCAAAAGATACCTATACACATATAAACCCGTAAATAAACAAAACAACCGGGACGGAGACCCCAAAAGAAGGAAATCCAGAAAATGACAACAATCATAATATCCATAATAATCGCCTGCGGAATAGCAGGAATCTATCTCCGGATACGCGGACAAAAACCAACAGACAAAATCCGGCATCTATACATACACAAAAAAGGAAAAAAATATCACCATCACTGGCTGTAAAAAAAAGGAGAAACAACATGAACAAAAAACCCTGCACACACAAAAAAATAACATACCTCGGAAGACAGGAACTCATAAAAGGAAAACCCATAATCCTATGGAACTGCGACAACTGCCACAGCACCGTCACAATAGATCAAAAAAAAAATAACCATCACACATTCGGATTCCAAAACCTAAAACTAAAAATAAAGGTGAAACAAAATGTCACTCTGGCAGGACCTAAAAAATGAACTATACCATCAAAACGCAGCCCGCTTCGAAAATAGAGACAAAATTGAATACACCATGAAACTCATAACTACAACAATAAACGAATTTGAAAAAGAATGGCGATGCGACAACTGCCGGTACGCCGCATCCTGCACACGCAACAACGCACAGCTCGTCCCCGATTTCTACTGCCGCGACTGGAAAACTAAACCCCTGCATTCGTAAATCTAAAATCTTAAATCGTAAATTTCTTCAGCACCGTCTCCCCGTCCCAGTCAACCTGCAAATGAAAATGCCAAGCCCCATCCCCCACACGATGAGCAACAGCACTCTTCCTACCCCCGCTATAAACAAAACTCCCATTAATAAACCGGCACAACACCCGCTGCTCCTCCAGCGTAAACAACCAGCTCCGCAAATCAACCCCCCGCCAATGCTGATGCACCGACACAGGAACATCAACCCCCTTATAATACCTCCGCTGCTCCGACCCCGTCCGGAACACATCAGTAACCAAAATCTCTTTGGAAAACGAACGCCGGCTGAACCCGTCCAGAGCATAAGCCATAACCCTCAGCCGTGAATCCAGCAGCACATCATCAAACTCCCGCCGCTGCCGCCCCGTCTTAAACTTCATCCTATAACTCTTCATTATTAATTATTAATTATTAATTTCCCAAATCATCTAAGTTTCAAATTATAACTCAAAAACAACCGCATCCGGTCCTTAAAAGCATTATCGCTCCTACTAACCTTCCCGAAATCCCAACCCAGTGAAACCGCGAACCGTTCCCGGAAATAAATCATAATTCCAGCGGCGGCCATCACATAAACCTTATCATCCCCGCCCGAATAAAACAATAAGCTCGATGCAAGACCGATCTTCCATTTATTCAGACTGAAATTAAATCCGGAACCCACAAACGGAACCGCTTCAAGTTTCGTCTCTTCATCTGAACTGGCTTTTATGATTGTCCCAAATGGGATAAAGTCCAACCTCGCTGTTATTCCATTCCCGAGATCAATCCACGTCGAATCCGAAGCATAAGCCCTGGTAAAAATCAAGAAAAATAACACCAAAATAAAACCACTGGCCATTTTGTTTTTAATCATGTTACCTCCGTTAAAATTTTTGAAAAAATAAACAACGCCAGGCAAATAATAAATGCAGGAATAAATTTCTTCATACTACTCTATCAAATTCTTATAAATATTTTCTTCCTTAATACCATCCCCCGCAAAAAAAGGAACAACCTTCTTACTCTCGTCATTCCACTTTAAACCCGCAACCCTTTTAGGCGGAGTCATAGCCTTACCCTTCTTATTAAAATCCTCAATTAAATCATAATACCCCAGACCTCCGCATAAATTAACCACAACAACCATCAGCGTATCCTGGATCCACAAACGAATAGTCCGCCAAAACCCGATCCCAAGCTTAAACCTCCCCAGATCCGTAACCCTCTTCCCCGCTCCGAACAAAAAAAATGCCAGTTTTTTATTTGGAATTATTTTAGTAACAATAAAAATAATTCCAACCGCTCCGGAACCTGTTAATAACAAATTACCCATAATCCAATCAAACATAACACACCTCCTGTAAATTTAAATTATTCTTTCCCCTTAGCGAACCTTAGCGACCTTAGCGGCTAAATCTTCTAAAATTTCAAAACCCCAATCTTATTCAACAACAAAATAGTACTCGGGATCCCAACGATCCCCGCAAGAACAATCTCCATGATCCGGATACGCTTAGCATGACTATTCGCCCGCTCAGTCACAACCTCCATCCATTTTTCATGATCCTCGACCCACTGCTCCTGCTTAGCAGAAGCCTTACACAACGACTTAACATTCCTATCAACCTCCCGCAAAACCTCATCCGCCGAAAAAGGACCCTTACTTTCCGCCATATCATTTTCCCCTTTGTGAACTTTGTGATTCTTCCTTCGTGACCTTTGCGGTTAATCTTTCTTTCTCCGTCCCCGCCTTCCCCACCGAATCCAAAAAATCACAAACCGCCTTCCGCGCAAAAGCAGACAACCGGTCCTTATTATTCGCCACAAGCCCACGCACCTCCTTCACCTCCGCAACACCCAGATCAACAACCTCACCCCGGTTCATCCGCATAGCAATATCCACGAGATCCAGATTAGCAGCACGCTCATAAACAATATTAGCAATAATCTTATGAATCTCACTACCCTCGATAACAACCCCGTTAATATCAACCAGCTTAATCAACTTAAAATCAATCTTCATAACAAAAATACTCCCCGTTAAATTAATTAAATTGTAGCTTGCATCGAGCTAATATATGCGTCCCGCCACCCGTTGCTGAGACTGATTCAAAACAATGCCCGATCTCCCTTTCATGTATTAATAAATTAATCAATCCCCCGCCCGGAGGATCTGCATTTGTCGCATCCGCAAAGCCTGCCTCTGTTACAGATGTACGTACCCAATTTCCGTGAGTTGCGGAAGTATTATCCTCCATTGCTACATCAGCACATCCGGAAATAACAACCCAGGCCTCTGCCCCGTCTGCAATCCCTCCATCAAGAAAAACACCTATAGGATGATCACCATCTGCAGCACATAATTCAACCGCATCGTCAAAACTATCACTGGCTTCAACCAATCCGCCGGCAACGGAAACCGCACCGGTTTTGTTTGTTAATAAAATCGCAGTACCGCCGATAGCCGTAGGCTTAGTTTTTCTTCCATTATCCACAAATCCAGTTGTATCGATATATCCTTCCAAAGTATTATTTACAAAGAATTCTACCCTCGAATTTTGATATGTTAAATACGTATCACCAGCTTTTCCTTCTAAAGCTATTTTTTGACCTGCAGCCACAGAAAAATTTCCCCTGAACAAATCAAAATAATCACTACTTGCAGGAAGTTGTAATTCTAAATCTTGAGTTGAAAAGTAAAAATAAAAAAAAGCTGCTTGTCCCGTACTTCCATTCCAAAATCCTAAATTTGCTGTGTTAAAATCACCCCCCATAGATACAAGCCCATAAAGACTATCATCAGAAATCTTCCTGGTAATACATTGAACAAAACCTTCGTGATAACCCCCTCCTACATTTTTTACAGCTCCTATTTGAATAAGAGATGCATCTCCTGGAGTTGCTATCAATAATTCTCCAATATTAGAAGCAATATCGAGTCTTAAATATCCATCTGTATCACTAAGCTCAATTAATTGATTCCCGGCATCCAAAGTCAGCGCACCCGCAGTCTGAGCCGTAGCCCCAAGCGTAAACCCCCCAATCGTTCCACTCACAGCCTTTAAAACCCCCGCATTAGTTACACTGAAAGGAGCAGAACCAATCGCAGTAGCACCACACCAAATACCCGCACCGGGCTTCATCTGAACCCGCGTTACACCACTCCCCGCATACAATCCTTCAGGAGTATCGATAGTAAAATCACTAATCACCCCTGCTAATGCCACCATTGAACCCGAAGCATTTACACTGAACGGAGCACCGCCAATAGCAGTAGCACCAAGCCATATCCCGAGACCGGGCTTCATCTGAACCCGCGTAGCACCCAACCCCGCATAAAAACCCTCAGCCGCATCAATCGTAAAATTGGCAATTGTACCACTCTCACTTGTCAATGCACCACTCGAATCAACACTGAACAAAGGATCATCACTCCCCCCGAACTTCAAAGTCCCGTTCGCCAGGTCCAACTGACCACCCGCAGCAGCACCCCAGTCATCACTCTCGATAGCACCGCTAACAATAGCATCACCCAAAAGCGTAAAATCTTCAGTAACAGTCACGTCACCATCTAACAGGATCTTACTACCCTCGATATCGATCCCCTCACTACTCGCATTAATCGTAGCAACAACATTATTCGTACCCACAACAACAAAAAGAACCTCATCAACAGTAATAGAATTCTTCCGGATCTTCACAGCCCCGTCGATACCCGTACTGTCATCATCATCATCCCGATCGATAATCGCACTATTCGACACCTTCTCCACAACCTGATTACTCACCTGCGGATTCAGGCCCGCCAGAAAATTACCGCTGATATCCTCAGCCACAACAAAAATATCATAAAACTTATCCCCCGCCGTATCCGGAGAAAAAATAAAACTCTCACTCGGATCCAAAATAGCCACCGGCTCCCACCCCGGATCAAACCCCTCATCATCATCAGTCAATTTCTCATTAACATACCAGCGCAAATACCGCACATCAGCATCCCGGCCGCTAAGGTACCCTGCAGAAACACTAACAACAAAAGCCCCCATAACCTGCGTCACCACAACCTGACCGGCAGAAGGCGATCCCGGAGCAACAGTATCCCCCGCAAGCACCAACTTCCAATCAGTCCACACACCAGGCACCCCGCTCGGACTAATCGCACGCCCCCGCACCAAAAAATACTTATCCTTACTGACAACAGAAACAATCTGAAACTTCTCAGCCAAACCTCTTCTCCCTCTTAGCCTTCTTTTCCTGCCTCTTCCTTTGTGCCTTTGTGCCTTTGTGCCTCTGTGCCTTCTTCATCATTCCTCACTTCTTTCAACGCTCTCCTCAACCCCCGTCTCCTCCCAATCCCCGCAAGCATCATCCTCAACATACCCCCCGAACAAAAACTCACCAAAAGCACCCCATCCAAACATAATCACCTTCTCCTTCCTATCTTATCTTCCCGTAGGGGCACAATGCTTTGTGCCCTCTTCCCTATTTCATCACCGGCAAATTATTCTTCCTTTAAACCCTCAATCTCTCTCTTCAATTCCAAAATTGCCTCCAACATCATAGCAACTTTATCAGTCAAACTCTCACCAATTGCCGGCTTCCTGATTTTCTTGAACCGCTTATTCTTAAAATCGCTCATATCTTTATACTCATTATTATCCACATCGATGAATATATCTGTTTGAACTTCAATCGAATCAACTATAACAGAATCTTCATATATATATACATAACCTATTATAACACCCTGTTCTAATTTATCAAACTCAGCCTGCAACTCAGCCTCAAATTTATATATATCAATAAATTTATTCGTTTTACTATCTTCATAAAAAAACTTCTTAATAGCTCTCTGTAATCTTTGAGGCAGTGAACTATGATCTATTCTTGCCCAATCACCCTTTTCCGTACCCTCCTCAAAAGTTATAGCCGATAATAAATCAATAGCACTTTTACCCTTATAAAAAGAACTTGCTTGTATGAACTCAGAACCGGTAACCGAATTAGCAAAAGTAGCAGATGAATCACCGGTAACCTCTTGTTTGAATGTCCAGGAACCACCAATTGTTTCATCTGTATTTTTATTTGCTTTTGTAAAAAATAAATTATAAGTCGCAGTATTATTAAGACGGTCTTGGATTTCGGCTTGAGATAATGCACGGGAATAAATTTCTACTATACCCATAGTTCCGTCAAAATAAGTAGTTGCTTCACCTATAATAAGTCTACCGATTTGAAAAGGTTCTGAATTATTTATGTTTCCCACAGATGCTATATTTTTAGGATTGTCAGGTCCAACTCCTATCTTACCATCAATATATATTGTAGCAGTTGTATCAACTCCTACATTATAATTTACTACAACAGCAATTTGATGTTTTTTGTTAGTACCTCCTATTATATTAGTAACTTCCCCCGCTATACTTGCCCCCGGGCCATCTATTGTAAATACAATACCATTCGGGTTTGTTCCATCATCTGATTCTTCTATACCAAACTGATAACCGGTAAATCCTCCAGACGTCTCTCGCTTTGCAATTAAAACTTGATTACCAATAACACTTGTAGATTTTGAAAAAACATCATGCACAATTATAGTAAAACTTGAAGTTCCAAAATCTAAATTTGAGTTATCACCCATACTGATGAAAGCTAATTTGGAACTGTCAAAACTCATTGCTTGTAACCCTATTCCTGAATCACCTGAGATAACTGTAACTCCGTTGTTAGTGCCATCGTTTTCTAATCCAGAGAAATCAGCAAAATTACCATTGCTAAGAGTGTCACCAGTGACATATAATGCAAGTCCACTCTTTTTAATCCCATCTACTTTAATAGAATCGGTCCAAGCTGCTTGAAGAGAGTCCCTTAAGACTTGTGCTGCAACACCAAATGAATCAGCTACAATTGCCTCTACATCCAATACTGTGGTTTTAGTGGATAAGCTTTCTGCCATTATACTACTCGTCGAATAATTTACTAAACTATCCTTAATTGCTGCTCTCGCCAAGCTATCTGCTTTAAATAATGAAGCGACACTATCCCCATCCATATAGCCACCAGAAGAATAAAAATTTCCAATCCAATTAGCCGTATCAGCCCCGCTCGCAACCCCCGCACGAAGAGAATCCTCAAACACAGTAGCCCTCGTCCCGTCACTCGTCCGCACAAAAACACGCAGCGGATGAATACTCGCAGCACCAGGCGTAGTGAACCAGATATCCCAAACCGGCCATCTCCCCGTATAAAGCGTATCATCAGACGTCTGTACAAAATACCGGAAATCAGCACTATCCTCAGCAATCAAAATCACACCGTTATTTGAGTCAATCCCCGCCGCCCACCGCTCAACCTGAGCAGCCACAGAATCACCCTCAAAAATCAAACTGTCCGTCTCCCCGGTCACCACCCAGACACTATCCAGCACAACATTCCGGAAATCTCCCCCCGCAGTATTCCACAACGTTGGTCCTCCATTCTCAACCTTCAGCCGCTGCGTCCAGTTCGCCGTATCATTATCAGCCGAAGCCGTCCCGCCGCCCTCACTGAAAGAAGAATCAACCTTGTACAGATAAACCCAGCCGCTGTCACTCCCGAGAGAAGAATCAACCGTCCCGTAAACAATAAACCGCGCCACCGTAACAGAAGCATCCCCCGGCACCATCACCTGAATACTGTCATTCTCAAACAGCGGACGCAAAGTATCACCCCTCGCCAGCGACCGGCCCACACCAACCGTACTGTCAGCCCCGAAATTAAACGGCAGCACATAAGTAATTCTCCACTTATACCGCAGCCCCGTCCGGACCGTATCGTCACTCAGCACCATAGGATAATAAACCCCCAGCGACTCATCCAGCGCACGGATCATAACCCCGTTATTAGCAACAGTCCCGTCGATCCAGCCCTGCACCAGCGCAACCAAAGAATCCGTACTCCCGAACTTCAAACTGTCAACCGTCGGCGAAAAACTAACCGTATCCAGCATATCACTAAAAACATAATCCCCCCCCGAACTATCCCAATCAGCAGCAGATCCCCCCTTAAGCCTCGATATCCAATTCACCGTATCTATGGCAAAATTACTATCCCCCTCGACCCAGCCGGAAGAAATCTCAAACAACCCCGCAATCCCGGCACCATAAGCCGTATCAGCCGTATCCCGGTAAGCAGTAAGCGTAACCGACAAAATCAAAGCATCCCCCGGGATCCCGTTCACAACACTATCCGACTGCAGCAGCCCCCGTCCGACTCCGGCCGAGTCAATCTGCAGCGTATCATTCCCGATATAAAAAGTAGTATCCCTCCCAAAATTCAAACTCGAATCGATCGAATAGATCCCCGCATCCCGAGCACTCGACCCCTCCTGCAGGTTAAACGTAATACTATCCATCGAACTCCGGATCCCCGTATCAACCATCCACTCAGGAGGACTCTGCAGCCAAACATTCTTCTGCCCAAAAATAGCCCCAAAATTAACCAACACGAAAATAAACAAACACCTCAATATTCTCATAAAAATCACCCTCTTAATCTTAACTTCTCTCTTCCCCCCTTTGCCCCTTCTTTCTTCCTAATTCTTCATTCGTAAATCATAAATTCTCAAAACCATATCCTCTTACTTTGTGCCTCTGTGCCTTTGTGCCTTTGTGCCTTCTTCTAAATCTCCTGACTAACCATCTCCAAATAAGGCCGGACAAACAAAATCTTCTTAGGTAAAACACTCTTCCCCACACAACAAACAAACTTCCCCACTCCCGGCCTATCCTCACTGATCCCACCCGGCGTAGTAGATAAATATAAAAGCTTCTGAGGATTCCAGCTCCACTCCGAATTATCAACAATCCCCGCACTCGCAACCCCGAACGCATCCATCGGGATAGCCGTCAACGCCATCCCGTCACACCACGACGTCTCCTCAAAATCAATATCAGTCTTCACCCACCTACCGACCCCGTTCATAGTCACACAATCATACCGATCGATATCCTCCGCCGCCTGCAGGAACAAACCGCTCCTCCCCTCATCACGGACAAACGTCTCCAGCCCCGCAACCGTCTCACACACCCGGTTATAACTCTCCGCACTCAACCCAAAATTAACAAAATCATCAACCTCATGCACATGCACCCCGCGGCCGTCATAATTCCGACCACCCGTCTCCGGAACATAAAAATTCGTATCATCCTTCGAAGAATACCGGATCATCTCCTCATCACCCCCCGCAGGAGTCCCGATCCGCACAACAACGATCCCCGAACTGCCATCCGGAAACCCCGCAGTACTCTGCACCGGCAGCACCAAAGCAACAGTCGAAACCGCCCCCGTCAACTGAGTACGCAAACTATTAACAGCCTCACCCCCAAGCTGCGCCTTACTAAAATTATCATCAGGAAAACTCATACCCTCTCTCTCCTCATCTCTCTTCCCCTCTTAATCCTTACTTTGTGCCTTTGTGCCTCTGTGCCTTCCTCATCAAACATCCCTGTTTGATGTAACAACAAAAGCCCCCTCACCCGGCACACCCGACTCCCCCGTCTCATCCCAAACCTGCACCAGCTTAAACGGCTCGGTAAAATCAATCATCGCACGGATAACAAAAACCTGCCCGTCGGCATTATCACCATCCGCACCGAAAATAACCATCTTCTGACCGATTAGACTACTCGTCATCAACCCGTCACTATTATCGATCTTCAGAGTATAAAACCTCCTATCCTCATTCGTCGCAACAATAACCGAACTCAACCCCATGATCTGAACACCAGAAGAAGATTCCCGCAGCAGAACACTCCGGAAATCATACCGCTTAACACGCGACCCCTCGATAACAATATCAGTCAGGATCACAGGAGAAATATTCCGGCCCGCAACATCACCGTCATAATAATTCCGGACCCCCTGCAGCATCTTCCGCCGGACCGCCAACGGGTAACTGCTAACCTCATCAAAATTCTTGATAACAACAAAACTCGTGATCTGAGGAGGAGCAGCATTCGGATCAGTCAACGTCGAGTAACTATCACCCGGCTCAGACATCTCACCCTCATCATTATACAAAGCCGCCGTATACTCAACACAATTCACAACCCCGTCCCCGCTCTGCTCATCAGCGATCCGCCACACACGGAACGGCTTATTAAACCAACCCATAACCCGGTGCGTCACACCGATAACATCACCAACCTCACACTGAATAGCATTGATCTTCCATCCGAATTGTACCCTGAAAACATTCAACTTAGCAAACATCCGGTAAAACCGCGCCATCCGCGCCGCCTGACTGAACCGCCGGATCCCGAACAATTGTAACTTCTGCTCCCGCAACCCATTCGCAGAGATATCCTCCTCATCCTCACTCTTAGCAGTCCCGATCCGGTTAGGATTCCGCTGCTCAGTATACTCCACGATCACACGGTTAGGCCTGTCATCGATACTCGTACGATTAACACTGAAACTGTCATTCTTGATATCATCCATATCGAAAGACTGGATAATACCCTCCGCCCGGTCGATCTTGAACTTCAACTCACCCTGCGACTCAACGAAATAACCCGCACAGGTAGATAACATCTCATCTAACACATCACCCACAGGCCTCTGTTTATCAAGCATAAGGTCAAGCTGAAACCGCGCTTCACCGTCAACCGTCTCATCGGCATGATCCCCGGATGAAATAAAAGAAGCATCATTGATCCTACTCGCCGCCAGCCCTCTCCCGTACCGTGCATTCGTAAGCAAGTCCCGCACAATATAAGAAACATTCCGGGAAAACTCATCAACCCAGGCATCACCGTCATAAACCTCAACGATCTTCCCCCGGATATCATACGTTATAGTAGCACTCTGCATACGGTAATCAGGAGGATCCCTATAGAAAATAGACAAATAAGCCGTATTCTTAAGAGAACCGACCATAGCGATCCTCGCCGAAGGAGACAAAACATTACCCTCAGCATCCGTGATCAGAGGACTCAGCTCAGGAGTACTCCCGTCATCATTCAAACCCCCGAGATACTTCGCCCACGAACTCTTCTTAATTCCAAAGTCATCAGCACCGGTATCAGCAAGTTTATGAGGAACCGCATCATCCTTCACATAATTATTCAGATTATTACCATCGATATTAACATTGAATATATTAGAAATCTCACCCTCACCAACAGCCACCACATACTGAGTAACATTAGAATAAGAAACCTTAAAAATAATATTACCAGCTGCCCTCACCAACCCGTAAGGGACCGGAACAGGATAATTCTGCAAAGAAGTATTATCCAATTCAATCTTCTCATAAGTAGGAGACTCCGTCTTTTTATACATCCCGCTAATAATCTGAAACGCCAAACTCCCAAGCGCCAAAATAGTCCCAATCGCCAACTCTCTCTCCCCTCCTTAATCCTTAAATTCTTAATTCGTAAATCTAAAATCGTAAATCGTAAATCGTCAAGTTGTCTTAACCTTCCATCTATCAACAACACCCAGAAACCCCCCGAAATTATCCGTATTATTCTTATTCAGACACGACGCAAACGTCTTATCGCTCCCCGCGATAACAACAACATCAAGCGCCGGGATCAAAACAACATTCTTAAACTCATCATAAATAGTAAAAAGAGTATAATTAGGAGTCCCCCGGAAATCAGTCGATCTCTTAACCCGCCGTTTCTCACTCACACCCTTGAAATCCGTCACAGTAATATACCCGTCAACCCAGAAATTCGACCGCGTAGTCCTCCCGCGCTCGAAATCACTATTCGGGATCCCCGGCATCACACAATTGAAATGAACAGCAGAAAAAACCTCCGATACCGAACCCGCCTGCACACCCGTATCAAGCGTACAATCCGCATCACCGAACACCCAACGGCACTCCGGACCGAACGTCCGCCTTGGAACCTCTTGGTTCATATCCGACAAATTTGATTTTACCCTGAACCGGAACCAACGCTTATCGACCTCCAGCTCATCCATATACCCGTCAAACCGCTCAACCTTATTATCGGCATCACCCGTCAGCCCACCGAACACACGCGTAATAACAAACGTCCGACCCTCCAGCTCATACTTAAAATCAGCATTATCCAGAAACGCAGAAAACAAACTATCAACATTATCGAACTCCATACTAACAGAATCACCACGGTTCCGGCTGTCAGTCCGGATCGCCGACCTCTTAATCCCCAGCGCCGTATAAACAACCCCGTCAAACGAAACATCCTCACCATAATTAGTAAAATACAAAACAACCCCATCCTTCACATCCATAGCATACAATTCAATAGGGATCAAACTCCCCTTAGCAACCTCACTCTCGATAGCATTTACAACATCAACAGCCACTCAAAAACCTCCCTCTTATCTTAAATTCTTCATTCTTCATTCTGACTTCTGTCTCCTGACTTCTGTCTCCTGCCTTATACTTCTTCGATCATCGGCATCACCAACCGGTACCGCCCAAAATCAAACAAAGGCTTCTCTAACTCATCCATCAAAAACCGCATCGTAAAAGTAACAGGCGAAACAACATTAGGATCCTGATCAACAAAACTAAAATTCTCAAACATACCCTTCCTTGCATCCCAGAAATCCCAGAGCAAAAGAGCATTAGTAAAACTCAGAGAACTATACACCAGCGTAAAAATATTCCTCCCGCTCGCCCACTCCTGGTACCTCTTCTCCGTCTCAGACTCACTCGCAGAAACAATAGTCTTCCATCTCTTACTACGCCCATAAACATAATCAGCCTTAGGATCAGCCGGATAAACAGCCATCTAACTCTCCCTCTTAATGGATTCCTCATCCATAATATTTATATCTTCGTAGGGGCGAATCCCCGTGTTCGCCCTCTTATCTTCTCATAAAGAATTTCGTATAACATCCCGCAAAAATCCCCCATCATTAATATTACGACCAACCAGACCCGTAATAACATCCTCACCATCAGATTCCATCCGATCGATAAAAGACTTCGCATCGATTGCATTAATCGTAATATAAGTATCCCCGCCCATCTCACCCATACCACCACCCTTATTCAAAGGAATAATCGCCTCAGGACCCTTCTCACCAACAACAGCAAGCGTAGGCTTACGCACGATCCCCCCATCACCAAACTCAGGAACATCTAACCCCAGAAACCGCTCGATACCCTGCACGAAACCCGACCCCGCAATCTTCAAAGCAAAAGCATCCGCAACCTTCCGCTTAATAACATCCATAAAAAACCCCGCCACGTCCGCCAGCCTCGAGAACCGGTCCGTAAAAACATTATAAAACGCAAACGACAACTCATTTGCCAGCCGCTGCGTCTCCATCATATCCCTCCGGATATCATCCTGAGCCATAGCGACAGCCTCAGAATAATCATGGACCGGGATCTTCATACTATCCCACATATCAGACTGCTCCTGAACACTCATCTGATCCAGCAGACTCGGCGCAGCCTCAAACTCAACAGGTATAAAAGGAACACCCGGAGAAACCGGAGCACTCGGCCTCCTCTCAGGAACATTGAAAGGATCATAAAACTCACTGAAATTCTTCTTGAACCGCACACCCCGTATATCACCAGGTGCAAAAGTACCCGTCGTCCCGTAAAACTCATCCTGCAGCCGTCTCCGCTCACGCCGAAGCTTATCAGTCATATCGTTAAACCGTTCCGCATTCCGGAAAATAACACGAGCCGCCTCATCCTCCTGCCGTAACTCATTCAGCCTATCCTTGAACTTCTCAGGACCCGCAGTGAACTCACCAAACGTCATCCGCCCCGCCTTCATAAAACCGATGCCCTGCAGCGTCTGAGCAAGAGTACCCGATTTCCCACCAAGCTTAACGATCTGCAGCATCGATGAAGCAATAACAGAAATACTCTCCGCAAACTCCTTCATACCCCCGCTCGTTTTCCAGTCACGGAAATCATCCAGAATACTACGCACCGAACCCTTCAGCCGGTCATAAATATTCTCATCCATAACCGTCCGCCGGAACTCATCCCACGCATCCGCCATCATAGACATCAACCCGCGCCACGAATCACGCAGACCCGCCGTAGCACCCCGGAACTTACTATCAACAGCATTCCAGGAATTTATAAGAATATCACGCGTCTGCTCAGCAGAATAAGTAACACCCGCCTGGAACCCGAGCATCGTCAAAATCCCCCGTTCCCGGAACATATCCGCAGAAGCCGCACCCGCCGAATACATCCTGATAACCTGCCCGATAGTCTCCTTCAAAGCCATACCCGTAACAGCAGCCAGATCGCCGATCATAGGCATCCACTCCATGATCTCCTCCTTACCCCCCTGCATCACACCCGCAAGAGCAGTACCCGCCTCCATAATATCACGGAACTCAAACGGCACCCTGGATGCAAACTTCTTCAGGTCCTGGAACAAAATATTCGCCTCCAGCTGACTCCCGAGAAGAATCTTCAACCGGATCATATACTGCTCCGCAGCATTAGCAGCATCGATAAACAAACTCGCGATCTTTACACCCCCGGCCATCACGGCAATCGATGCCAACCCTACATTAATCCCCTTCATCTTAGTAATAACAGAACCGATCCCCGCACTCATCTTCCTGAAATTTATCCTATCCAAAGTCCTCTGCATCTTACCCGCAGCCGTCTTAGTCTTCTTATGAGCAACATCGAAATCCTTCTTCAGCTTCTTATCATCAACAGTAACAACAACACTCGCATCAGCAATTACAGCCATACCAAAAACTCCCTAATATTTTTTTTCTTATCCCTTTGCCCCTTTGCCCCTTCTTTACTTCTTCATCCTCTTCCCCCTACCTCTTCCGATTCATCTTCCCGATCATAACCCCGAATATCCGCATCACCTTCTCAAAACACCCCCTCTTATCCTCAATTCCCAACAAATCAATAACACCCAGCACAGCATTAATATCCGCATCGATCACACACCCCGAATCAACGATCAACTGACCCTGGCAGACAAAATAAACAGAAAACGCATCCTCATTCTCAGCCAGCAGCCCCATCTCACCCGCAACACAAGGAGGATCCGACTTTTTCTCTATACACTTCCTCTTACACCCCCTGCAAAACTTCCGCTCCTTACAAACACCATCCCTCTCCAACTCCTCACGATTCGCTTCACACGGCGGCACCTTACCCTTCTCGCTGAAAAACATCCGGCAACCCGGACACTCCTCCTTCTTTAAGAGCCACCCTGCGAAGCCGATGAGTTTTTTTCCAAATCCTTCTCATGCTCCTCTTCACCCTCCGTAAGCTTCCCGAGACACTCCGCCACGAAATTCGCAAACTTTACACTCTTCCTCATCAGCAGAATCTTCATCTCCTTCGTACACTCGATCTCCTGTCCCTTCCCGTCATAAATATCCTCCCATCCCACAATACAATAATCCCACGTCAGCTCATTCCCGAGATTCTCATCAACAATGACATCCTTATAGATATTGCCATGCTTAAAAATTTTCTTAGGCTTCTCACACCTCCGCCGGATATCCTGCAACATATCCGAATTCAAACAACGAAGACAAACCCGCCCCGTCTCCTCACCGGCAAAATCAAACCAAACACCCGGATTCAAATCATCAACCTTAAAATCCATCTACCCCTCCTCTTTGTAGGGGCACCCCGGTTCACCTGGATGCCCTCTTAATTCTTCTCTTAACTCCTCACTCCTAACTCTTAACTATACTAAAAGCCACTTACCGCCCAACTCAATCGTAAACTCATTATCCGCAGAATCATCCTCCGCAAACCCGATCGCATCAGCCTTCGACACCAGGGCAACAGCACTCGAATCATTCGTAAGATCAGGCTCCCACTTCGACGTCCCCACCGGATCTAATGAGAAATAAAGATTCGTCACCTTAGCCTTATTAAGAGCAATACTCTTCAGCACACCCTGACCCGTATCATCGTCAGGATCATAATTACCCACAATCTCGACACTCCCGAAATTACCGATCCCGTAATCCTTCTGGACGAACTCCTTATCCAGCGAACTATGCTCGATAATAGTATTGATCAGACCGCTCATCTTCCAGGACTTAATATTAACCACAACATACGTACCTATATAGACCCGTCCTGATTTTCCGCTTCTTTCTCCCGACATTTCACTCCCTCCTCACTTTTTATACGTTTATTCTCAACCTCCATCCATTTCGCCAGCCGGAAATCCTCCTCCTTCACATTCATCTTAGTAACGTGACCCGCCGGAATAGATGTATCCATAAATATCCGATACCCCGCCCGTTTCGCCTTGATACAAAACGAAATATCCTCACCAAAAAAAACTTCCTTACCATCCTTCACCGTCTTAAAAATCCTCTCGAAATAAGGCTCCTCCATACCATCAAACACATTCATATTGATCATAACAACACCCGTACCCACAGCATCAACCTCGACAAGCGTCTCCTTCTCCCACTTAATAATGATCTCATACGACAACTTATCAAGCTCACCGTTCCAGTTCCCCGAATACCGTTTAAACATAACAGGATGAAAAGGAGGATACCGCTGAAAAGCAAGAGCCCCGCAGATATCCTTATCATTCTTAACCAGCTTAACCATAGTATCCCGGTGCAGACACATATCGGCATCAAACATCAGCAAATGCGTACACCCCATATCCTGAGCCTGCCTCACACCCGCATTCCTCAGCTCACAGATCGAATCATTAAACTGAGGACGGATCCACACAAACCCCCCGGCCCTCTTAACCCTAACAAAAGAATCCAGAACATCAGTAAAAATCATAGGAAAATTAGAAGGCATACAAACACCAAGCCGCAAATTTGTTATCTTCATAATTACACCTCCTCCTTATCCGCAGACGCTGCATGCAACGGCTCTGCAAAAACCTTCTGTCCCGGCACGCTCCCCCATCTCTCCATAAAAATAACCTTATTCCGCCGCAGCAACTCAGGATACCCCCCCCCCTCTTCTCCTCTCTTCATTCTGACTTCTGCCTTCTGACTTCTGCCTTCTGACTTCTGACTTCTGACTTCCTTCCCCATCTCCCGGCTCGTAATACTGCCGAAATGATGAACATAAACATCACGCGCAACACCGATACTCCTCCCCGCCTTCCTCACCCGCATACAAAAATCAACATCCTCCCAACCCCCCAGACCAAAAACCTCATCCAAAGGACCAACCTCATCGATCAGCTCCTTCCGGAAAACCATACAAAACCCAATGATCCACTCCACGACCTCTAATTTAAACTCATTCTTCACATAAACATCCGCAGCAACAACATCCAGCTCATCCGTCCCGTCATAAATCCTCGTGATCACCCGCTGCATCCCGCTCACAAAATTCGTCACCGGACCAACAACATCAACCGTACCCGCAGGAGAAAAATTCTCCGCCTTCGGATCCAACTGATGCAGCAGCCTCTCCAACCATCCCGGAGTAACAATCACATCATTATTCAGCAGACAAACAAAATCACCATGAGCCGCATCCATCCCCAGATTACACCCCGCAGCGAAACCCAAATTCTCCTTATTCCGGATCAACAAAACATCAGGCTGCTGCACTAACCAGTCATAACTCCCGTCAGAAGAACCATTATCGATAACAATAATCTCCTTTAGTAAAGAATCCCCAGTATTCCGCCGGATCGACTTAATACACTCACGAGTATAAGCAAACTGATTATAAACCAAAATCACAATAGAAACCATAAAAAACCCTCCCTCTTAAACTTCTTTCTTTAAACTCTGTGCCTTTGTGCCTTCTTTATCAATTCACCGTTACCAACAAAATATAATCCGCATCCAACTGCCACAAAACCTTCATCCCGCTGATACTCGCAGGAACCTCCAGCGGCTCCCGCGTGATCTCAAGATCCATCCGGATAAACCTATGACCCGCAATAGTCAAACTCAGATCATCATCACCATACAAAGCATCGATATGACCATAAATTTGCAGCGCCTCCAGACTCGACAACCTATCACTGAAAATCCTAAACATCACCCGGTAACTATCATACTTAATATCAAACGTCCGGCGGCGGATCACACTCAACTTAAACTTCACATTAGGAAACTCCTCCTCCTGATCACCGCCACCGCCCGACATACGACCATTAACACTCGTCCACAAACCACTCCGGGGCACCGCATTAAACTTATCATAAATCCCCTTGGCAATATTCAACATTCCTAATTCCTCATCGTACAGACGCAGCATGCTGCGTCCCTACAATTCATTTACTGAAAATCCGTCTAATAACCCCGATATTCACATTCAAAGCATCAGTCAAAAAAGGCTGCCCCCGCATATGAATAGTCCCATGATGAACAAAATAAGCATAAAAAACCTCCCGATCTCCGGCCCTGATAACAACACCATCCGGACGCCCCCCCCCTTTCTTAAACAAAAAATTCTTAATACTCCTCCGCAGTTTACCGGGAGTCCGCTCCATCCACGCCTTCCGTCTCCCCGTCCGCACAACCGTACCAACCGGACACAAATCCTTAGCACTCTTCCCCACAACCTTCCCGACCTTCTTAAGCCGGACCCGATTCTCCTTCCGCAGATCCTTAATAAACCTATCCCCATACCACTGAACCTTAGCCCTCGCAACAGCCATATTATCTCTCTCTCCCCCTCTGTAACTTTGTGCCTCTGTGCCTTTGTGCCTTTGTGCCTTCTTTCAAACCGTTTCCTCACACATCAACTCCAAAAAAACACCCCTCTCATCAGAATTAATAACACTCTCAACATTAAAGTATCTTTTTCCGAATTTAAACCGCCAGCTCCCGGAAAAAACACTCCGGTAATGGATCTTCACCCGGTGAGTAACCCTATTCTGAACCTGCTCAGCCATCAGCTTCTCCTGCCCCCGAAGCGGCATAATACCGGCCCACACAATACCCTGATCAACCCAGGTAGCAACAGACCCACCCAATCCATCCGGAGTCTTAGTCTGAACCTGGATAGTCAACCGTTTATTCAGCTCACCAATAGTAAATTGATCCTTCTTATTCATCCTTCTTCCTTTGTGACCTTTGCGTTCTTCCTCTGTGACCTTTGTGGTAAAATCCTAAAAACTCCAAATCTTAAACTGAGTCAAAACCCCAACAGGAAACTCCTCGATCTCCGACTCCCGGTGCAGAAACATCCAAGCCACACACTGCTTGATCCAAGTCCTCAACTCCTCCGGAACATCACCCGCCGCATCACCATACCCGCACACAGCAACAACCTCAACAGGATTCGAAGGCCCCAGAGTAACAGTAGGCCAACTCTGCCCATGAGCCAGAACGATCCGGCCCGGATCCGAATCCGTATCCACGATATAAGTCGCATTACTAACAATATTCTGATCATTATCGATATCCCGGTAAATCAAACTCGTCACATCCTGAAGCTGCCCCTTCGGAACAACAATAAAATCCTCCGGCGGAAAAAAATCCCAAAAAAAGTTCCACGTCTGCGTAATAAAAGCACGATCCGTCATCTTCTCGGCATGCCGCCGCGCCGTCTTAATAAGATCATTAATAGTATCATCCTCAGCACTCGTAGGCTCATCAGTAATAACATTAACACCGAAAGAACACGAAGCACCGGCAACAGTCACCACAACACGGATATACTGTTTACTGCCGCCATACCCCTTCTCAAAAGTAGCATTATCATTCGCCTCCGTCACCTGAGTAAACGCCCCATCCGTCACATCCGTAAAAGTAGCATTATCATCAGACTCCTGAACCTTAACATCAACCGTCCCCCCGGATCCATTAGTCCCCGCAGCAAACTCAATTAAAGAATTCTTACCAAGCACATCGACACCAGTCCCCTCAAGCCCGTAATCCGCAGCAGCAACATGCAGACCCGGAGCAACAGACTGAACACTCAAAATATCATCCTCAAACAACTGACTGTCAACACGCAAAAACTCCTTAACCTCAGTACTGCTGACCGGCTCAACTGAAGGCAACTCCGATATCTTCCTGATCACCTACGACCTGCCTTCTTAACAGTTGACTTCGATTCTGCTTCTTCCGGAACATCAGCATCTTCAGATTCAGATGCCGCTTCTTTCGGAACGTCAGCATCTTCCGACTTCGGTGCAGTCTTTCTATTATGCACATCCTCCGGAGACCGGACCTTCGTATCCGTAACTTCTTCAGCATACCCCTGTTTGATAAGCATTTTCGCTTCTTTCTTATCAAACTTCACAACAGATCCCGCAACAAAAGTCCCGTCAGGACCGGCATAAGTATTTCTCAACCGTATCTTCATTACAAACACTCCTTATAAATATTACTCTTCGTAGCGGCACAATGCCTTGTGCCCTCTTATCTTAAATTCTTCATTCGTAAATCATAAATCTAAAATCGTAAATCCTCTTAATACCGTCCCTTCCCGCTCCGCCAAACACCATCAAAATAACTATCATCCCGCAACCTCCCGATCCCCACACCCGCGGAATCACACTTCATTATCACCTGGAAATCAAAAGGAACAAAACCGATACTGTCAACAGACACGTAACCCTTCAGAGTATCCACCACAAAAAGAGAACCCGGATCAGCAAACACAGCCGTATCAGACACCACTTTCCACTCCGAAGTGATCGAATCCTTCCCCTCGACCCACCAACTGATCACACCATCCGAAACCTGGTCACCCGAATTAACCGTATCGATACGGAACTCAACAACAAAATAACCGTACAACTGGATCACCTGCAGCACCTTACCGATATTATAATTTATAAGCCCCGGATCATACTTCCCCGCGAACAAAACATAACCCGAATCACCAACCGCAAACCTCACACTGTCCGAATACTGAGTCTCAGAACTATCCAGCAGAACACTCCCATCCTCCACAATAGGATAATACAACAGAGACTCCGTCAACTCACCCATCACTAAGCAGAAACAAACAAACAAAAACAAACCGATCAGCGCAGCAACACCAAAACCTGTCTTAACAATATTTTTTTTCAACTTATCCATAACACATTCACCCTCGTAAATTTCACACTTCCCTTATTCTTTCTTCCCGTAGGGGCACAACGCGTTGTGCCCTCTTATCTTATTTCGTCTGGATCACTCTCGCAAAATCAACATAAACAGAATCCCCGCTCCCAACCTCAAAAGATAGCGTCAACAAGCTGTCATAAGGAACCCCCTTAGCAAGAACCGAATCCAGATACCCAATCCCGTCAATAAACGGAAACGCATTACCCAGCGCATCAGCATAATAACCCAACGTATGCCAGGAAGAATCATTTGCCGATATTATATCCGCCGAAAACGTCTTTGACGTAGTCACACCCGCACGCCTCGCATTGAACGACCAGGTATTTCCCGTCTGAAGTTTCTCAAAATATATCCCGTAAGAAGCATTCCCGTTCCGCAATGAATCATCCTCCTGCCCGAACATACCGACCGTAATCGATATACCCGTCGAGTCATCCGGACGCAGCCTCGTAACATACCAATGTTCAAGCCCGCCTCCTGCAGAATCACACATAAAAGATTCACCGGCCAACTGAAGATTATGCACCGAACTATCGCCCGGAGCCTGATTACCGATCATCAATACCCCTCCTCCCTCGATATTATCATCACCGAACTTCGGTATAGTTGCATCAGTAGCAATCACAGCCTGTCCCGCATTTTCAAAAGACCTGAACCGGTTCCACTTCCCGCCGCTCGTATCGATATCGAAAAACTCATTAAAATACTCCGCAGCCACAGAAGGGTCACGGTATCCGGCAACAGTAGGAGCACGACGGAAAAGGCTATCACCCCTCTTCACAAAAGTAAACCAACCGTCACCATCATTCCATCTCGCCTTAACATCAAAATCACTACCAAAATAAACCTTCGCAGAATCCGTAACATACTGCAGCTTCTGAGTCCGGTTCACACCATACAGCGGCATCCCCTCAGGAATCCCGTCCTCCGGCTGAGCAAAAACCCCCGGAACAAAAAACAAACACATCAAAAACAAACAAACTGAAACCCTCATCAATCTCTGCATAACAAACCTCGCTAATTATAAATAAATATTTTCCCTCTATCATAGGGGCTGAAAAATCTTCAGCCCCCCTTATCTCTCTCCACTTCCTAACTTCTGTCCGTCCCTTCTTCTCACTTCCTAACTCTGTGCCTCTGTGCCTTCCCTTTACGCTTCATCAGGACTGATAGAAGTCAACTGAGCAACAACACCGGTAGTCAGCTCGCTCTGAGCAATAGGAGCCTTCTTACCCTTATACTGTATAGCTATAACTCCGTCTATCTCAGCATTCGCAGTCCCGAGCTCGATCCCGCACCGCACAAACCGCTCCATCGGTTTATAAATATCCAGCGCCAGGCAAACCTCACTGACAGGAGTCGCAGGAACAGTATAGGTCACAGTCCCCTCCAGCTCAGCCATACCGCTTGAACTATCTGCATCATTCTGATCCACAACCAGCTCAAGCGTACCCGTAGCAAGCAGAACCCCGAACGAAGCGATAAACAGAACACCCTCATACCCCGACATATCCAGAATAGTACCATCCCGGTTAGTCTGACCCGCAGTAAAACTCGGAACAACCTTAGTGATCTTAACATTCTTCAATAAATTCATCGACCTATCCTCCTACCTATAATATTACTAATTGATATAATTTCTCTTAACTTAACTCTTCATTCGTAAATCATAAATCGTAAATCGTAAATTCCTTATGCTGCTAACTGAACACGAGCAAAAGCCTCCTCAAGCACAGGCATCCCGTCAGTCCACTTCCGGCCGATATAACCCGTCTGATCGTTTACAGCATAAAGCTCCTTAAGAACCTGCAGCTCCATAGACATCGCATCAGCTATCCAGTAATTTCTCATGTCGCCGAGGATCCCCACGTACTGGCTCGCTGTAAACGTATTAGGAACGAACTCCGACATAAAATACCGGTTCTCAAGAATCGTTGACGGACGGTCGCTCGCAATACCCCGCATCCAGATATAATTCTGATTCCCGTCCTTCAGTTTACGGATCTGTTTAAGCGCGTCACGATGGAACATCCATACAGCCAGATCCATATACTGAGACTTCAGAGAATACTTCACATTGATCAGCCCGTCACCAGTAATAGAAGTTGTCGTATTCTGAGAACTAACATCCCTCGCAGTACTGATTCCCTTATCAGATGCAACAAATATTCCCAGAGGCTGTCCCGCGGCGTTCCCGTTCATATAAACATTCTCCTCCACTACAGAAAACTTATAAGCAAGCCGGGACACAACCAGAGACGAAATATTCTGTGTCGAAATACGGAGAAGCTTATTCGATACCTTCAGAAGCTTCGACAGCTTATGCGGAGTCAATTCACGATTCCCGAAACTCATAGTACTATCCTCAGCCGTGGTCCCGATCTCAGCCGTCCAGTCCGGATCCGCAGGATCATTATCAAGACTCACAACACCGAGACTCTCCGCTTTAGTTACAGTAAGCACAGTTGACAATTGACGCATGAAAACCAGGTCATCGACCGCCTTGATCAGATTACTCACAAACTGAACCGGCGCAACAGTATAGCCACCCGCAACATCCGCATCCGCCTGCAAAGCACGGAACTCCGGGATCTCACTCGCAAGGTCCGGACGGTTACGCAGACAAAACTCAAACCCCGCCATCTGACGCTCAGCCGTCCGCTCATCAACAACACCCGAAACAACCGCAGCACCAGTATTTACATCATCGATGATCCGTTTACTAACCGATTCCTTCAGCCTCTCCTCACGCTCCTTCAGTTTCGTTTCGCGCTCCATCCTCTTCCGCAACCCGTCGATCTCACCCTCAAGCGCATCAACATCAGCATCCCGCTTATCATACTCAGCCTGCTCCTCGGCAGAAAACTCACGCTTCTCAGCCTCCGCCTTATCAAACAACGTCCGCTGCGCCTCAACAAGCTCATTCTGCTTCAGATGCAATTTTTTTAATTCCTCATTCATTCCTTAATCCTCCAATAATTTCTATTCTTAAATCTCATTTATTTCTCAGAAATCACAATAAGTGCGTCTGCACATGATCATCCCGGCTTCACCAGGGCGACTGCCCGGCGGTTTATTCCTTTTTCTCTGAATTCTAATTTATTCTTTACATTCCAAATTCTTTTCGCAGGAAGCACGCACGTCTGTCCCTCCCTATCCCGGTACTCAACCAGCGACCGCAAAGCAACATCAACATCAGTCTGAGGATAAGCACCAAAAGCAACTACTGAAACATCAAACAATTCAGAAATCTTGATAATCGTACGCACAGGCATCTTACCCTTCTTCTCCTCCCACATATCCTCCTCAACCGTAAACCCGAAAGACTGATCCGTAATATCCCTACGCTTAATACTCTCCATCAGATCCCGCACAGCCTGCGTATCGGGAGGAATAATCTCATCATAAAGCCCATGTTCATCCTCCTTAAGCTTCAGGGTTTTAGCACTCTTCCGCCCCAGAACAAAATCCCAATTATGATTAAACAAAGCAAAAATATCACTCTTCCGCAGCGCCGACTTGAAAGCACCCGAATTGATCTTCTCAAAAAACCCCCCGAGGTCCAGCGACAACACATTAAAACGAGCCGCATAACCCACAATCAGCGGAGTCTTATCATCATCATCGATCACACGCAGCTCACAAGCAGGCAAAACCCGACGCTCAATCTTCTTTCCCATAAAAACCTCCTATATAAATCATCAAAAAAAAAACCGGCAAAATGCGATGATGCGGCACCGCACTGCCGGTTATCTGCAAAACCAGTCCCTCACAAAACCGGTCCCGCCCAATATTATCTTTCTGAATTATTAACTATTAACTATTAATTATTAATTTCCTATCCTTCACCCTGCAGCTATGCTGCAGTCACACCCCCGATGCAGCGGAGGATGAGTCTTAACACTATCGATCTTCATCGGCGCACCGGCACCGGCCGGGTCAAAAGAATCACCCGCCTTAAAAAAAGTACCCCGGATCCCGATCACCCTCCCGTTCATAGCGTCACAGAACCGACAATTCGCACCCTGAGTCACCCACCTATAAGTCAAAATCCCCGCAGCGGCATAAACAAACTTCGTAAACGCACCATTACCCTCAACCGGCTCACGCATCGCAACCGAATCAGCCCGCTTCACCTCCCAATCATCCACACGATCAACAATAAGCTCCGCTGCATCCTCAACAGAATTCTCAGCCATGATCTGACGAATCTGCCCCTGCGAGGACCCTCGATAATTCTTACTGAAAACATCAACATACCCCCTCGCAAAATCATCAAAAACTGCATCAGCCTCAACCTCGACACCAACCTCCTTACCAGCCTCACCAATAATCGACTCACCGAAACTGGAAACAACAGGAATCATATCCCTCATAATATTTTCAGGAAACTGCTCCACGTAAAACCGCTCCATCCAGATATTAAACTCACTCAAACTACCGTTAACCAAAAACTTCCTAACCGCCCGCTTAACAGCAACACCCTCACGCCGCACGATCCGGCCGCCCGCATCCAAAAACAACCCCCGGTAAACCTCAACAACCCGGTTCCTGCCGCGAACACCATCATTATTCCTCACTTCCTTCTTACCCTTTGTGCCTTTGTGCCTTTGTGCCTTTGTGCCTTCTTCACAATTCCTCATCAAAACCCCGGCCAACTTCCGCGAATTTTCATCTTCATCCTCATCCTGACTTCCTCCTTCTCCCAAAATCGTCATATTCAAAGGAATAGTATAAAGTTTCCCCAACCCGTCAGGCATAGGATTCATATTCTCACGCTCACGGATCTCATCACCATTCATCCAACCGCTATCCTTAGCGATCTTATAAGCATCATACCGAGTCTTAATATCACCCTTCAATAATGCATCGACCAAAAACTCCCAAAAATAAACCCGTCTATCCGCCTCAGTCGTCAACAGCTTAAAATTCAACCACTGCTCCCAAAGCGTAAACCACGGAAACATAGTGTACATCATGAACTCAAGACTCTGCTGCTCGATATTACGGACATTCGCCCTCTCCAGGTCCCCGTACATATGCGGAGGCATCCGGAACCAGCGCCCAACATCAGTACCCTGAAACTGTCTCGACTGCAGAAACTGAGCATCCTCCGGAGGAATACCCACATTATGCAGCGTCATACCCTCCTCCAGCAGAAGCAATTTATGACTCTTACCCAAACCCGAGATCTTCTTAGACAGCGAATTTGACAAATTCGTATGAGCATCAGGAGACAACTTACCCGGATGTTCAGCAACAGACCCCGGATGAGCACCGCTGCCGAAAAATCTCGCACCGAACTCCTCCATCGCCAGACCAAGGCCGATCCCCTGCCGCGCAAGCGAAACGATCGAATAACCCGTCAGCCCGTCAAACCCGAAACCCGGAATATGAAGAACTTCAAATGGATCAAGCACCCTCTCCCCACCCGTTCCCGTATTATAAACATAAGATAAACGTTCGTTCTCACGCTTAACCGTCATCTTATCCGGACGAAGAGGCCACAAACCCTTTACCCTCCCCGACCGCTCATACTCGATGAAACTAAAACCGTTACCCCAGGTAGCAATATGACCCTGGATCGTCTCCCGGTAAGTCATAGAAGTAGTAGTAGGATTCGGACTGCTGTGCATCATATGATACAAAGGATGATCAACCGCCCGCTCCTTACCGCCCCCCGGCAGCCGCCTGTACAAATGCAGAGGCAGAGAACCAATCGTCTCTGCCAAAATCCTGTTACAAACAAAAAACACAGAAAAAGTATTAGCAGACTCCTCATTAACAGAAACACCCGCATTCGTCTCCATCCCGCCGTTCGCCCAGTCAACCAGCCACTGCTCAGGAGTAGCCAACCCCGACCGCCGCTCAAACATATCAACCAACAAACCCATAAAAACACCCTCAGTATTCTTACTTCTGTTTTCTAACCTCTGACCTCTGCCCCCTAATAACAATCAAAACCTTCAAAAACCCAACCAAAAAAATCACACCCCCGCAAACAATCAGCGCCAACTCGATCCCGAACCTACGATCGATCCCCACAAAAACCATCCCCAGCCCCAGAACAATAAACAACTCCTCAAGATCAACCCGCGACCTCCTCTTCTCATTCTCAACTCCCAACCCTAAAACTCCTATCTCTTTTCTTACTTTGTGAACTTTGTGATATCTTCCTCTGTGACCTTTGTGGTTAATCCTTCTTAAATCATAAATCGTAAATCATCCAAAAGTTAGCACCCCCCGCTCCTCATAAACACTCCGACCACCATGACCCTCCAACCCCCGCGCCAACGCCATCACACCCGCAACAACACCATCGATCATCAACCGGCTCTTACTCTTATCAGGCTTAATATTACCCGAAGGATCCATCTTAATAATAACATTATCGATCATCCAGCGCATAACAGGATTACCCTCATGCTCAAACTGACCAGACAAAATCATCTTCTCAAACTCCTTACTCGGACCGCTCAAAGAACCATACCCCTGGCGGAACCTGATCAACCGCCGCGCTGCATGCTTATTCTCGATCGGATCCTCAAACCCCAAACCCTGAAGATCCTGCATGATCTTAGTCGAACCCCAGGGATCATACGCAATCTCAGCCAAATCAAAAAACTCCGCATCCTCCTGGATAGCATAAATAATATGAGCATAATCGATCACATTACCGGGCGTCGCAGTCATCCAGCCCTGATCACACCAAACATCATAAGGAACACGGTCACGCTTACAACGCTCAACCATATTATCCTCCGGGATCCAGAACCGGAACAAAAACTTGAACCTCTCACCCTCCTTTTCAGGAGGAAAAACCAGCGCAAAACTCGCCGTAGCAATACTCGAAGCCAGGTCAAGACCCCCGTAGCACTTTCGCCCTTCCAGGTCATATCTGTTCAATTTTTTGGCACCACATCTATCCCATAAAACACTGTCTAACCACTTAGTCTCATTAGCCGTCCATAAATTAAGATGCTTCCGCTTAAACGTATTCTGACGCGACGGCAGCTCCTGCGCCTTCTTACAATCATTACGCATCTTATCCAACTTCACACTCACACCCAAATTAGGATTCGCCTTAATCCAGCACTTCTCATCATCCCATTCATCACCCTCATCTAAAGTAAAAATAATCCCGAAATAAGAATCATCCTCGATCACACCCTTCAAAATCTTCTCCACATACTCATGCTGCTCCCAGCAGATCGACTCCCTGTCATAACCAGCCGTAGTGATAGCGAACTGCAGCGGCTGACGCCTCGCACCAGTCGCCGTCTCCATAATATCCCAGACTTCTCCCGACTTATGAGCATGAAGCTCATCGATAATCACCGCATGAGGATTCAAACCGTCCATAGTATTAGCATCCGCACCAAGCGGCTCATACTTACTATTAGTCAATGCAATACTTAAATTATTTTTATAAACAGTAATCTTCTTTCTCAACGAAGGACTCGCCTTCACCATATTAGTCGCAGCATTATGAACAATTATAGCCTGATCACGCTTCGTCGCAACAGTAAAAATCTCAGCACCAGGCTCATCATCCGCCAGAAACAAATACAAACCCACACCCGCCAGCATAGTTGACTTCCCATTCTTACGACCCTCCTCCAAATAAACAGTCCTAAACCTCCGAACCCAGAATCCTTCAACCTTGATCTTCCATCCGAACACAACCCACAAAATAAACTGCTGCCAGGGCTGTAACACAAACATCTCCCCGGCCCACTCACCCTTAAAATGCCGCAGAAACTTAAAAAAATCAATCACACGCCCCGCAGCCTTCCGGTCAAACCGGATATCCGTCCGTCGCCCGCACTTAACATCATCCAGATCCCGCAAATGCCGCTCCACACACAACCGCACCCACTTACAAACAACGATCTTCCCCCCCACAACATCACGAATATACTTATCAGCCAAATACTTCAAACTAATCAACCTCTCTCTTCGTAGGGGCATCCCGGTTTACCGGGACGCCCTCTTATCTTTCCCCACCTTAAAAATATCTAATTCTTACTTTTTAACCTTCTCCGGTAAATCTTCCATATAAATAGTTCTCACATTCTTAATCACCTCTGTAACAACACCCGAATCATTATAAATAAAAACATTTCCATTAAATAATATTCTTTTATCACGTTCATTTACAAAAAATTCCAATACAACAACATTATATGGTAAATAATTATAATCATTGACAAATTGTTCCGGTGCAATTTCAATTATATGTTTTTTACCATCTACCAGGTAATAATTACTAAGAATAGTATCACCAAGCATTTTACATTTTATTAACTCTTCCGCACTCCAGAGACTACAAAGCTTATTTTCATAGTCTATTCTTTTAATACCATCGATGAAAACCCATCCGCAATTATTCTCAAATTTTAAAATCATAAACACCAATTCTTTCTAATTATTCTACTAACAAACATCCCGGTTTACCGGGAAAAAATCCTGGCCGGGGTATCATGATTCCATTCATCAACTTCAAACGGTACCCCGGCACTCTTTTTTCGGTTTTTTATAACCATTCAACCTCACCAAATCCTCATCACTCAACACAACCTTCTTCAAACTACCCTGCAGAAATTCAACAGCACGCGGAATACGAGCAATATCATCCTCTTCAAGCCCCTCATCAACCAATCCCTTCCCGAGCCCGCTTAAAACATATTCCAGCTCCTCCAGCCTGAACCGGAACCTCTCCCACCCGAGATACCAGAACCAATCAGTGAAATACAAAAAACTCCGCTCATTAAAAGTCCTAACATGAAAAGGATCCTGCCAGGCGCCGAAAGACAAATCATAAGGAACAACAAACCTGAGAACACCCCCCACCCGCAAAAGATCGAGACAACTCTTCATAGCAACCGTCAAATTCCGTAAATGCTCCAGAACATCATAAGCAGCTATCAAATCAAAAGAATCTTTCTCAACAACAATCTCACCAAACCGGCGCGTATTAAATTTTTTCCCATAAGGAAAACAAACATTCAAATCAAAAACAACATCCGGAGACCAACCCGCATCGATATCCAGATTCAAAAAATCATCCCGGAAATCCTTCCCGCTCCCGATATTCAATTTACTAAAACAATCCATCCTTAAAACCCCGGTATTTTCATCATTGAATGCTTACTAAATACATTTTTATTATTTGCTCGAATTAATTTAAACTCTTCAAAACTCATCTTCTTAAAAAATCTTTTCATAATAACATACCTGGCAAATTCCTTTAACATTTTATTCGGCAATTTACCCGTTTGCGGAATGTAACACAAAGGAAACATATCGATTCCCAATTCTCGCAGTCTATTTATTCTATATTTATCATTCTCTGTAACATAATCCGAAAAATAACCAATTAAAATATAAACCATTATCTTATTTGCCGGTATCCATTTAAGTATTTTTTCCCAATCGATATCATCATTAGGATCATCCCAAGCCATATAAATCTGCTTTTCATGTCTTAATGATAGCAGACATTCCGCCATTTCTATTGTTAATAACCTTGCATCAACTCCACGAAACATAACCGGCTGATCATATCCTTGAATAATTTTAATAGCATCTTTCCAATCAGGATTTGCAAAAAAATTATTATCAAATATTTCAATCCATTTCCCTTTTGGATTCAATTTCATCGGCTTTACCGGCTTTATAAATCCCTCTTTTTCTCTCACAATACAAAATCCGCATTTTCTTATACATCCTCTGCTGAAATATTGAATTGAATAATTACAGTGCGGATAAATTGAGTAATCTGGTTCGCACTCCTCAATTTCATCCGGTAATTTCTTTTCAACATCAAAACCTGTCCCTCCACAGACAACTTTATCATTCTTATATACATAACTTTTATCTGAATAAGAAAAAATCGAACTGGCGTATATCTTATCAAACAATTCAAATTCAATCGGCCGGCAAAATGCAACAGAATCGCCTTTTTTTTTATGATAAGCCGATATCTTCATCAGTGCAAGATTTGCAATCTTGCTATCTATGTTATATAATCCAATCTTCATTCTTATCTTAATCTTTCTTCCCAATTGCCTACATTACAAAAATTACGGCCAGGGCACCGAAACACCAAAAACGACACCCCGGCCTTCTTCTGGGGGTACTAAAAAAAATATACATCACCCGTACAGACGTTGCATGCAACGTCTCTACACTCCTAACTCTTAACTAAATTTTCCTTCCATCGAAAAAACCCCCATACCGACAAACCCAGGTAAACCAAAAACAAAAACGACTGAGCAAAAGCCCCGAGAGAAAAATCATACCAGCACCAGGCCCCATTAGTAAAAATCCAAACCAAAAAACAACTCCGCCGCTTATAAATATTCAAAACAACCCCCACCAGCGCCACCCCGGCCACAACCCACATAAATTCAGAACAAATCATATCGCCAATTCCAATTGATTTTTTTTCTCATAAGCCAACTCAATCCGCTTCACCGCAATATCACAATACCCCTCCGATATTTCAATCCCTATCCATCGGCGCCCGGTTTCAATTGCAGCGACGGCAGTTGTGCCGCTTCCGAGAAAAGGATCGAGAATTAGGTCGTTGGGATTGGATAATCTATTAATTAATTTTCTAATACATTGAATTGGTTTAGGTGATGGATGGTCTTCACATTTTTGATTTGGTAAAATTGCAAATTCAATACAGTCTTGACCGCTTTTAGGTCGTTTTCCAGCTATTACTACTGGAATCCAATTTCCAAACCCTAAAGGAGAATATGTCATACCATTCATATTTCGCATTGAAATTACACCCAAATAATTATCATCTAATTGTTTAACACATTAGGGTAATGCCCATTGACCGCACATAATAGCAACTGTATCTGCAATTCTTAAACATTCTTTTTCAAAGCCTTCAGGATATTGTTTATCCCATTCTGCTTTATTAATCCCATACGGCGGATCAGTCAACACCAAATCCACGCTATTATCTTCAATCCCCGGCATAACATCCAAACAATCACCATTAAACAGCACACCCGACTCGAACTCCGCATACGCCTTAAAACCTATTTTTGATACCACATCAAACACAATATTTCCTTACCTCAACAATAAAAATCCACATAACTATAATCCACATCCTCCTCCTCGCTCCAGATCGCCGCCATCAGATCACCCCAACCCCGATAACTGAAACTCCCCACAGAATCATCATCAAACAAAGGAACACCGCCCGGACCATGCTGATGCTCACCCCCGGTGAACCTATACCGATTCTCCAGAACCGAAACCCGGATCGCCTCATAATACATCCGGTGATCCACATGAAACCTATCGATAAAATCCTTCCAACGCATACCCTTCGTCTCAAAATTAAAAAAACCGCCAAGCCCCCCGACAGAAATCCGGTAAGCATCCGCCTCATCCAACGAAATCCACTCCGTAACCACACGAAGAGGAAGAACACAATCACATTGTTTCTTTCCGCCTTCCCACTCAGTCATACACAACAAACACACCTTTTCACCCGCCGACTTCTTTCCCGTCTCTACCAGGTTTTTAAGTAGAGACATTACATTAAACGTCTCTAAATTCATCTCGCTTTTTTCCCCGACAAAAAAGTATCCATAGGATCAACCGCCTCCTTAGGACCAACCTGCAGCCGGCACCGGCTCGAAGGACTCATCCCGAACTCAGAACAAAGCAGCCTGATCTCCTTTGACAGATTATTCATCTGCATCACCTTCGGATTCGATTTCATCACCTTGATCTCATTACCCAGCATATCTGACTTAATATCATAAAACGTCCGACCCTCCTTCCTGACATCCTTCACCAACTGAACAAACTCACCATACTTATAACAAAACAAAACAAAAAGGGTATAATCCAAACTCGTCAACAACCCGAGAGCATCCAGCTCATCCGCTGCCCGCTCCCATTCCTTCCTGGCATAACCCGTCAACCATCCCGGCCTTTTCGGCAACTTACCCGCCGGCTGCGGCTCAGACTTATTCAAAGGCCTACGCCCCGGATTCCCCGTCAAAATTTTCAATTTAGTAGGCTTAGCCTTCCTACCAACCATCATAATCCTCCCCAAATACCAAATATTTCATTT
>SDBT01001328.1_pt1 | contig 43222 bp, 67 predicted proteins | sample 2277101 | NCBI WGS metagenome assembly SDBT01 (sample SAMN10404973, study PRJNA504765) | marine sediment metagenome | isolation source: marine sediment core GS10_PC15, 103 cmbsf | place: Arctic Ocean: Southern Knipovich Ridge | collected 2010
CCTGGAGGAGCCGATCTTCGACATTCGGCTGACGCCCATCGACAAGTTCATCGACGGCAAGCGGCGAGACGTCACGATGAGGACGTTCCGCGACGTGCCACAGGTTGCCGAGTTCATCGACCGGCACATGAACGATCCGGCGGCGAACGGCTGTGACGTGCAGTCGAACTGGAAGGAGAAAGAGCGGGACGTGGGATATAACTTCCGCTGGGACGCGGTGAAGTGGTGCCGGATGGCGATGTTCACCGCCGACGCTGCCCGAAACCTCGCTCCCGAGAGCCGGACTCTCGTCTGGCTCGACGGCGACGTAATGACCAAGCGCCCGGTGCCGGAGAACTTCGTCGAGGAACTGATCGGAGTTCACGACGTGGCCTATCTCGGTCGGGACCCGAAGCACCCCGACACCGCCTTCGTCGCGTTCCAGAGCAATTTCGGCCTTCTTATTGCCGAGCGGTGGGGAGAGCTGTACGAATCCGATGACGTATTTATGTTGCCCGAGACGCATTCGGCTTACGTCTTCAAATATTGTCTGGAATTCCCCGCTCATCTGGCGCAGCCGAAACTTCTCAATCTCACCCCGAAGGGCCACGGCCACGTCTGGTTCCAGTCGCCCCTGGCCCCCTACATGGACCACCTCAAGGGCAAGCGGAAGCACCGGGGACGGTCGAAGGAGTGGAAATGAATAGTCCGTCAACGCAGAGAGAAATGTGGCGAACACAGACCGACGCCATCTTCATCGGCTACGACCCGAGGGAGGATGAGGCATACCAGGTCTGTGTCGCCTCGATCCTCGGCAATTTGGGTATCCACCCACCGCCACAGATCATCGCGCTCGATCAGAAGTTCCTGAGGGCTCAGGGACTGTATTGGCGACCGCAACAGGCGACGCCTCTCTACATGCGAGCCATGGAGCGCGGCCAGCCCGGAGTTGACCAATATGTCGTTCAGTACCGCGACCTACTCGACGGGCGGCCGTTCTCGACCGAGTTCGCCTTCACCCGATTCCTGGTGCCGTTCCTCCGTAACTACCAAGGCCGGGCGATCTATTGCGATTGCGATTTCATGTTTCGCAACAATGTGTTCTTGGCGATGAATGTGGATTTGAACGGAGCCGCCATTGCTGTCGTCAAGCACGATCACAAGCCTGCGGGAACGACTAAGATGGACGGGGTCTCACAGTCGGTCTACCCCCGAAAGAACTGGTCATCGTTCATCGTCTGGGATTGTGGGCATCCATCTAACAGACGGCTTGATCTGGATGTGGTCAACACGTGGACGGGTCGCGAACTCCATAACCTCGGCTGGCTCCAGGATCGCGAGATCGTCGACCTGGCCCCAAAATGGAACTGGTTGGCTGGCTACAGTCTCGACATCCCTCCTCCCGGTCCGTCAGCCGTCCACTGGACCTCCGGCGGTCCCTGGCTTCCCGAGTATCGCCACGCGCCTTATGCCGACGAGTACCGGGCCTATCTTGAGGAGAAGTCCGATGGGTAAGCTGAAATGGAACGGCGGGGCGTTGCTCGGCGGTGCGCTAGGCATCGGCTTCGGGACCGTCACCGTCCTCGGCCTGAACATAGTCATCGAGAGAGAACTCCTAATACAGATGGCCCCGTTCATCTGGCTAGCCTGGATGGTTGCCGGCGGCATCTACCTCAGCAAAGTCTGGGACACCTAAGTTACTGATGTAGCACGAGGGGCGACGCCTAGAGACGCCCTCCCCTCGATACTACCCGGCGACGAGGATCGGCGCTCGCACGCCGCATCCGGGCTCCCCTCCATAGCATGGCTTTGGCCTCCCCGTCAGGGGTGTCATCGGCCCCCCGTATAATTGTCGGGCTATAGCAACTCCCACCGACCGATGGAGGTCCCCATGGCCGTGCAGAAAGGCCGTAATCTTCTGATCAAGGTGAACGACGGCAGCTCGCCCGAGTCGTTCACCACGATAGCCGGGGTCCGGTCCCGGACCATCACCATCAACCAGGAGCTGGTAGACATCACCGACTCCGACAACGCACCGTGGCGGTCGCTCCTGACCGACGCGGGGCTCAAGTCCTTCTCGATCACCGTCAGCGGCATCTTCAAGGACGACACCGCTCAGAGGCGGGTGAAGGACCTCGCCTTCACGGGAGAGCTGGAGTCCTTCCAGATCGTCTTCGGCAACGGCGACACCATGGACGGCGAGTTCCTGATCTCGTCCATCGAGGAGGGCGGCGAGCATGTGGGCGAGCAGACGTTCAACTTTACGCTCGAGTCGTCCGGCAAGCCGACGTTCGTCCGCGCCGTCCCGTAGGGGTGAGATCAAATGGTTGCTGATCCGCTTCGCGGGGAGGCCGATGTCGAGCTCAGCGGTACGAAATACGTCCTGAAACTGGACCTCCGCGCCATGCGGATGGCCGAGATCAAGGCCAACAGCAGTTGGCAGAACCTGATCTCTCGGGCGTTTTCGGGCGAGCTTCGCATCGACGACATCGCCGCGATCATCTGGGGTGGCATGATAGGTAGCGGCGTCGACGATCCTCCCGACTTCGAGGAGGTCGCCGAGATGGTGTTTGCCGAGGGGCTGGTAAAGACCAACGTCATCGCGCGAGACCTCATGCTGCTTCAGGCTATCGGCCAGGAACGGGCCGATGACGTGTCAAAAATTCTGGAGGGGTTGGGTGGGAAGACGGAGAAGGAGATTCCGAAGATACCAGGGAACAGTTCTGGACCCGAATAATGGAGCTGGGGCTCGGCCACCTCGGCATGACGCCCGATCAGCTCTGGTGCCTGACCTTCCCCGAGTGGAACGCCAAGCTGCGGGGGTTCATGGAGTTCCACGGCATCAAGCCTCAAGCCGCGCCGATGACGCGCGAGGAGATGGACTCCATGATCGAGGAGTTCCCTGACGGCGTCATCTCCCTCGACGAGCGGCGACGTCGGAAGAAACTAGGAAACGAATTGGACGAGATAGATGGCGGCCGCGACAGTCGATGAGATCAAGGTCCTGCTGAAGGCCCAGACGGCGGCCTTTGAGCGCAAGATGAAGCGCGCCGGTAAGACCGTTCAAAAGAGCGGCAAGCAGATGGAAAAATCTGCTAAGGGAGCGAGCGGCCAGTTCAAGAATCTTACCTCCAGCGTTACCCTGGTCAACGGCCCGCTATCGGGCGTCGGTGCCCGATTCCAGGCAGCCAACGCCATCTTTACCCGTACTAATTTCCTACTGGCCGGCACGCTCCTAGCCTTTGCCGGGCTCACTGCCGGGCTGAAGAAGTCAATCACCGCGTTCTCCCAGAACGAACGCGCCCTGGGGCGTATCGAGGCGCTGATTAAATCGACCGGAGGTGCCGCGAATCTGACCACCAAGGAGATCGACGACCTGGCTATTGCGATGGACCGGGCGACCCTGGGTACGCGTATTGGATTCCTCGAAGCATCAGCGGTCCTCCTGTCCTTCAAGGAAATTAGTGGTGATGCCTTTACCGGCGCTCTGGAGGGCGCGGCTAATATCTCCGAAATAATGGGTACCGATCTCCGCTCGGCGGCCTTGCAGCTCGGTAAGGCGCTACAGGACCCGGCCATCGGGCTGTCGATGCTGCGGAGAGCAGGCGTCAGTTTCAGTCCTACTGCCAGAGATGTGATCATCGACTTCGTCAATATGGGGGAGAAAGCCAAGGCGCTCGACCTTATCTTGCAAGGCGTCGAGGGTCAGATCGGCGGAGCGGCCAGGGGCGCGGCGGGCGGCGTCGCCGGGGCGGCAGATGATCTCGGCGCTTCGCTCCTCGATCTCTCGGTCACTCTCGGCAAAATTGCCGCCGATTTCCTAAGATTGAAAGAAGTAGCCAAAAGCTCTGCATCGTTTTTCGATCGCCTTAATGCCATCGTAGGTGGCCTTGGCAAGACCATCGAGGAAAAACCGCTGGGGTCCCTCGAACGAGAACTATTTATCGTCAATAAAAGGATCAATGATCTCGAGCGAGACATCACCATCATCGGCAAATCGCTGCGCGGGCGCTTCGATCCCGAAGGCGCTGGCCTTAACCGTATGAACGAACAACTTGCCGAGCAGGTCGAACTTTTCGGCCGAATCGAGGCGCAGATCAATAAGCTGAGGGCGGCGGGCGACAAACCAGTAGTGACCGCGACCGTCGATGACGAACTCCCCGAGAAGGTCCGCAAGGTTATCAAGGAGTTGGAGCGGGAAACGCAGGCGCTAACGAAAACCGGTGCCGAGTTGGTTTTCTTCAACGCCATGCAGAAGGCCGGCCAGAAGGGCGTCAGCAAGTACGCAGAGTCCATCCGCGCGGCAGCCGACGCGTTCTTCAACCTCCAGACTAAGATTAGCCTGGCCAGCGAGGCGGTAAAAATACAGATCCGGCTGGCCGACGAAGCCGAGGCGGCGATGTTTCGCCAGGCCGAGGTGGGTGCCGACATCATCATCGGGCAGAGGCGCGAGGTCGAGACGCTCACGAAGCTGATAGCCGCCCAGAAGAAGGGCAACCGCGAGCGCCTGATCGAGGAGCGGATCATCGAAAGGCTTCTCCAGGCCAAGGATGCGAACCTCGACCTGAGCAAGGAGGAGATACGGAACATCAGGGCGCAGGCGGCAGCCATCGTCGACCTGGAGCAGACCCTCGAAGACGTGACCGAGTCTACGGTTGACTGGGGCGAGGAGATCAAGGACCTGAACCGCCGGGCGCTGGAGACCTTCCAGCAGAACATCATCGACGTTGCGGCGGGCACCAAGAGCCTCGGCGACGCCTGGCGCGAGACCGGCCGCATCATCCTGAACGAGCTCAACAAGATCATCGTCAAGATGATATTCGCCTCCAACATAGGGGAGAGCGGCGGTGGCGGTATCTTCGGCGATATTCTAAAGGGCATCTTCGGGTTCTTTACCGGGGGCAGTAGCAGCGGTGGGGGCGTAAGCCCCGACATCGTCTCTAGCACCACGGACGCTGGCTTCGGTCCCTTCCAGGGCGGCGGACGAGTCACTGCCGGCCAGACCATCCTCGGCGGCGAGAGACGTCCAGAGCTGTTCATCCCCGACCAACCGGGCCGGCTCGTGTCGCGGATCTTCCCCTCGATGCTGGAGAGCGGCGGTGGGACGACGCTGATTTTCGAGAACAACTTTTCAGTCGGCGTGGCCGAAGCCGCTAGGCGAGAGATCACGGCGGCCATGCCACAGATCATCGATGCCGCCAACGAGCACGTCATGCGTCAGATCAACCTCGGCGGGCGCGAGGCCCGCGTCGTCCAGAGGAAGCGGTAGATGGCAGCGATTGCCTACCCGACCAAGCCAGCGTTCATCGCCGTCCGGTGGGGCGGGGCGTGGAATACCCAAGTCTTTACCAGCCCGATCACCGAGAGCATCCAGACCCTCGGCCTCACCGGCGACCGATGGATGGGGCAGTGGACGTTCCCGCCGCTCAAGAACGACGCCCTGATCGCCGAGTGGGAGTCGTTCTTCATGGAGATGGAGGGCCGTGGGGGACGATTCCTCGCCCGCATCCCCTTCCGTATCAAGACCAGGGGACCGGCACCGGGATCACCGGCCATCCTCGGTGCGGACCAGTCAGGCTCCACCGTCATCACCAACGGGTGGACCCCCAGCGTCAACGGCATCCTTCTCAAGGGCGACTATATCTCCCTGCCGAACGGCGCTGAGGGCGAAGCCAAGATTCTCCTGGCCGACGCCAACAGCGACGGGTCCGGGGCATCCACCCTGTCGATCAAGCCGTCGATCCGCACCGCGCCGACCGACTCCGGGACCATCACCGTCGCCGACGTCACCGTCGAGATGATCCAGGCCAGCGACGAGATCACCTGGGACATCGACAAGTTCGGCAAGTATCGGTTCACCCTGGCCGGCATCGAGGCGTTCAGATGACCCGGGACATGACCTCAGGAGCGGTGACGGCGAGCCAGGCAGACCAGGGTTTCACCGTCATCGCCGCCGCCGAGCTCGACTTCGCGTCGGGTTTCGTTCGTCTCCACTCCGGAGCCGGAGACAGGGTGCTTCTCGGCAACACGTACAAGGGCATCGGGGGGTTCGGGCGCATCACCGCCGTCGAGGAGAAGGCCGAGTTGGGCGCGACCCTCGTCGAGCTGTCGATCTCCGGTCTCGATAACAGCTCCAACAACGTCACCATCGCGCTCACCGAGAACTACCGGAACCGGCCGGCGACGGTCTACCTCGCCTTCATCGACTCGGACGGCGACGTTGTCCCCGACCCGACGATCCTGTTCCGGGGGTTCATGGACAACGCCGTCATCGCCCAGGGCAAGGAGCTGTCGGTCACGGTCAGGGTCAACTCGATCATGGCGGACTGGGACCGGGCGAAGGTCTCCCGCTACACGAACGAGGAGCAGCAGGATCGCTTCCCCGGCGACCGTGGTCTGGAGTTCGTGCCCCAGATGGTCGAGAAGGAGATCAAGTGGGGATGAGGGTCCCCAACCACACGGTCGTCCTTACTCGCGCGATCACCGACTCCCGCGACATCCCGTTTGCCTGGGGAGAGCACGACTGCTGCCTGGCCGCCTGCAATCTCATCCAGGTCTACACCGACCGCGACCCGGCGATCTGGTTCAGGGGTAGATACAAGAGCGAGGTCGGAGCCTTCCGGGCCCTCAGGCGCTACCTTACCGAGTTCGTCGGCCCGGTGAAGCGAGAGGACCTCCTGCCGCCGGTCGTCGAGCACCTGTGCTTAATCATGGGATACGAGGAGACGACGCGGTCCTGGCTCTCGACTGGCGATGTAGCATTGGTCGCCACGCCGGAGTGCCAGCGGTTCCCGACCGCCCTCGGGATCATCGTCACTCACAGGGTTTTCATCGCCGGCATAGATCGCGGGTTCGTACCCAAGCCAATCGAGGAGATCATTCGCGGCTGGAAGGTGTAAGCCGTGCCTGGCATCACCTTCGCGTTCATCCTCAAGACGATCATCTCGTTCGTCATTTCGTTCGCCCTTCAGAGTCTTACGAAGGCGCTGTTCGGCAAGCCGTCTCCTTCCGAAGACTTTGACTTCAAACGCGCCGAGCGCATCGTCCGGTCGCCGATCTCGCCGCGACGAATCATCTACGGCGAGAAGCTGGTCAGCGGGCCCCTGGTATTCGCGTCCTCGACCTCCAACGACACGCTGCTCCACATGGTCGTCGTCCACGCCTCTCACGAGTGTCACGGCATCACCGACGCCTACATCTCGGACGAGCGCATCCCGCCCAGGAACTTCAGCGGCGACGTCGTTAATGCTGGCAAGTACAAGAACCACGCGACGTGGACCCGACACCTTGGATCCCGGAACCAGGTAGCAGACCCGAGCCTCGTCTCGGATATCCCCGAGTGGACCAGCGCGCACCGCCTCCGTGGCATCTGCTACACGCGATGGAAGCTGAAATCTGACGAGGACCTCTTCCCGGCGGGAATCCCTAACCTCCGGGCGCTGGTGCGAGGTCGCCTGATCTGGGACCCGCGCGAGACCGGGATCGCGATTCTTAGCTCGACGTTCCTCACCGCCGGCCAGGTAGAGATTGAGACGGCGGTGTCCCACGGCAAGTCCGTCGGCGACATCGTATTTATCAGCGGTCACGCCTCGGAGTCCGAGAACAGGATATTCGGGGAGTACGAGATCATCTCGGTCACGGGAGAGCAGCACTTCGTCATCGAGCAGGACACCTCGACGATCACCGGCGTAGGCACCGGCGGCGTCTTCAACGAGATGAAGTTCTCGCAGAACCCCGTGCTCTGCGTCCTCGACTATTTAACCAACAAGAGCTTCGGTAGAGCAGCGCCCGAGTCCGTCCTCGACTTGACCCAGATCAAGGCCGCGGCGAATACCTGCGACGAGCAGGTTGAACTCACCGAGGTCGCCGAGAACTTTACCGTCCAGCTCCTGCCGGGCGCGACCGACGTCTTTACCCGGTCCACGACCTTCTCCCTGAACACCGGAGGGGTGGTCCGCCTCTCGACCGACGGGACCCTCCCCACGCCGCTGCTGACGAACACCGACTACTTCTACATCAACCTCGGCATCAAGGCCGAGTTCTCCCTGGCGACTACGCTGGACAACGCCGTTCGCCATGTCGCCATCGACATCACCGGCACCGGGTCCGGCACCCACACCATCACGCGGAAGTCCCAGGTCCGGTACACCTGCAATGGCGCGTTCACGATTAACGCCCAACCTATCGACATCATCGGAGACATGCTGACCAGCTGTGCCGGGACCATCGTAGCGGTCCAGGGCAAGTTCAACATCTTCGTCGCCGAGCCTAGCCCGGTCGTTCACACGCTCGGCGTCGAGAACCTCAGGGAGTCGCTCAGCATCGAGGCAGACCCCGACCGTCAGGCGATCTTCAACGGGGTCGTCGGCACCTTCATCTCCCCGGACAACTTCTGGCAGGCGGCGAATTTCCCGCCGGTGAGTCGTCCCCAGTTCGTCATCGACGACGGTGCCGAGATCAACAGAGACATCGAGCTTCGCTTCACCAACGACGTCACCGAGGCCCAGCGGATCTCGACCATCCACCTTCTACAGTCCCGCGTCGGAATGGTGGTCCGGGCCCCGACCAACCTGACCGCGATGTTGGTTAAGCCATGGGACGTGATCGCCTTCAACAACACCGTGGCCGGCTGGGCGGCCAAGGAGTTCCGGGTCATGGGGTGGCAGCTCACCCCGGTCGGCAAGGGGATGGGTCTCGACCTCGATCTACAGGAGTACGACAGCGACGTGTTTTTCTGGCAGAGGGGCGACGCCAAGATTATTGCCGAGCCGCCCGCCGTCACCCTCCCGCCGTTCTCCGGGCCCCTGGATCGTCAACCCACCTTCAACGGTGATGCCACGGCGGCGACGGCGAGCTGCGTCATAGACGGCGTGCGCGACGACTTCGCCGACGAGAACGCCATCGACGGCGTGACCAGCGTCAACAATACCTTCGACTCGGCCGGTCAGTTCTACTCCTCGGACGGCGTCGGCGACATGACACTGGCCGGGCTCACGATCTGCCCGGCGGTCAAGCAACCCTCCCAGGCCCGCCTGTGGATTCTCGAGGCCGACATAGACCCGATCACCCTCGGCACCGACATCAAGGCGTTCATCTCGCGCGACGGTGGGGTGACCTTTACCGAGATCACGCTCACCGACGAGGGCGACTTCGACAGCACGATCACGGCAACACTCGGTCGCCGCATCCTGTCCGGCCAGGCCAACCTCGACAGCCAAACCGCCGGTACCGACATGAGCTGGAAGATCACGACCCATAATCTTCAACGCCTAGAGATCCACGGCATTAATCTTTTCTGGAGATAGCCGTGCCGGGGATCAACATTCTCCAAATCATCGGTCAGGCGATCATAAAGTCGATCGTGTCGATGTTCGTCTCCTTCCTTTTCCAAAGCGTCATCAACGCACTGTTCGGCGTGAGGGCGGGCGACTTCGACTTCAAGGCGTTCGAGCAGATCATCCGGTCGCCAGTCGCCCCGACGCGAGTCATCTACGGGCAGAAACTGGTTTCCGGTCCGCTGGTATTCGTCGAGACGACGGACGACGACAAGTTCCTCCATATCGTAGTCGCCCACGCCGGTCACGAGTGCTTCGACTTTACCGATCTCTACGTCGCCGACCAGCGCATCCCGCCGAGGGACATGACGGGCGACGAGGTCAACGCCACCGACTTCAAGGGCTTCGTCCGCCGCACGATCCATCTCGGCTCACCGAATCAGGTAGCAGACCCCGATCTGGTCGCCGACGTTGGTATCTGGACGCCCGACCATCGCCTTCGCGGCCTCTGTTACGGGCGCTATCGCCTCAAGGCCAACGAGATCGTGTTCCGGGAGGTCGAGCAGCCGGCGCGTGAAGGTGGGCTACAAAGTTCCCCGAGCGGGCCGGCGGCTCAGGGCGCGATTCAACTTAACCAGCCCGGCCCGAGGTTGGGAGACCCGTTTATCCCGTTCCCCTCGGGCATCCCCAACCTCCGCGTCCTCATTCGCGGCCGGAAAATCTGGGACCCGAGGGACACCGGGTTAGCAATCGCGTCGTCCTCGTTCCTGACGGCCGGGCAGGTCGAGATCGAGACCGTGTCAGACCACGGCAAGTCGGTCGGCGACACGATCTTCATCGCCGGCCACGCCCAGGAGCAGGAGAACGTCATCTTCGGAGAGTACGTCGTGGAGGCGGTCGGCGGTGGCCGCTTCCTCACCATCGGCCAGGTGACCGATACGATCACCGGCGTCGGGACCGGGGGGGCGATGTACGATATGAAATTTCACCACAACCCGGTCCTCTGCATCCTCGACTACCTATCGAACAAGGATTTCGGCAGGGCGTCGCCGGAGTCGTTCCTGAACCTCACCCAGATCATCGGCGCGGCGAATACCTGCGACGAGCAGGTGATCCTGACTACCAGAGAGAACTTCTTTACCGCCGTCCCCGGCGAACTGATCACGGGGCAGGAGGAAGACAACTTTCTCCAGCGCACCAATGCAGACTTCCCGATCAACACGGGGTCACTCATCCACGTAAGTACCAACGGAACCCTGCCGGCTGGCCTGAGCGCCGAGACCGATTACTATTACATCCACGGCGGTACCATCGACGAGTTCGAGCTCGCAACGTCCTATGTCAATGCGGTCCGCGCGGTCGCCATCCGAGTCGAGGATGATGGTGTCGGCACACATACTCTCACCCGTTTCAGTCAGCCCCGCTACACCTGCAACGGAGCGTTCACCACGGACGCCGCCCCCATCAACATCATCGAGGACCTGCTGACGAGCTGCGCGGGCAACCTGGTCAACGTGGCCGGCAAGTTCCACATCAACGTCGGCGCGCCCGACCCGGTCACGTTCACCATGGAGACCTCTCACCAGAGGGGCGAGATCGAGATAGAAGCAGATAGCGACCGGCGCGGTAAGTTCAACCGCGTGTCCGGGATATTCGTCAGCCCCGACAACTTCTGGCAGGCGTCGGACTTCCCGTCGGTAAAGCGCCAGCAGTTCATCGACGACGACGGGCTCGAACTGAACCGCGACATCGAGCTTCGCTTCACCAACGACCAGGTGGAGGCCCAGCGGATCGCCACGATCCACCTGCTATGCTCGCGGTTCGCCATCACCACGAACGTCCTGGTCAACCTCCACCCGATGACGGTGGCTCCGTGGGACGTAATCGCCTTCAACAACAGCGCGCTCTCGTGGGCGGCCAAGGAGTTCAGGGTGCTCGGGTGGGCCATGGTGCCGGACGGCAAGGCCCTCGGCCTGATGATGGACATGGTCGAGTACGACTCGACCTGCTACGTCTGGACCAACGACGAGGCGCAGCTCGCGATCCCGCCACCGCTACCGGACATCAACCCTCCCGCCGAAGTACCCGAGCCGGAATTACAGCCCGACAGCGGACGTTCAGTATGCCATGTAAACGGCCTGATCGACACGTTCCCCGACGAGAGCGGCATCGACCAGGCGCTCTCGGTGAACAACTTTTACGACGCCCCAAACACCCTCTATAAGCCGGGCTAGTTAGGAGGGACAGCACATGCCTTGGGTCGTCATAGAATTCACCGGCAAGCTCATCACGTCCCCCGACGGCATCGCTTGGACCGAGCAGACGATTCCTGCCGGGACCGGCGCGCTTCGGGCTCTAGCGACCGACGGTAAGGGCACGTGGATCGCCGGGGGCGAACAGAACAAGATGATCCGGTCGACGGATACCGAGACCTGGACTTCTCATTCTCTCGGCACGACGCCGGAGCGAGATGTCCGAGCTGCGATATGGTCTGAGGATGAGCAGGCGTTCTTTGTCACTTCGTCCGCAACGAGCACCGTCGAGGTTCGTTCCCGGCTCCACAAGTCGGTTGACGGTATCACTTGGTCACTGATCTTTGAATGGAAGAAATCCGAGGGACAGGCTTTCTCAGCTGACTCCCTTACCGAAGACGGGTTTGGTAATATGCTTTCTGCCGGGACAGGCGACAGGGCTGATTTATCGGCCCTCAATCTAGGGTTCGCTTACAAATCAAGCGACGCGGGAGTGTCGTGGTCGGGCGTCGAGCTTCACGACCGCGGATTTATTAGGATCGCCAGCGATAAGGGAGCGACGACTGGCGGCCCGATCAATGTGGCGGGCGGCGTCGATCAAGTCGCCGATCCGAATGATAGGCTGTGGAGTAGCGGAGATGGGGTGACTTGGATACGCCAGGAGGCCAATCCGTTTACGAGCGTGATCACTGGATTGGCATATTCCGACGATCTCTGGCTCGCAAGCGATCTCTCACAGAAGATAGCAAAATCATTAGATGCGCAAGTCTGGACATCGGTAACAAACCCGGCCGGGGGCGCAATTCGTGATTTCCATAAATCGGAGACCCAAAGTATTTGGGTAATGGTTGGCACCAACGGCGCGATTGCCACGTCGCCGGACGGCGAAAACTGGACCCAGCAGACGGGCCCCATCGCTGGCGCAAATTACCAGCAGGTCAGGTTCGCCGGTGCCAACATGACCCTGGTCTCCGCAGGCCAGTGCCCAGCGCGGTTCGTACCGGCTGTGGCTATAATCTTCGCCGTCGAGAAGGATATTGGTGGGGAAATCGAACTCGGCACTGACTTGAAAATATCCGCGTCTCGTGACGACGGCGTGACCTTCACCGAAGGCACCCTGGAAGATGTCGGGATATTCGATCTCTCTGGTCGCCGAATACTAAAGTCCACGGTCTTGCTGAATAGCCAACCATCAGGCACGGGGATGCGGTGGAAAATCGAGAATTTTAATCTGAAAAGCGTTGAAATTCACAGCGTCGAGATGTTCTGGAGTCGGTAACGGGTCCAGTGATCGGAGAGTGTCATCGGGTGCGGATACAATTACTTGATGAAATACGTGCTCCTAGTTGTGATGGCGATGGCCGCCCTCATGACGCCGGCCGCCGCAGATTTAAGATGCGGGTCGCGCGATGCCATCGTGTCCCTGTTGACCGGGCCGAAGTACGGTGAGCGCTTGTCCAGCATCGGCCTGGGTTCAACCGGCGTGTTAGTCGAGATCTGGGGCAACTCCGTGACCGGGTCGTTCTCGATTACACAGACCAGCACCTACGGGTTTACCTGCATCGTCTATTCGGGGAACGGGTGGGAACGACGCCGGGTGAGCCCGACAATTGAGAGGGATTCGTGATGCACATTATCCAGCCCGTTCTGACGGCCGTGCTGATCGCCGCCGTCTTGTGGATTGCCGATACCACCAACACGAACGACAAGACCCTGGCGGTCATCGCCGTCCAGATCGAGAACCTCACGGACGACACCGCCGAGATCAAGGAAGCCGTGCAGGCGCGACCAAGCAGCGAGAGCTTCATCCACCTGACCAACAAGGTCGGTGATCTCGACGGCGAGATCAACCGACTACGCCAGATGATCAACGCCTTCATCGCCTCCAACCTGGGAGGGGAACCACAATGAAGCTCAAAGAAGGCGTGGACATCGCCAATATCCAGCCGCAGATCGTCCTGGCGCTGATCACCGCCAACAACCTCTACCGCGACGAAGGGATCGAGCTGGTCCTCACGTCGGGCAGGGACGGCAAGCACTCGCTGACCTCCCTCCACTACTCCGGCAACGCCGTCGATCTGAGGACCCGCGACCTCGCGGAGAAGGACACTTTCCTCCCGTCGCTGATCCGCGACCGCCTTGCGGGTCGCCTCGGCCTGGACTATGACGTGATCCTGGAGTCGACCCACATCCATCTGGAATACCAACCCCGGAGGCGATAATGACCCGGTGCTGCTTCGTACCCCCGATCATCGAGGACAACCTGAGAGAAGCGGGGGTCACGGAGAAGCCCGATCACGCCCACGCCGCTGCCGCCCGAGTACGGCGGATATTGAAACCACGGATGATCGCGACGAAGTGGCGGGCCGCTGGAGCTGGGCAGGGCTTCATCGACTCCAAGGTGATCGTGTACGACTGCGAGAACACCTGGCAGCTCCGCAAGAGCAAGATGTGGGAAGGGCATGTCCCGGAACCCGAGTATGATGAGAGCGGAGAACCCAAGCCCGAACCCGACATCTTCAACGGCCTGGTCAGAGGGAGCGACGCCGACTACGCGGCGCGATTCGGCATCGGCGTCGTCAGGTGGCTCAAGGACTCGCTGAACCGCCGCGGCATCGACGGTAACGGCAACGCCGTCATCATCAACGTCAACTACGGCGAAAAGTACAACAACGCCTTCTGGGACGGCAACGAGCTAACCCTCGGAGGCGGCGACGGGACCATCTTCGTCTCCTTCGCCAAGAGCCCCGACGTGGTCGCCCACGAGATCGGCCACGGGATTATCCAAGCCGAGTCGGCTCTTGAATATCAGGGTGAGAGCGGGGCGCTGAACGAGCACTTCGCGGACGTGCTCGGCATCGCCATCCAGAACACGCTGTCACCGCCGGGTTGGCTCATCGGCGACGAGATCATGGGGTGGGCGCTGAGGGGCGAGGCGCTGCGGTCGATGATCGCGCCCGGTACCGCCTACGACAACCGGATGATGGGCAAGGACCCTCAGCCTGGACACTACAATGACCGCTATGAGGGCGAAGCCGACCACGGCGGCGTCCACATCAACTCAGGAATCCCCAACCGTGCCTTCGCCCTGGCTGCCGAGCGCATCGGCATCGAGACGGCAGCGCGGGTCTGGTACACGGCACTGTCCCTCCTGGCTCCTCGGTCTACCCTGCGGGAACTCCCCGGCGTTATCGACCTGGCTGCCCGCGAGCTGATAATCCGCCGCGCCGAGGCGATGGAGGGCGAGAACGGAGAGGACTACGCCCACCGCTCCGAGAGTAACTCAGGGTTCCTCAAGGCGGGCGACCTCCAGGCGATCCGCGACGCCTTCCGCCAGGTCGGGCTTATGCCAGGCGGGTCTCGCCCGTTCAGATCAGGGGGCATGGTCCAGCTCAAGGGACACGGATGAAGCGCGTCCTCTCGATAGACGGCGGCGGGATGCACGGGATCATCCCCGCCTACATCCTAGCGCACATAGAGGACGAGACCGGCAAGTCCTGCTCGGATATGTTCGACCTCATCGCCGGCACGTCCACCGGCGGTATCATCGCCATCGGCCTCGCCAAGACCGACCCGTTCAGTGCGCGCGAGGCCATGGACCTCTACCTTCTCCACGGCCCGTCGATCTTCAAGAAGCGGTGGCTGTTCCCGTGGGTGAACAAGTACGACCCGAAGGACCTCGCCAATATCCTGCGGGACAAGCTCGGGTCGGACCCGTTCTCCAAGTGCTCGACCCCATGCCTGGTGCCCGCCTACGACCTGCATAACCGCCGTCTCCAGATATTCAAGTCGTGGCGCAATGCGGAGGCCATGAACGACTGGCCGCTGTGGGAGGTCGGGCTGGCTACGTCGTCGGCCCCCACCTACTTCCGGCCCCACGGCGGGATGTGGGACGGCGGTGTCGGTGCCAACTGTCCGGCGATGTGCGCCTACGTCGAGGCCCGTCGCCTCTGGCCCGGCGAGCGAATCCAGGTTGTCTCCATGGGCACCGGCACGTCCGCGAGTGCCATCAACCCAGATGGGAGATCCACCCGCCGTCCGATCAACTTCGCGATCCACCAGCTCCTTCACGTCTTCATGGACGCCCAGATGGACGCCCCCCACTACCAGCTCAAGCATCTCCTGCGCGGTCGGTATATCCGCATCCAGGGGCCGTTCGTGGGAGCCTCGGACAAGATGGACGATGCTTCGGCGCATCAGCGAAGGGCTCTGGTAAATGACGCGCAGAGGATCATGGCTGCCAACCGCCGGGCCATCGACCGGCTCATCGAGGAGTTAAAGCAATGAAAGTGCATTTTAAGTACATTATTATCCCAATGCTTCTGATCCTCGGAGGCTGCGTCGGCATCGCCGAGACGGTGGTCGAGAAGGTGGTACTGACAGCTGCCAGACCGATCCTTGGGTTCGCCGTGAAGGATGCGAAAACGACGCTGGTGTGGGTCGAGCGAGAGGAATCCACGGGCCGTCTATCCCCAATAGACGCGGCTAGTGCCAGGAAATGTCCCGAGTCGGTCCTCGCCCTCGACGCTTTGCGGGCACGGGTGAAGGAGAAAACCGCTGAGACGAAGGGCACAAAGGGCCTGATCTACTACGGCACGCTGGCCCGCTACGGCAAGGGAGTCCAGGCGGAGGCCAGTCAAGAGTTGGTCCAGTTGGCTGAATCCTGCGTCGTGCTGATCCCGGCCGAGAAATTGATCAAGTTGTTCTGACTCTAAATAGACTCCAATTGGAGTCCAATTGGAGTCAGCGAGGGCCGTTCTTGAAACAACCTAAGCCCAGCTACTCGACGCTCGATCTTTGTGTACGTGCGGCCGATATGGTTAAACAGGCAGGATTTGTTCATCATAAGACTTCAATGAAAACGGAGGCTTGTTACTATCGCTGGCCCGACCGAAGCGATTTACTTCGCATCGCGTCTCACGCCAAAGGGGGCGATCCGAGACAGGGCAAAATAGTGTCAAGAATCACCTTCAATGGATGCTGTTATGATCAACCTGGGATGATGAAGATTGCAGACCAGAAGGTCGAATCGACGGTTGCTGCAGCCATTGGTAGATATTTTTTGGCAAGCAATAATTGATTATATATTGGCAGCCGGGGCGGGGATCGAACCCGCGCTCTCAGGTCCAAAACCTGATGTCCTACCACTAGACGACCCGGCATCAATAGGGGTGGGGCGGCTCCTGTCGTACCCCAGGAACCACCCCTGGCAAAGGGACACGGGCACGGGGCCCTTTACCAAACTCATCCTAAGTTTTTGGTGCCGTCCAAGGCCACGAAGCACGCCTCGACCATCGAATCGTGACCGGCTCTAGCCTGCTTCCAGGTCCGGTATGCCCGGCTCATCTTGTCGAGGGGGCCTCCGAACACCATCGTCTGGAACAGGAGCGGATCGCCCCGCCCGCAGTTTTTGTCCGACCCCATGAACAACGTCGAGACCGTGCCGCCGGGGAACTTCGATCTGGCAACGACCCGGCGGTCGCCGCTCGCTTCCATCCAATGTTTCCAGTCGGGGCCTCCACCTACGGCGAGCGGCGTCCGACCGTCGTCACCGAGGACGTAGTATTCCGACACCATGGAGCCTCCCTCTCAGGTACTTTGTGGCCGATCCAGCAGCCGACGAGCATTAGCCAGACAAATTCCTCCATGGAGCCTTCCTTTCAGGTCGATTATCGGGGGGTCCTTCATCACCACGCAGTGTTGGATCGGGATGCCGAACTTCTCCCCCGTGTCGGGATCGTAAACCAGGAACACCGGGATGTCGTACTTCACCGACCTTCCAACCGTCAGGACCGCCCGCTGCGCTTGCAGCACCTCTCCGTGCAGGTGGTAGCCCGGCCAGTCGATCTGGACCTCGACCTTCTCGGGATGCACAATCCGCCACGTCGCAGGCATCAGATAAGCCCTTCACGTCGCGCTACAGCGGCAGCTCCCCGGTACAGGTTATCGAGTTCACAACCCAACGCGCGAGTAACAATGAACAGCTTGCCCGCGCTGATCCGGTTGGTACCCCGCTCGTACTTCTGAACCTGCTGGTACGTGACGCCCAGCTTGACAGCCAGATCGGTTAGTGTCAGCCCCTTGTCCAGACGGAACTTCTTTATCCGCTTGCCGACGATGAGGTCAATGCTGTAGCCAATTCTTCCGTTGGTCGTCATGGTCATCTCCTCTGGTTTTATCTGTAGTAGAATAAGGTCAGTCCGATGTACCAAATTAACGTGAACGGAACGCCGAACCAAAAGTAAGCCCGCCGAGACACCCACCCGATGAGGATGGCTCCCAATAAAAAACTGGAAACATAGGCGTCCGCCGGGCTCATAGCATCGCCGGATTAAAGCGATGGATTCGCTGCATTAGACTCTCGAGGCTCTCGTCAGTTTCATAGTGGTGCCCGTCATACAAGACGACGGTGGTGAATCGTTCGTTGACGTTCCGCCCGCCTTCCGACAGCTCCTTAATTTCCTCGCGGCCTATGGCAAGCCTTCTGCCCTTTCGGTCGAAGATGATGATCGGGTCGATCATCGCCGCCTTCTCCTGATCCAGTCGGACCACTTGTCGAGCAAGTCGGCGAGCCGGTCGATGAGCCAGGTGAGTATCCTGGTGAATGGGAAGTCGGTCTGTTTCACAGCGGCTCGATCTCCTCGGGTTCGTAGTCTCTCAGCTCCACCAGGACGAACCCCACATTATCCCGGTAGCTGTAGGTCTTCGTCGGGCCGTACTCGACATCAATGGTGAAGCATCCCTGGCGCACGAACCGATCCAAGACGACGGCCTTGAAGTAGTTAACCAACTTCTTGACATCCTCGTCGCTACCGAAGTCGCGGAGATCACCCCAGAATGAGACGACGTAGGCTGCGAGTACTGACTGCTCGGGCTCCTCCCTCACGTGCCACTGTAGCGGCCCCTCAGAGGCCATCGGAATTTCAAAGCCCTCAAGAAAGATTCGCGGGTCAAATTGTTGCGGCGACATGGGCCTGACGCGGATGGCGTCGTACCGGATCACCCCGGCGATGTGTGTCTACTGTGACATCAGTTCCTCCTCCATCCAAGAGCCAGGCAAAACCCGTACCCAACGATCACCCCGAAGGAGAAGGCGAGGAAGCAGATGTCAAAAACGGTGTCCGGGCCCATCAGTTCAGCACCGGGTGGCCGCGCCCTCTCAGACACGTGCGGATCACGTGGACCTGTTCGGCCACGCCCGCCGCAGCGCCGCCGACCACGCCGGCCGACCCGCCGGCGGCAGCTCCAAAAGCAGCCCCGAATCCTGGGTCGCCGACGACCGCGCCGGTCGCCGCCCCGATGGCCGCGCCCATGAGTGCCCCGATGATCCCGCCGCCGACCGCGCCCTCGACCGGGCTGATGTTCTCGGCGTAGCGCCGGCAGTCGGCGAGATCGCGGTTGTAGGCTTGCATCCCCTGGAAACTCGGGTGCCGCCAGTCAACGGTCGGCTGGTAGTTCGACCCTGCCGCGCAACCGGCAACGGCCAGGGCGATGAGAAGTATCAGAATTTTGGTCATGGATTGTCTCCTCATGAGTTATCTACAGGCTTGGGTAAAGCCAAAAGCGATGGCATGGACCCCAGCTCATACGCCTTCTCGATCTGGGGGCCCAGCCATTGCCCGACCGTCTGTCCGTCCGGAAGAACGATGTGAGCCATGAATTCCTCGTCGAACTCCGTGATGCCACATTCAACCGCTTCCAACTTGGCCTTGATCACTAAGAGCAAAGCCCGCCATCGCTGGCGAACTGCCTTATCGAACTCGCGCGAAATCTGATCCTCGCTTCGTTCGCTTTGCCTTTCAGGCGTAAATCGAAAGTCCTCTCGCGGCGGCATCGGGAGGACGAACTTGACGTGCCGGTCGGCCATCTGGAAGGCGACCATGGCATTCGTCTCGACCCACCCGTAGAGAAATCCCGTCGCCCCGTAGCGAGTTAACGTGCGCTCAATTTCGGCGAGCGATTCGGTCGAGGTGACCTCGGTGTCCTTAGCGTAGCGCGGCACTGTCCCCTCCAAAATCTAGCCGTGGTTCATCTCCGCTTTTCTGTGAGTCGTTTCGACTCACTCTGACTCGGTTGGCTATTCGCCGATCTTCCTTGAGGAACTGGTCGACGATAAATGATAGGGTCGTCATCGTTCCCTTCTTCCGCGTCCGCCTCCACGTCATCGCCAGGGCCAGGGCTACCCTCCCCCGGACGATGTCGCGGCAGTGCTTGTCGATCCGGCACGATGGGCGGCAGTATTTCTGGTCCACCCGTATCGTCTTGAAGGCGACGCCACACTCGGGGCAGGTCCGTCTGTAGTCGGTGGTACCTCTCACCTCATCATGGCCCTCCCAGGCCCGTAATATGGATACCAAGACACGGCGGATGGTGACTTTGAGAACTGAAAGGTGATCGGTGGTCCGTTACCACTCACCGACCGGGAGGCTAGCCCCATGTCAAGTCACCTGCTTTTCTAAGCGTGCGCCGCCGCTCACTCGCTCCCCTATGGCCCCCCAACATTGAAAATCCTGACGGGCTTGTGCTTCCACGCCTTTCGGCCCGACCGGTTCACGTGCTTGTCCTTCTCCGTCCCGAACCTCTCTATGAGGCCGGCAGCCCTGAGTTCGTTGAACCGTCGCCAGCAGTCGTATCCGAGACGATCCCCGACCGGTTCCGCCGCCAGCGGCACGAACGACGTTCGCAGGACCGCCATGATGGCCCGATGTTGCTTACCGGCAGCTTTCTTCATGCTGCGAGCAGCCTCGTGAGACGTATCTACGTCACTCGACCGGGCCGCCTTCGTCGGGTCGAACAGGTCGTCCATGTCGTCGTCACTATCCATTTGTCCCTCCATTATTAATGGTTTTAATTTTGGCTTTCTCGCCCGCTTTGAGAGTGGCAGTGGCAGTATCGGCGAGGGCGGCGCGAACTCTCGCTGATGCTCTAAGTCTGAAACTGGCACACTTAGTACAGTGAGCCCCATAGGATTGGTTAACATCCCCTCTCAAGATGCCACTCGACGGCTTGTCGCAGCCGCCGCACCTTGGGAACCTCTCGAACCATTTTAAATGTGCGGTTTCAACCATCACTCCCACTCCCCCTCCGGCTCGCCCGCTGTGGGGGCGGCGACGTTCATTGCTGTCCATATTTCCTCGAAATGATTTGGGTACAGTTTTTCGGAACTGCCGTATGCCTCGAAGGCCGCTTCACACATTTCCGCTGTCGCCAAAAGCGGTTTCACCCCCCACCCCTCCGGCACCCGCTGGTACTGCGCGGCGGCTTCGGCGGTGTCGGTGATAGTGAGGATGTGGCGGAGACGTATTTCAGTGGTCCGCTGTTCCTTGGCCGTCATGCCGTCATCAACCTCAAGACGCTCAATCGCCCACTCTATTACCCCCCACAGCGCCGCCACTTGTGCGCCCTGACTGTCATAGTCTTCTGTCAGCCGGTCGAAATGGTATTCAACCAATTCCAGGTTTTTTTGCAGTTCCTCAGTCTTGGCGCGGTCTTCGTCGCGTTCGGCCTCAGCATTTGACACCGTTTCTGCTGCAAGAACACAAAGTCTCTTTGCAGCTTCGAATTCGCTTCGCGGCACCAGATCGGCGGCTCGTTGGTTCCACCGCCTGATTGCCTCTACGGCATCAGCGCCTTTGAATTCTTCAACGTAGGCCGAGGCCGCACATCTTTTGCAAGTCACGAAGTTCCCGCCACACTCTAGAAATTCCGCCTCGCCGCAGAAAGGACACGGCAAAAGATCGCTAGCGTCGGCAGCCTCAAACGCCTTGGGGTCTAGGGTCATGGGCTTATCCTTTGACACGGTTCAGATCCTCGTCCTGTTCTCCACGGTTTACGCGGTCGTAGATAATGGCAGCGGTATGTTCCCTGCGCTCCTGCGTCCCAAAGAGGGAAGCGATTTTCTTGCCGTTGGCGTCGAGGACGTAGGTCCGGCCATGAACCCACTCGACCTGCCAGGGGAGTGGCGGCGACGACACGTCGCGAGGCGGCTTGTCAGGGGCCTCCTCGACCCACACCCGCTTCCAGGCAGCGAGCCGCACGGGATGGTCCTCCGCGGCCTCGCGACTATCGAAGCGGCGCAGCACCAGGATGGTGCCGTCGTGGGTCTCGGCGCGGACCTCAAACATCACCGCTGCAATCTGGCTCGACGACCACCACGCCTAACATTTCTAGCCGCGATTTCAGCTCGCCTAAGATCATCCGCGCTGCTCCCCGCACTACATACTCGGGCAGGTAGACGTAGGCGCGAGTGCCGCACCCGCTCTCGGAGACATCCTCGACCAGCGAAATTTCACCCTGCCCTTTCTTTTCTTCTGATACTACGAGCAAGGCCCTGAGTTCCTTGACGGCCTTCAGGAGTTCGGCGGCCTCCATGACGGCGTCGGGCGTCATTGCTCGTTCTCCGCGACTTCCCGGCTGTACCACGTCGCCACGTCGTTCTGACTGACCTGGACCCTCACGGCCGGGCCCGAGCCGTCGTATTCGGCCTGGACCACCTTGCCGAACTGGCCCAGGGTCCGAAGACTGGCGAGCGCGGCCGTCAGTCGAGCCATGCACCGCTCTGCGGTGGGCTTCGCCAAGCGTCCGGTCTTGATCCACTTCGGGTAGACGTTCTTGCGGATCGACAGCTCGCGCTCGACCTCGCTGATCTGCTCCATCATCCCGGGCTCAGTCATGGTGATGCGACCCCTTCAATACGCGCCGCTGTAGTTCCATGTCGTCCACGGTCTTGCACATGCCCAGGTCGAGGAGTTCGGCGTTCAGAGGGACCTTGCGAAGCTCCTGCATCCTAGCTAGTCCGGTTACGTCGACCTCTGGCTCTACCGGCTTTTTAAAGAGCGCCGATTTGTAAGCAAGAATTGCACTTAGTCCGTTTGGAGTCATGGTGTTCATCTCCTTCTCACTTCGGGAACAACTCGGCGATCTGGACCTTGAGGGCCCTGGACAGGTTCCATACCAGCGCCGCCGAGATCGCCTTCTGGCCCGTCTCGTAGCCTGAGATTTGAGCCGCCGTTCGACTGACCAGTGCCCCCAGTTCGGTCTGCGTCCACTTCCTGACTTTCCGCAGGATGCGGACCTGCCGGCCGATATGCTTGTCGATATCAGTGACCCAGGCACTCACTCAATAATCCTCCGCATCGGTTCCCTCACCCTTTTCCTCCTCCTCGGTCGGTAGCGCCAGGCCGAGGGTCCCGGCGACGGTGACGATGAGGCTGTAAGCCTCCTTCGTCTTGACCGCCTTCTGCATCTTCATCTTGGTCAGCTCGTCGATGTGGTTGCCGACGAACTCGTCACGGTCCGACTCGGGTAGTTCCTTGAGCTTGCCGATGAACCACGGCACCCACCTACCCCACTGACCACCAGCCAGCGGCGATGCCGGCACCTTGATCCCAGCCTCGGGCTCCTCGGTCTGTGTCGTCTCGGTGGTGGTCGGGACATCAGCCTGGGCCCCCGCGGCCCTCATCATCGCCTTGCCGTAGAGCCGTTCGATGGTCTCCTCCGCCTCCTGGGCCTGCTCCGCCATGTTGGCGACCATGTAGTGCTCGAACGTCGGGGCGTTGGTCTCCCAGAACCCCTTGATCGCTGCCGCCTCCGAATTCTCGAACTCCGCCGTCTTGGTGTAGGCGCAGAAGGCATTAAAGTGCGCGGGCAAGTCGTCGAACTCCACGACCTCACCGTCGAGCTTGATAAGTTCGAACGGCTCCTTCTCCGCCTGCTCCTCGATCTGCGGGCGGGGCGAAGCGTCTGTGATGTCGATCATCCCCCCCTCCATCTCGTCGGCAGTCAGTCCCACGGCTTCCTCGGGGAACGCCGCCCTCAGCGCCTCGGCCTCGGCACACTTGGCGAGCTGGCCCCGTGCTCGATTCATCCATACCAAATTCGGAATGTCGGTCCTGGATGACTGCCGCTTATACGCTTCCAGCCACCACACCTGTCCGGTGAACGCCGCCCTCTCACGCCCCACCATCCGGTAGACCGTGACCTTGCACCACTCGGGATACTCAAACTGGACGGCATCGTTTCCCTGGCCGAACTTGTGCATCACCATGTCACCGAACTCCGGCGCGTCCTTCCCGGCGTGCTGCTTGGTCCGGCTCGCGGTGGCACGAAGTTCGAAGATCGTGCCCCAGATTTTCGGGACCATCCGCTGCCGCTTACTGTCCCACATCGGGACGATGGCGACGGGGCGCTTCATGATGTCGAGGTCGCGAGCCTTGCAGTAGTCAAACGCCAGCAGGATCGCGTCGTCGATCACGTCGGCAATCTTGGGGCTCGGGTCGCCGAAGATGACCTCCTTGAGCACGCGGAATTGGTCATCGTCCAAGTTGCGCTTCGCCAGCTCCACGTTGGCCGAGGCCCGCCGCAGGGTCGTCACGTTCGTGCCCGTTTCAGTCTTGGTGTTCTTCGCCATCTCGTGTCTCCTCGTTGACTTTTAAGTCAACCTCCGCGCTCGATGTTCTCTGTGAATTGAGCGCAAAGGTCCCGGTACGTAATAGGGTTCATTACCAACTTACCTCCCGCCAACTTCAGCACTTCGCCGGCCGGTATCTGGCGAAATTCGTTCTTCACCCACGGTCGCCAGGGCCAGCTCCAAAGGCGCTCCTTCCGAGACCTAGGCCACCAGTGGCCGTGATCGACGATGATGTCGACCCCGCCTAAACTGTATGGTCTGTCACCGAACAACGCTCTTGTTCTCCTGGTAGATTCTCACGCCCTTAAGTTCCTTGCTGCCGCCCCGGCGCATCTCCTCCTTAACGATGGTCCCGCGAATGTACCCGCGGATTGCCTTGTCGAGGCAGGGCGTGTCGAGGTACGGCCTCAGCTTCGCCAGCGGAATCTTGGTGGTGTCCTCGATTTGGTGGATCCACCGGCTCCTGAGACTGGCTGACGCACCAAGATCGGTCCGAGAGATACTTCGATCCGCCGGCCTTGACGCTGCCACCTGGCGGTGGTCGTCCGCAGCTTGCAGGCGCTCGTCCACCTCGGCGTGCTCCTCCGGCGTCTCGGCGGTAGCATCGGCGAGCAGCGCCTCCTTCTCGGCGGCCTCCGCCTCGGCCTCGGCCCTGAGCCTCTCCTCCTCGGCTACCCGGCGCTGGAAGCGCGTGATCCTGTCCGACACATCGCCCATGGCCTTGTCCACGCTATCAATGATCGTCTGGAACCAGCCGTTCACCGCAGCCACCGCCAGGACGTAGGGCTCCTTCTCGGGGCCGTGTAGCCGCAGGTCGTTGGCGGATCGCCGCACCGACCGCATCTGCTTGACGAAGTCGATGGCCCGTTTCTCGACATCGTGGTCCTCGATGGTCTCAGGCACTCGCGCTACCGCCTCGAGGAGCTTGGTCGCCCGGTCCTTAAGAGGCTGGTTGTTCTCGGCCACGTTTCGCGCGGCCTCCACCACCATAAGGGCGCGGGGATCAGGCGGCAGGTTGTCTCCGATGCCGCGTGTCGTCTCGGCTGCCACGTCTGCGAGGGACTTGGGCTGTGGGCTCTCGTCGGTCATGGGTCATCTCCAATTGTTACAGAATGTTTCACGTGAAACACTGCTAAGTCGTTGTCGTGCCTACTAATCGATCTCCGGCCATTCGACCCTGCCGGTAAGCGCGAAGTTCTTGAGCACGCTTGCGGCCATCTCCGGGGTAATGTCGAGAGCGTCGGGGCCATATGGATTATTAAACCAAGGACAGAACAGGTCGTTGTGCAAGTCCTCCGGAAGGCCGAGCAACTTACGGGCGAGGATAGCCACGCCGTCACCATCGATATTTCTTCCGAACCACCGGCCCGGTCGGTACCTCGCCACCGCATAGCCGGCGATGCACCCAGCCGACCCGCAGACCCGACGATAGGTGGACATGCAGAACTCGACGCCGTCGATCCCTTCGAGGATGGCCTCGGCGGTCCCGAAACAGTGAATTTGCTCTTTGGTCAGTGGTTTCGTCATCTGTCTCTCCTAGTCCTTAAAAAGATCGGGAAATTTCGCCTCGATTGCACGAGCAGCACAGACGAAAAGCCGGGCGCTCGTCTCGGCGACTATCGTTTGGCCGTCGGGGAGGTCGAGGCGGATGCCAACGCTAGGCTGCCCGCTCGCCATGCCCCCGTCGAGTACGGCTACCTGCATTGGAGGTGCATCGCTGCCGAGGTGGATAAACTGCTTATGAAGAAGGTCGGGCCACGCATCGTCGCCCTCTAGTTTCAGGATCATCTGCAACATATCGTCATCCTCACAAATGGCCGGGTGCGCCCTGCTTAAATGCAGCGGCGTTCCCACAATGGGGAGCGAGCCGCAGCTTAAACATGATCGCTTGCCGCGGCGCTTCCTGATCTTCGGCTTCCCGCACTTAGGACATGAGGCCATAGCCTACCTGAAACCTCCGGCTCGCCCCTTCGCCCGCTATCCCACGGGGCAAGCCGGTCGGTCCCATATCACTCAACGATCGGACTCCCGTTCGTTGTGTGATACCAGGGCGCATGCCCTGGTCAGTGGGGCTCCTGTGGGAGTAGGGCACCAGGGAACCCCAACCATTCGCATTAGAACGGTCCATTGTCCGGCGGTTTACTTCCGGCTTCGTCGTCGCCGTTGTTCGTGTAAATGGGCAACTTCTTGATCTCATCGTCATGGTCAGCGAGCATCGCTTCCCGCAGCCCCTCGCGTTTCTTGCGAAGCTCGGCGCTCTTGATCGCGCTGATCGCCTCCTGTTCCTGGGTGAGTGTCAGGTCGTGGTTCGACCGATCTACGCGCCCAATGACCCACCTGACGACCTCCTTCGAGTCGAAGTCCACGTCGACATCGATCTCCTCCACCTTGACGATGGTCATTCCGTGTCTGGTGGTACTCTCGACTACCACGAAGTCATCCACGGACACGTCCGGGTCCAGGGTTTTGAAGGTCAAAGCCTTTTGGCCCCGCTCCTCTGGCTGATAGACGCCCAGGATTGCCCGGGCACGGTTGTTAATGAGAAAAATTGCCATCGAGTAGTTCATAGGATTCGTCCTCTCTCTGTCTGGTTGCTTAGAATATCGGCTCCATGGTGTCCCAGTTGACCGGCTGCCTCGGGTTCGCCTCGGGCTCGGTGGGCGCTTCGATCCTGGCCCAGTTCTCTAGGCGGAGCATGTGCCTGTACTGACGCTCGGTGATCGGGTGGTCGTAGCACCACGGCCACACGTCCGACATCGTGACCGCCTCGTGGCCGCGCTGGAAGTGCCACACCGCCCCGCGATCCATGGGGTTGTCGGGAAAGTCGGGGTCGGGCGACACGCCGTACCAGATGTGCACCGGTACCAGCGTTCCGCCCTTCGCCATCTTTAAGGCGTAAAACCCCTCGACGGGGTTGCTGTCACCGAGTACCGCTCTGCCCTTCTTCTTCAGTCTGAGCACGACACCGCCTCGTCCTCGCCGGCCTCAATGATGATCCGCGCGCCGAATATCAGGTAGGTATTCTGGGCGTCCCGCAGGGCCTCCTTGAGACGCTCGAAAAACGCTGCCACCAATGGATCAGACGCAGCAGTAGCCGAGGCACCCGCTCGCGCCTCCGCTCGGTCGACGATTTCAAAGAGGGAGTAGTAGAGCTTCGCATCCAGGGCGAGTGCGTCTCTGTCGACCGAACCGTCGTCGCATCTGTAAGCCATTGGTTACACTCCAACGTTGCGGTCTCATTATATACTATCTAATAAAAAAGGAAAATTATTTTTCCGACCGTTAGAATCTGAGTTATTATGATCCCGTCAACTTTAAGACGGGCCAGGCGCACCATGACGGAGACCGCCCCCAAGTGTTTGATCTGCAACGCCGTCCTCACTCCGGACGACATTATTTCCTATGGGGATTACGGTCTCGACATCTGCGAAGACCACGCAGAGGCTATCGCCAACTACTATAATAAGGCGAGGTCAGGCGACTGGCTGACGTGGGAGGACCAAGAACCACCGGACAAAATGGAGGCACCCCCATGAGTTTCAGAGCTTCGCGTTGGGCGTGGCGGCAGCAAGCCGAATCGAGCCGCGCCAAGATCGTACTACTTTCCCTCGCCGACCACGTCAATGAGAGGGGCTACTGCTGGCCGAGCCAGCATCGCCTGGCAGTCTTGACAGAACTCGGGATTAAGACTGTGGGACGCGCTCTCAAGGACCTCGAGGATCTGAAGCTGATCCGCAGGGTCCATCGCAGCTACGATGACGGCGGACAAACCTCAGACGGGATATATGTTCTCGCTCCGGTCTCTGAACTACGCTGGACGCGAAGAGAGAAGTACCAGGATACCCAGTCACAAAGTCTAGGGCCCCCCCGGTCAAGGAGTCCAGGGGCCCCGGTCAAGGAGTCCAAGGAACCTATAAGAGAATCTAAACATATCCAAGAGGATATGTCGGCTAGTACCGACCCGCCCGATCAAGGTTCTCTTATTCAGTTCGCAGTCCCAATTAAAACTACCTCTGAAATCTTAACCTCCGAGAAGCCGGGTGGTGGGGTTGGCTTCCTGATCCAGCGCGGGGTTAAGCGGCCGAGTGCGTGGGCGATGGTTAACAAGTGGCGAAAGGTAATTACGGACGACCAGTTGCTGAGGATCATGGCGACGGCAGCTCGTAAGAATGTCGGGAACCCAATCGAGTACATCACAAAAGCCGTCAATGGAGAACGACGGCGAACGAGAGGACGGTCGGCACACTCGGTAGTTTAGCGGGGGAGTGGTGCTATGATACCCCTGCGCGATCTCCTGAACGACCAGAAGATCCATCTCGACTCGTACCGGGAGGGTAACTACAAGCGCCTCTGCCCGATCTGCTCTCATACCCGAAAGAAGAAGTCCGACCCCTGCCTGAGTGTCACGATTGAGCCTGGGTCTGAGGCGGCAACCTGGTTCTGTCACAACTTCGGCTGTGGGTTCAAGGGCGGGGTCCGGGAGACCGAGAACGGGATCGGTAGACTGCATCGTGATCGTCGGCCTCCTGCGGCACGCCCGACGCTAAAGGAGAGGAGCGGTGGACTGAGTGCGAAGGCCATCACCTTCTTTGCCCGCCGCAAGATCGGGCTCACCGTCTTAAAACGAAACGGCGTAACCGAGACGCGCGCCTTCATGCCCCAGGTCTCCGAGGAAGTTGACGTGCTGGCGTTCCCGTACACGCGAGGCGGCGAGTTGATCAACGTCAAGTATCGTGGGAGCAAAAAGATATTCCGCCAGGAGAAGGGAGCCGAGAAGATCGTCTACGGCTACGACGACGTGGTGGGGCAGGACGAGATCATCATCGTCGAGGGAGAGCTGGATAAGCTGGCGATGGAGGAGGCCGGAATCCTGAACGTCTGCTCCGTTCCAGACGGGGCCCCGGCGTCGGTTGCGGAGAACGTGCCGCCAGAAGATGAGGACCGAAAGTACGACTTCATCTGGAACTGCCGGGAGCTGTGGGACAAGGCGAGCCGAATCCTGATCGCCACGGACGCCGACGAGCCCGGCGATGCTCTCGCTGAGGAGCTGGCGCGCCGGCTCGACAAGGCCCGGTGCTGGCGGGTCCGGTGGCCGGCGATCAACGACGATCCGATAAAGGACGCGAATCAGGTCCTGATGGAGTGCGGCCCCCAGGTCCTGAAGGAGTGCGTCGCGAATCCCGTCCCCTACCCCATCTCCGGGCTCGGGAGGTTCGGCGAGACGTGGGAGCGGATAAGGGCCTACTACGACCACGGCCTAGAGCGCGGCCTATCGACCGGGTGGAAGTCCCTGGACGGCTACTACTACGTGCTGCCGGGCGACGTCACGGTCATTACCGGAGCGCCGGGAAGCGGCAAGTCCGAGTGGGTGGACGCGCTGGCAGTCAACCTGGCGATGGAATACGGCTGGGTGATCGCGACCTGCTCGATGGAAAACACCGCCGAGGAACACTTCGCCAAGATCGCCGAGAAGTACCTGGGCGTGCCATTCTTTGAGGCCGAGTACGCGACCGGCATCCCGAGGATGGGCGAGGGCGAGCTGGACACGGCTCGCGACTGGGTAGACCAGCACTTCGTCCGGATCGAGTGCGAGGGCGACCAGCTCCCTACCTACGGGTGGATTCTGGACGTGGCTCGCAGCGCCGTGATGAGACATGGTATCCGGGGGCTGGTGATCGACCCCTACACGGAGCTGGACCACCAGCGCCCCGAGGGGATGCCGGAGACGGAGTACGTGTCAACGATGCTGTCGAAGGTCAGGAACTTCGCGCGGACGAACGGGGTCCACGTGTGGTTCGTCGCCCACCCCCGTCAGCTCAGGGACTGGAACGGCGCGGCCCCCGGTCTGTACGACATCTCCGGCTCCGCGCACTGGGCCAACAAGCCCGACGTCGGGGTGGTCATCAGCCGCAACCGCGACCCCCAGGTGGGGTCTCTCGACGAGGTCGAGATCATCCTGAGAAAGGTCCGGCGCAAGATCGTCGGTCAGATCGGCAGCGTCACGCTTCGCTACGACCGCGTAACCGGTCGGTACCACGACCTGACAGCACCAGAACCCGAGCCGCGACAGGAGTCACTTCGGTACGGGCACGACTAACAGCGATACAAGATGTTGTGTTCTACGACGAAAGTGTGTATATTTAGATGGCGTCTCCGACCTGACCTTCCGTGGGCAGGTTAACGTGTCTGGTGGGGCCGTCGAGCTTGTCATGGGGGTCGGCGGCCCCTACCATGTGTGGGATGCCAAAGACGCGAATAAAAAAGCTCAAGAAGTACGTCGTCGAGCCCTGGCCGATAGGCGACGTGAAGCCCTATCCGCTAAACCCGAGAATCAGGACTGAGGAGCAGATCGCCAAGGTGGCGGCCTCGATCCAGGAGTTCGGCTTTCGTCAGCCGATCGTCGTCGACAAGAAGGGCGTCGTGATCATCGGTCACGGGAGACTGCTAGCGGCGGAGTATCTCGGGCTTGACATGGTCCCGGTCCACGTGGCCAGGGAACTCACCGCGAATCAGACGCGGGCCTTGCGCATCGCCGACAACCGTCTAGCGGAGGACTCGTCCTGGGACATGGGGCTACTGCCGTTACAGCTCGGTGACCTCAAGAGAGCCGGGTTCGACCTGACGATGACCGGGTTCGACATGGAGGTCGCGGGGATCATCCTCGACATGGCGGCGACGGACGAGGTCGTCGGGTCCGCCATGAGCGAGTGGGAGGGGATGCCCGAATTTAATATCAAGGACAAGACGGCGTTCCGGACGGTGATCGTCCACATGAAGGACCAGGACGCGGTGGAGTTATTCGAGGAGAAGATCGGCCGAGAGCTCACCGACAAGACCAAGATGATCTGGTTCCCCGACATCGAGATCGCGAAGATGATGGACAAGGTCTATGACTGATCACCCTCAGTTCCCGCTGTTCATCCCGTCCAAGGGGCGCGCCGACAGCCGGATGACCATGAGGGCTCTCGACACCATGGGCGTCCAATATCGCGTCGTCGTCGAGGAGCAGGAGTACGACACCTACGGCCAGCACATCCCCGAGGAGAAGTTGCTGGTGCTGGATCCCAAGTATCGGGAGAAGTACGACACCTGCGACGGCCTCGGCGACAAGAGGAGCAAGGGGTCGGGGCCGGCGAGAAACTTTATCTGGGACCTGGCGGCAGCAGAGGGCCATAAGTGGCACTGGATCATGGACGACAATATAAGGGGGTTCTATCGGTTCAACCGGAACCTCATAGTCCCCTGTGGTAGCGGCGTCTTTTTTGCGGTGATGGAGGCGTTCTGCCTCCGCTATACCAACGTCGCCATGGCCGGACCGAACTACTACATGTTCATTCCGAGGAAGCGGACGAAGCCGCCGTTCACCCCGAATACCAGAATCTACTCTTGCAACCTGATCCGAACCGACATGCCGTATCGCTGGCGTGGTCGGTACAACGAGGACACGGACCTGTCCTTGCGGATATTGAAGGACGGCTGGTGCACCATCCTGTTCAACGCCTTCTTGCAGAACAAGATGCCGACGCAGACCATGGCCGGTGGGAATACGGCGGAAATATATAAGCAGGGGACGGTGGCGAAGTCGAAGATGATAGTCCAACTCCACCCGGACATCGCGAGGTTGAAGTGGCGCTTCGGTCGGTGCCACCACATCGTAGACTACCGCTCGTTCAAGCAGAACAAGCTGCGCCGCCGCAAGGGCCTGAAGGTCGAGGGCGGGGTCGACAACTTCGGCATGGCGCTCAGGCAGAAAAGTGCCCCGGCGCGAGGCCGGGGCTGAGTGTGAGAACCTACTGTCAAAAGCTGACGACTATTTGACAGCGACGTAGACCCGCTCCCCGTCGTCTCGGCGGGATGACTTGTAAGTCAGGTTCCGTTTCTTGCACTGGCGGCCGAGGGTCCCGATGAACTTCTTGCCCCCGAACGCCTTGAGAATCTCGGTGGCCGTCGCGCCGCCCGGTTGGGTGACGAGGCGGATCACGAGGTCGTTCTTGGTCTCACCACCGCGCTTGCGGTCGGAGAACTTGCGCGCCTTGTCGTGGATCTTCTTGTCCTTGCGCCGTTGCTTGGTCGCCGTTCCCCGGCGCTCTACCGCCTCCTTTTTCTTGATCTCGACCTCCTCCTCCGGGGTCGGGACCGGCTTCCGCATGTGGCCCGGGATGTGCAACGGGTCGTCCTGACCGTTCTCCATCGTCGCCTTGGCGGTCTCGGTTCTCAAGTCCCTGGGCTTAACGCCAGCGTTAGTGAGCACCAACGGGACCCCATCGGGACCGGTCACGATGCTGGAGGTAGAGAGGTTTTTATCATCGAGGGCCTGGTTGACCCTGGCCCGACCGATTCCGAGGGTCCGGAACTTCTTGATCTTGGCCGAGCCACTGACGAGCTGGTTGTAGACGTGGGCCAGTTGGGGCCCGGTCAGCTTGCCGAAGTTGACGGGCTGGTTGACTTCGTTCGTCATGGTACGTCTCCTTCTGGGTTGCGTACTCCCGGCTCGGTGGCCGCGACTACGAATGAGCCGACCTCGGCCCCGTCCACGATGAACGAGACGCGAGGCGACAGGTTGGCGATGACGAGCAGTGAGAACTCCTCCGCGTGTAGAATCGCAAATGCGTCATCAGCGGTGTAGTCCGCCAGGATCGCCAGGGCGAGCTGGCCGTCACCGTCTAGGAACGTTCTGAATTGGCCATCCAGCGGGGTTCCCCACTCGAAGCGGTGAGGCTCGTCGGGGTTGATCAGGTCGTAGAAGCTCAGGAGATCGACGCGCGGGTCGAGCGGATAGCTCTCCCTATCGACGACGACGGAGACCCTCCCCCCGATGAGACCGTAGTAGGACTTCATCAGTACGACGCGAGGACGCGGACGGGCTCGCCGGTCTCCGCCTCCTTCTTCTCGGCCTTGCCGGCGTCCTTCCACTTCATGTAGATGTCGATACCCATAGTTCATCTCCTTGCATCTGGGTGTGGTGGCTCATGGCGCACCGAAGTGGGGGCGTCCCCGCGCCACCCCCACATGCGCTACGTCAGATACGGTCTCTATCGAGATCATTGATACCATCGTCTATCCGCGCAAGCAGATGGACGGCTTCACTGATGCTGACCGCGATAGCAAACAGAAGTTCAAGCTCCACGACCTTTGAGACATCGAGAAGACCGAGCTTCTTTTGGCGGTCAATAGAGTCCCTGAGGGCTTGTATCGACAGCATCACGCGGCCTCGGCGATCTCCTGCCACTGGGTCCGCTCCAGTACCAGGATGTTCCCGCCGATCCGTTCCATCTCCGTCGCGCGGTCGTAGTCCGTAACGTCCTGGGACGCGCGAGTGACGGCGTTGATCAGGCCGTACTGGCTCAGGTCGCCGCCCTGGATCAGGTGCGTGAGGACGCTGCCGCGCTCGGTGTCGTTGAGGCTTACGCGAACCTGAAGCGCCTCGACCACCTTGACCGGGTCGCCGCTGATCTTGTTCTGCGTGCTCTCGGTCAGCTTGTTGACGGCCCGCTGGAAGTCGATCTCGTTGAACGCGGCTCGGACGACATCGCGGACCTTCAACATGAACGCCTTGTTATCCGCCTCGATGGTCTCGGTGGCGAATATCTCGAAGGCGTCCTCGCCGCCGTCCTCGATCTGCCGGCCAACGTGGAACTTCCGCATCGCTCTATCGGCAATGATCATGCCGTTGTTGCACCACAGCCGATAGATAAGCGGCTCGATCTTTACCGCGCCGGCTCCCACCTCCGAGTTGGAGATGACTAGCCCCGCCTGGACCTCGTCTCCGACCGTGACGTTGGCCCGGAGGCGCGGCGTCAGCGCCTTGAGGTACATCCGGGTCTCGGTCAGCTCGGACGAGACGATCTCGCAGTCGGGAATCTCCTGCAGGGTGGGCAGGACCACCTCGGCCACGTCGAAGTTGTCGATCCGGCGGTAGCGGTCACTGAGGAACGCCCGCGCCTTCCCGTCGAGGGTCCGTACCATCCGGCGCTCCGGCTTGTTATCGAACCACCCGTTGATGTTCGCGTCTAGCAGCCAGGGGAGATCGCTCCGCATCCTTTCGTAATACTTCGTCGGGACGCCGAGTTTATTGGCGAGCTGCTTATGGGCGTGGTCAGTGACAGTGAAATCGAGCGGGTTGCCGCCGACGTCCCCCTCTCTCGCGATGGACAGGGTCGAGCGGCTCGACGCCGTGGTAACGATTCTCAATTGCCGGGTGTCGGCGATGAAGTCGTGCTTCGACTCCTGCTGCCGCTGCAACTCGGCGGCCAGCTCCTGTAGGGTCTTTCCGGTCTTCATAACGTGTCTCCTTTTTGTGGTCGGTGTTCACCCGCCGACCCGTCGGGTCCGATGCCTGAGGCATCCGCGGACGGCCTCGTGGTGAGGCCGCCCTGGGCTGTATCAGCGCCTGGGAAGGTTAACGAGATCATCGTCGATCCGTTGGAGCGAGTGTGCGATCTCCGCCAGGCTGTCGGCGATCTCGCGCATCAGGACGAGCTGGACGTACTGTGCGTTAACGAGCTCGGGTTCGGTAGGACATGACCATGTAACGTTGCCCGTGGAAAAGTTGTCGATGAACTCGCGGGCTATCTGCCCGGATCGCTGCTTCGCCATCAGTCAATGACCTCGATGTTGGCGGTCCCGTACTCCTGGCACCGGCGGCAGCTCTTGACGTGCTCCCGTTCGAGCCCCTCTACGACCTCGTCCCCTACGCCCGACCACTCGGTCATAGGATCGTCGAGGACGGCGTCGATGTCCGGGGCGTCGGGGCAGGAAGGGTCCATGGGGCCGTGGTGTTGGAAAGTCATGGTTCGTCTCCTTGTAGGGGCTAAGGCCTCGATGGGGTTAGGCTTGGTCTCTGGTATACGCAGGTTCTATGAATTCATTTTCGGGGCAAAGGTGAGCCTCAGCCACTTCCCGAGTCGGATATTGACGGGCCTTAAGGACGTTCTGGGTATACGAGTTTTTACTGCCGGCGGGAGCGACATAGCCGCCACCATCTTTTGTGTATCGGCGTATAACGTACATCGCCTTCTCCCCTCACTCGCAGACGGAGAGGGCAACGGCCTCGTCCATCATTATCGGTACGACGTGGAGATCACCGGCGCGGATGGCAACGGCGTCTGCTTCCCGGCGCGACCACAGCGTGCCAATGGAAGGGCCGTCCTCAGCCGGACTGGAATTCTGGGAATAGCGGAGGTCGTAGACTTCGACTTGACGGGTCATGGTCCGTCTCCTTTCGGGTTAGGGTTATTTCGTCAGGGCGTGAACTGCGTTGAACCACCCGTGCTGGTGGTTCTTGTCCTGGGTATTTAGCAACCGAGTACCGCCGCGCTTACCGATCATCACGTGCCGGTAGTCGCGGCAGAGAATAGAGGCCATTGAATTTTCATCACCGATCATTCCTACCTCGACGGTAACGAAGCCGATCTGAAGGTTGTCGTCGTAGTTGGCATCGAACCGCTTGACCTCGTGGTGCGTTGCTTGCTGATCGTCAGAGTGGGTCCAGTTAGCCTTCTTCAGCACGGCAGCCTTTAGCTGATCGGCGATCTCAGTGAATTTCGTGGGGGTCATGGCAGCTTCCTTCTGGATAGGGAGGTAAGAGTTAATTTCCATACTTAATAAATAAGCATTATCGTACTGGTTGTACAGCGTTTTGATCGTAGCCGATGAAAATAGTTGGCAGCGAAATCAAACGGTTAGCCCTGTGGTACAATGCGCGGCGACTGATACCGTGAGGAGGGTTTCTTTTGGCCATTAAAAAGACCGGCAGGAGCGCGGCGCGGAAAAAGCGACCGGCGCGCAAGGCAGTCGCCAAGAAGGCGGCCCCGAAGCGGACCGCGCCCATACGTAACCCCGTGACTAAGGCTCTGATGGCGGCTAAGCGGCGGAAGCCTCGGGCTTCCAAGAAGAAGGCGGTGAAGCGGACGCCAGGCCGTCCACGCTTCCGGCCCACCGACAAGCAGCGGACCATGGTCGAGACCCTGGCGGCGGTCGGTCACACGCAGGAGACCATCCTTCGTCTCATCGAGGACTGGACGCCCGGCGGCAAGATGAGCGAGCCGACGCTGCGCAAGCACTTCAGAGACGAACTCGACCTCGGCCTGGCGAAGGCCAACCAGGCGGTGGCGGGCAACATCTTCCAGATCGCGACCGCGTTCCCGCCGCTCGCTGGTACGGTCCTCGCGGCTAATTCGTGGATGAACAACCGGGGCGGATGGACTACAAAGCACATTCACGAGGGCGGCATGAAGCCCATCGAGCACAAGCACGGCCTGATCGAGGACGACCAGACGCTTGCAGGAATTATCGACGCTCTCAGAGAGTGCGGTGTCATCCCTCACGGCGAGGCAGAAGGCTGAGCTGAAGCGGCGGCTGACCCCGCGTCTCAATAAGTACATCCTCCACACGCCGACGGCCAAGCAAGCGGCGTTCCTCCTTCTCGACTGCATCGAGGCGTTCTACGGCGGCAGCGCCGGGCCGGGGAAGTCCGACGGCCTGCTGATGGCGGCGTTGCAGTATTTCGACTTGCCCGGCTACAACGCGCTGCTCCTGCGCCGGACCTTCGCCGATCTATCTCTGCCGGAGGCCCTCATGGACCGCGCCGCCGACTGGCTTGGCCCGACCGCCGCGCGGTGGGACAACACGGCTCACGCCTGGCGGAGCCCCGAGGGTGGTACGCTGACATTCGGCTACCTCGAGGTCGAAAAGCACAAATATAGGTATCAGAGCGCGGCGTTCCAGTTCATCGGCCTGGACGAGTTAACCCAGTTTTCCGAGACCCAGTACAGGTACATGTTCTCCCGCCTGCGCCGCCTGGAAGGGGTCGACATTCCGCTGCGGATGAGGACGGCATCGAACCCCGGCAACGTCGGCCACATGTGGGTAAAGCAACGTTTCATAGTTGAGGGCCCGGCGCAGGGTCGGATCTTCGTCAAGGCCAGGCTGATCGACAACCCGCACCTAGACCGCGACTCCTACGTCCAGAGCCTCAATCAGCTCGACCCCATTACCCGACAGCAGCTCCTCGAAGGCGACTGGGAGGCCCGCCACGAGGGCGGGATGTTCAAGCGGGAGTGGTTGCCGATCGTCGAGATCGTCCCCGCCGGCGGGCGCTGGGTCCGATACTGGGACCTCGCCGCGACTCCGGCCTCGGCGGCGGCCGATCCTGACTGGACGGTCGGTCTGCTGATGGGCGTCATCGAGGGGGTGTACTATGTCGCCGACGTTATTCGAATCCGGGCCACGCCGGGTGACGTCGAGCGGGTCATAAAGCAGACGGCCCAGATCGACGGCAAGGGCACGGACATCTGGATGGAGCAGGAGCCAGGAGCGAGTGGCAAGATCGTCATCGACCACTATACCCGCAGCGTCCTACAGGGCTACGCCTTCCGTGGCGACCGGGTCGGAATATCCAAGCCCGAGCGCGCCGCACCGTTCTCCTCGATGTGCGAGGCCAAGAACGTGAGGCTGAAGGAGGGAGTCTGGAACGGGGTGTTCATCGACGAGCTGGAGCTATTCCCCCAGGGGGCCAAGAAGGACCAGGCCGACGCCGCCGGAGGTGCCTTCAACCATCTGACCAGCAGCGACGGACCACCGACCGGGCTTCGGGCCGCAACAGGACTGTCAAAAGCATCTTATTGGAAAATGGGGTCGTGAGGTCATGGCGAAGACACCAAAAGCCGAGAAGGTAACGAAGCAGACGGCGACGTTCGCCGAGTTCGGCCAGTCCGGACTGAAGCGGCAGACCGGCTTCGTCCGCGAGGAGTTCCTGCCGGAGCTGAAGGGCCTGCGCGGGCTCAAAATCTTCAACGAGATGGCGACCAACGACAACATCGTCCGATCAATGCTGTTCGCCATCGAGATGATGATCAGGTCCGTCAAGTGGGATGTCGAGCCCGCATCCGAGGAACCCGAGGACCTGGAGCAGGCCGAGTTCCTGGAGGGCGTGATCGGCGACATGTCCGTGTCCTGGATCGACATGATCGCCGACGTCCTCTCGTTTCTACCCTTCGGCTGGTCATACCACGAGATCGTCTACAAGAGGCGAGAGGGACCGGGCCGAGACCCGACCCGGAGGTCGAAATTTAACGACGGCAAGATCGGCTGGCGCAAGATACCGATTCGGGCTCAGGAAACCCTGGTCAAGTGGCAGTTCGATGAGACCGGCGGCATCGACGCGATGGTCCAGCGGGTCCAGGGCCAGGTCGCGCCGGTCATCATTCCGATTGAGAAGGCCCTGCTGTTCAGGACGAGCACCCAGAAGCAGTCGCCGGAGGGGCCGTCCATTCTCAGGGGTGCCTACCGCGCCTGGTTCTTCAAGAAGAGGATCGAGGAGATCGAGTCGATCGGGATCGAGCGAGACCTAGCCGGGTTCCCCATCATCTACGTCCCGCCCGGCATCATGGACGCCAACGCCTCGGCCGCTGACAAGGCGCTGTTCGACGACTACCAGAACATTATCCGCAACATCCGGCGGGACGAGCAGGAGGGACTGATCCTGCCTGGGTCGCGCGACGATAAGGGGCACCGCTGGTTCGAGCTGACCCTCCTGTCAACCACCGGTCGGCGGCAGTTCGACACCGCCAAGATTCTAGAGCGTTACTCGCGCTGGATCGCGATGACTGTCCTTGCCGACTTCATTCTCCTGGGGCACGAGAAGGTCGGGTCATTCAGCTTGAGCTCCGACAAGACGGCGCTGTTCGCCACCGCCCTCGGGGCCTGGCTCGACTCTATCGCGGCGGTGTTCAACGACCACGGTATCCCCCGGCTGTTCGCCCTCAACGGCGTACCGTTCGAGCACCAGCCGACGCTCGTGCACGGCGACATTGAGAGCGTCAACCTCACCGAGCTTGGCAAGTGGCTGGTAGACCTGGCCAGCGCCGGCATCGACGTGACTGACGAGAACACTGAGGCGTGGTTCCGGCGTTTAGCCGGGATGCCCGACGCCTTACGAGAGGAAGATGGGGCCGACGGCGAGGATGAGGAGAAGAAGAAAGAACCCAAGTCTCCGGCCGAACCAGACCCCGAGGACCTAGAGGAAGATGCTCGTCGCCAGGCCGGCCGATAAGGCGATCAGGGTTGGGCAGCGTCCTGCTGGCCCACCGGGTAAACGCGGGCGCACTACCCGCGGAGTGGCTGACGCCAACCTCGCGGCTTTCCGCCGTGCCGTGCTGGCGGGTCTCCTGGATCTCAAGGGACGAGCGTCGCTCGCCGAGATCGCGGCCCAGATGCTGCGCGGCCAGCAGTTCAAGGTCCTGCAGATGTTCGGCGTCGAGGGCACCAGGGTCGTAGGCGACAGCCCGGAGTTCGGGGCCATGCTCAGGGTGTTGCGTCGGGTATTCGAGGACTCGGCGATGGAGAACTTGGCCCGCACTCCGAGCCAGTTTCGTCGGCTAGGTCTGTTGAAGGTGACCCCGGAGGAGGCCGAGGCCGCACTCGGGTTCAAGTTCGACATGTTCAATCCCGAGTCCGTGGCGTTCATCCAGTCCAGCGAGTTCCTCCTGGTCAGGGGGATCAACAGGAGGACACGAGAGGGGCTGCGCGCGATCATGTCGGCGTCGTTTCAGGACGGGATACCCCCGGCGTCGTCGGCCCGTCTCATCCGTCAGACCGTCGGGCTCACGCCCAAGCAAGCGGAGATGGTAGTCAATTTTCGCCGGGCCCTGACGGGCGGACGTGGTGCCGCTCCGTCTCGTGCGGTCCTGGCTCGTCAGCTCAGAGACCGGCGGTTCGATCCCACGGTCCTCCGGGCCATCGACCGGGGCATCGTCCTGACGGCCGCGCAGAGGGAGAAGATGGTTGCCCGCTTCGCCGAGCGGCTGCTGGCGTTCAGGGCGAACAACATCGCCCGCACCGAGACGATCAGGGCGGCCAACGCCGGCCAGCAGGCCCTGTGGGACCAGATGATCCAGCAGCGGATTCTCATACCCGAGGAGATGAGGCGCGTCTGGATCGTGACCAGGGACGACCGCCTGTGTCCCATCTGCGAGCCGATCCCCGGACTGAACGTGGGCGGGGTTGGCATGAACGAGAACTTCATCACGCCGGTCGGCGAATTACCGCACCCGCCGGCCCATCCCCAGTGCCGTTGTGATATGGCCCTGCGGAGGGTCGAGGCGCGGGGCCGACCGATCATCCCCCGGTCGAGGGCGGCGTGAAGAAGCACCTCAAGAAATACCAGACCATCTTCGTCGATGTCGATGGCACCCTCATCATCTGGTCGGAGACCCGCCCCGGCAAGGCGTTCTCGGGTGTCCCGAAGATGAACAAGAAACTGATCGACTGGCTCATAGACTGGCGGCGGAAGAATCCGGAAGGTAATATCTACGTCTGGTCGACCGGCGGCGCGATCCATGCGGAGTGGGCAGTCGAGTTCTGCGGGCTCGAGGGATTGATCGATGGTGCCATGGCGAAGCCGGACCTGATCGTGGACGACTCCTTTACCTGGCTGAAGAAACGGGCCAGGATGCACCCCGACCTGACCATGTCGGAAGAAGGATGACAATGACCCCCAAGCAAGCGATTAAACGCCTCGACAAATTGGCTGAGAGCGATGACTTAGAAATGGCTCACTACAAAGGTGAATGAAATCACTCACCTTAGCAGGTGGGCTCGCGGGCGGACGAGATATTAACTCAATTGTTAGTAGGTCTTGGCTATCAGACCGTCGTCGAGGCCTACGACAAAGTGGGCAAGTGGTACGCCTAAGCGGAGGCAGGATGAAATGGATGAGCTAATCGGAAAGATCACGGTGGACATCGCCCACTACATGACCAAGAACGACCTCTTGCTGGTCGTCGGTGCTGGCTTGCCCGGTTCCCACCCCGAACATCTCCGGGGGATCGCCGAGGTGGCCTGCAAGACGATCATGGACGCGGCGGTCAGGAGAGAGGTCGAGCGCAGCCTGCCAGACCCACTTTAATCGAGGGGACCGAGGTGGAATTTGACCAAGTAGACATCGAGGCGGCGGCTGGGCGCGTCATGGAAGTAGTCGGAAAATGGAAAGGTCTAGATGTCGTTCATCCCTTAAACCGAGAGGAGTGTTGCGCCGCTATAAAAGAGATCACGACCGCACTTCTCAAAGAATCGATGGGGACGACCGCCCGTAAAGTCCTCAATAAAGCCCCGAGCGGAGGCGAAGATGCCGACGACAAGATACCCAGTTCTGACGAATGATGAGTGGAATGAGCTCTGTGACGCTCCCTGCGTGATGTGCACGGAACTGGACTGCCTTTTGAACGGGTGCCGCCGCAAACGACGCCAGGAGACCGAGACTGAAGATGGACAAGCTCGCGAATAGAATCCTTCTCTGGGGTGCGACCTTGGGCCTGCTCGCCGGGGGCCTGGGCGGGGCCTATGCGGCGGTCGAGAGGTTCGTGACCCTGGAGACGCAGGTGGCGGCTAACACGTCGAACCTCCAGCAAGACCAGTGGCTCAACCTCAACCGGTTAAAGGCGAACGGGGTCCCACTCACCAAGGAGCAGTGGACCCGATGGTGCCGGTGGGGCCTGCGGTACAAGTTTATCCAGAATTGCGGCACGTGGAATCCCAGGGGCGACCGACCCCGACCGAAGCCGAGGCGCAGAAGCCGATGAGCCATCGCCAGCCGCCCGACCCTCCCTACAAGGACACCCCTCTCGGCACCTGCATGGGCTGCGGCGTCGATACGGGGCGCACGAACGGGCGGTGGTGCGGCGACTGCCGGATACCGTGGCGGATCATCCAGATGCCCTCGGTCGCCAGATACTACGTGTGGATGAGGGACAAAGGGCGCTGTGCCCATTGCCGTGAGTTCGCCGGTAGTTTCCTAAGCGAGTTGCCGACCAAGTGGCAGGTCGATCACATATTGCCCCTCTGGATTGCCGACCGCGAGATCGCCTTCTGGGAGCTGGACAACCTCCAGACCCTTTGCCACCCGTGCCACAAGGCGAAGAACGCGAAGGAGGCGAAGCAGCGCGCCAAGGAGGCCCGGTGCCGGGTCAAGTTCGGCGGCGAGCCGGAGATCGAGCAGATGAGGCTACCGTGGTAGAGAAGACTGTCGAGCGATGCCTAGTGGAACGATTCGAGGCACGCCTGTTTGAGATGGCAGCTTCTGCGTTGCGAGGTCCGATGACGGCGAAGTCCTCTGAGCCGACAACCCTTACCAGTGAGGAGCTGAATCGCTCGCTGGCAAAGTGGTCGAATCTGTCAGCCCAGATGAAGCGGAGCAACGTAATGGTTGTCGTGATCCAGGGATATAGCGGCCCGATCCTAATGAACAAGACAGCCACAGAGGGGGTATTCGTCGAGATGTCGTGGCGGCAGGCCCAGGCGCTCCACGAGGTATGGCCGCTAGTTCTCGACCGCGTGATCGACCAGGAGACCGCGTATTTCCGACCGGCCCATTGCTTTAGTATGTTCGTACCGAAAATACTTCCGATGCCACCCTATGAGATCTCAGAGGAGGACCGACTATGAGCGCATGGATGAGCCGGATCGCCAAGCTGGTGAGCTTCAGCGAGGCGATGGACCAGATGGAGGAGGAGAGCCAGATCAGCCGCCTGACGGGTAAGCTCTGGGACATGGTACATGGCCTCGGTCGGGCCTTGCAGTCGATCTCCGAGGACGACGACATCGACGACGACGCCAAGGGAAGACTGGTCAAGAAGGGATACGATGACTTCCTGACCGGGGTGCGAGAGCTATTCGATAACCCGTCCGAGACCCTGGCCAGGGCGTCTCCGGACGTGGGCGACGTTCACGTCGAGTCGGCGAAGCACCCTACCGGCGGGAAGAAAAAGAAGGGCAAGAAGGTACCGCCTATGTTCCGGACCGGCTTCGATGTTGCTAAGGTTGACCCCGATAAGAGGCTCGTCTTCGGATGGGCCTCCATCGTCGAGAGGGATGGCGAGCCCGTCGTCGATAAGCAGGGCGACATCATCGAGCCTGCGGAGATGGAGAAGGCCGCCTACGACTTCGTCCTCGACGCCCGCGTGGCCGGCGACCACCACGAGAAGATCGGAGTCGGCAGGCTGGTCGAGTCGTGCTTCTTCGACACCGCCAAGACCGAGGCGATGGAGAACTCGCTGACCGATCGTCACATCGATAACCAGATTGAGATCGAGGCCGTGGGCTGGTGGGTCGGCTTCCACATCGACGACGACCAGGTGTGGAAGGACATCAAGAGCGGCAAGAGCGTGGCGTTCTCCATCGGTGGCCGGGCGACCGTCGAAGAACTTGAAGCGGCGTAAGTCCAAGCGGCAAAAGGCGCTGTGGTCCAACAGGGAGCGGATCGCTCTCGACAGGCTACTGCCGTGTCGCGAGCTGTCCATCCCCGACATCGC
>SDBT01001329.1_pt1 | contig 43217 bp, 30 predicted proteins | sample 2277101 | NCBI WGS metagenome assembly SDBT01 (sample SAMN10404973, study PRJNA504765) | marine sediment metagenome | isolation source: marine sediment core GS10_PC15, 103 cmbsf | place: Arctic Ocean: Southern Knipovich Ridge | collected 2010
GCGCGAATGACTTATCCCATACATATGGAGACATTAATTCTGTCTGATGTCCTGGGAGATCAAATTTCAATGATAGCTTCTGGTCCCACATCAATGGATGAAACTACTTATGCGGATGCTTGGGAAATTATCAACAAATACAATATCGAAAATAAGATTCCTAATGGTATTGTCAATCATCTTATAAAAGGCATGCGAGGTGATGTGCAGGAAACGATTAAGCCTGGCGATGAAGTGCTGAATAAAATTACTAACACCATAATTGGAAGCTTGAATATTGCAATTTCCTCCGCAGAAAAAGCGGCAAAAGTATTACAGTACAACACAGTTATCCTTTCAACTAAATTATATGGAGAAGCTCGGGAAGTAGGAAAAGTATTTGGCTCAATATTAGCCAACTTGGTTGAGAGCGATAATTTATTAAAAAAGCCGGCATGCGTTATAGCTGGAGGCGAGACAACTGTAACAGTTTCAGGAAACGGAAAAGGTGGTAGAAATCAAGAACTGGCATTAGGGGCAGTTGGACAAATTGCCAATTTACGTGATTGCTGTTTGATCAGCATAGCCACCGATGGTGAAGATGGCCCCACCGACGCTGCTGGCGCTTTTGTGACCGGGAGAACGAAGTCAAGCGCAAAAGAAAAAGGTTTAGACTATGAGCAATATTTGGCAGACAATGATGCTTACAACTTCTTTAAAATAACTGAGAATCTGGTGAAGATTGGCCCAACCGGTACTAATGTGAATGACTTACTTTTGTTGTTTGCTTTTTGACCTATAAATCAGCGTTTGGTTTTAGAATACCGATCACAAATTGCAGGAATTAGATATTCATTAAATGAACGGTCCATATCATAACCAGGTTCCCAACCCCAATCATTTCTTGCTGGAGAATCATCCACATCCACTGGCCAACTGTCAACAATTGCTTGGCGGCTTAGATCTATTTTATAGTCTATTTTTGCATCAGGGAACGCTTTTATAGCATAATTCATAATCTCTGCGGCACTTGGAGAAAAGTTTGTAATGTTGTAAATTAATTGAGAAAGTGAACCGCTTTGAGCTTGTTCTAAGGAAAGTAGAGCTTTAATTGCATCAGGCATTGCCATAAAAGGTATCTGGGTGTCTTCTCTGACAAAACATCCGTATGGTTTATTATGGGCTGCATGGTGTAGCATTTCAGGACCATAATAACTGGTCCCCCCGGTAGGAACAGTATCTGCGCTTATCAAACCTGGAAGCCGAATACATCGAAAATCAATCGATCTTTTGCCAATTGGCGATAATTTCTTGAATAATATCTTCCAAGATGTTCGCAATAGATCTTGTTGCACGCATACATTGTGATAGGTGTGCACCACTGATATTCTTATATTTCTCCTTCGCGAATTTTTGTTTCAACATCTGGCAAACCATACACAGCAATTGAACTGGGATAAATGAATTTCACAGGGTTCCCCTGCCATTGCGCTAATTCAACACCCAGCCTTAATAAGTTTAAGGTTCCTTCAACATTGACCTTATGGGCTGCTTCAGGTGTGTATTCTGATTTCGTGGATAAAATTGAAGCCAGATGAAAAATTGTTGTAATTTCATATTCAGCAATTAACCTTCCAAGCAGCATATTATCTAAGATATCACCCTGGATAAAACGATTACAAAATGCAAATAAACTTTCATCAAGTGGTTTCAGGTCAAGTGCAACAATAGTTGCCCGTTCCCCCCCCCCCCAATTTTAGAAATTAAACTATGACCTATCTCTCCGTTTGCTCCAGTGATTAATATAACTTTTTCCCTCATAAACTGTCCTCTTGCTTGATGGTACCTGATTTATAAAAATAAAAAAAGGTTCTATTTGTCATCTTTAAACAGAACCTTCATAATAAATCTATGCTTTCGACGTATGTGGTTTTCTAAACCAATTCTCCCATTCCTTATTTTCCCACACAACGAGTATTGGAGCAGCGATAAAAATTGAAGAATATGTTCCGCTAAGTAAACCAACTAGCAAAATAATACACATAACGCGAAGTGTTTCCCCTCCAAAAAGTGCTAAAGAAAGCAAAAGAAATTCTACGGTCATTAATTGTGTATTAATTGAGCGCTGAAGAGATTGAATGATAGAGTGATTTACTAATTGTTCAAAACTGATTTTCCGTAATATTGGCGCATTTTCTCTTATGCGGTCAAAAACGACAATTTTATCCTGTGTCGAGAATCCAATAACAGTTAGGAGTGCAGTAAGAAATAAAGAATCCATTTGCCATCCAAAGATTTGGCCACCAACTGCACCAATACTAATGACAATCAAAATATCATGAATCATTGCAATTACAGCACAAAAACCATACCGAAATGCATGAGCTAAACCTCGAAACGCATAAGTAATATACAGAATAACTGCTATTGAGGAGATTAAGATAGCCAATAAAGCTCTTTGAGTAACTGATTCGCTGATAGAAGGCCCAACGGTATTAAATCTCCGTTCGATTAAATGCTCATCGTAGTTTCTTTTTAGATGAGATACGATTGATGTATATTGGTCTTGTATTAAAGAAGATGATTTTATGAAAAGGATTTCTCTATCCTGTTTAGAAGAAATTTGCACTTGAGCATCATTTATCCCAATTGATTCATACAAGGACTTAAGTTCAGATATGCTTGGAGTTTTTTGTGAATCAAGTTCAAGCTCTACAAGCGATCCTCCACGAAAATCAATAGAAAGCGGAAGGCCATTTAATAAAATTATTATTAATCCAGGGGTAATTAATAATAGCGATATTGCGAAAAATATGTATCTTTTATTTAAAATATTCATAACGTTGATTCTTTCCTATTAAATTCCAAACCATCTTGTTTTATCAAGGTCTTTAAGCAATGGGATAAGAGAGCTTAATATTCTCCGCGTAATAAAAAGTGCGGATATTAAACTTACACCAACACCTAATGCAAGAGTTAGGGCAAATCCTTTCACGATTGTTGCGCCAAAGGTTGAGCCAAACCAGAACAGAATTGCGCTTGTAATAATAGTCGCAAAATTTGAGTCCCGTATAGATGGCCAAGCACGTCTCCACCCCAGGTCAATTGCTTGCGCAACAGAACGGCCTTTTCTTAGCTCTTCTTTAATTCGTTCAAATTGAAGGATGTTTGCGTCGAGAGCACTTCCTATGCTCAGAAGAAAACCAGCAACACCTGGTAATGTTAAAGTAACTGGAATCAGTAAATATATAGCGTAATTTATCATTGCAAAAAAGATTATGGAAATTATTGCAACCAGACCGGGTGCGCGATAGTAGATCACCATAAACAAACAAACAATTGAAAAACCTATCATCCCAGCAAGGAGACTTTTTTCTAAAGAGTCCTGACCTAATGAGGGACCTACCACTCTACTTTCTGCAATTTCTAGAGACACCGGAAGTGTTCCATAAAATAGAGTAACCCTCAAATTTCTTGCATCGTCCAATGTGAATGCGTTTTCACCAGATCCACTGATAGCGCCTTCACCATTATCAATAGGCTGGGAAATAACTGGTGTTGAGATGATTTCTTTGTCTAAGACAATTGCCAATATTTTGCCAATATTTTTTCTGGTATGCTCAGCAAATATATCCGTGCTTTCTGGTTTTATACGAAATAAAACAATATAACCCTCACCCGGATTTTGTGGGGGAGCGACACTAACTGAATCTAAATCAACCCCGGTGATGACTGTATGATAAGCTTTTTCCGTAATGGATTTATCCACAATAATATCAGGTTGTCCGATTGATAATGGAATTGGAGTAGGCGCAATTTCTGATTCATGAGAATTGGCAGTAATTCCAAAATCCGTTCGAATTATTGTTCCGGGTATAAGATAATCATCAACGAGATCAACAAATTCCAGCAAGCCGGTTTGTTTGATTACTTCAATCACCTCATTGACATTTTCCAAGCCCGGAAATTCTCCTATGATGTATCCACTAGCAACCTGAAAGTTTACTTCACTCACCCCAAGGGCGTTGCTGCGGTTTTCCAGAATCGTGGAAGCTACCTGTAAAGTATCTTGGTCTATGTCATATCCTTCAGGGGATTGAAGGACAACTTGCATGCCGCCCCTTAGATCTAAGCCCAATACGGGTTCAATTTTCCGTTTGAAAATTTTGATCTTTAATTCATCAAATCCTGGAAATACAATAAAAATAACCACGCAGATTAAGATCAGTAATATCAACCAGTAAAACCACTTATTACGCATAAATAATGTGCTCCTAAAAAAGTAATGTTAATAAGAAAGGAAGTATTATACCCTTACCTCACCTCAGAAGAGAAAAATAAATTCACATTTGTCTTGACAAGACCAAGATAATGAAATTATAATTACTTTGCTTAATTATTGATTGTTTTATGAAGGAATATTGAAATGACACCATTACCAAAAAGAAAAATTTCAAAAGGGCGCAGAGATAGAAGGCGAGCGCATGACGCTTTAAAGGCAAGAAATCTTGTGGTTTGCAGTAATTGCGGAGAATCTAGATTACCGCACACTGTGTGCCCAAATTGCGGATTTTATAAGGGTCGCGAAGTAATAAGTGTAGAAGCAGAAGCGAAGTAGAGCGATTTGAATTAATGAAAAACCGGGTTTAGTCGGTTTTTTTTATTTAACATTATTTTCTAATGATTGGTATCGTTTAAAATCGGCAATCATACGCCCGGGAATGCTCCCACTGATAAGAACAGAACCTACTCCGTGTTCTACCTTTTGTACTATTCCGAATTGGTGAAATAGAGCAATTAGCTTACCATTCTTATAGGGAATTTTGGCAGTAATTTTTGTGTACCTTTCGAACAGTAATTGATCAATCTCAGATAAGAGGTGGTCAATACCGATCATTTTCACCGCAGATATTAAAATCCCATTTTTATATTCCGGATATCTTTTTTTAATTTCCTCATAGTTGTTTGTTTTATCAATTTTATTAAGAACTGTTAATATTGGGATGTTTCCTGCGTTGATATCAATTAGGGTCTTTATTACAGAATGCCATTGCGAGATTGTATTCGTGTGATCGATATCAGTTACATGCAGAAGTAGATCAGCTTCAGAAATCTCTTCCAATGTAGCCCTAAATGCAGCGATTAGATTTGTGGGAAGTTTTTGAATAAACCCAACAGTATCTGTTAATAGGACAACGTTCCCAGATGGAAGAGGTAAACGGCGAGTTGTTGGATCAAGTGTTGCAAATAATTTGTTTGCAGTAAGAACATCTGAATTTGTGAGTAGGTTAAGGATTGTAGATTTTCCTGCGTTGGTATATCCAACCAATGCAACAATTGGCATTTGTGATAGTTTTCTGTTTTTTCGATGAAGCTTTCTATGGCGCCTTACTTTGTCAAGATCCTTTTTTAGGTGACTGATTTTAGTTTTAATTCTTCGCCGATCAACCTCTAATTGTGTTTCACCCGGACCACGCAAACCTACACCGCCCGAATTGCCAGTTCGCCCCCCCCCGCCTCCAGCCTGTCGTGCGAGGTGAGACCATGCTCTGGTTAAACGGGGTAATAAGTACCCATATTGCGCTAATTCGACTTGTAATTTACCTTCTCGTGTTTGCGCATGCTGCCCGAATATATCGAGGATCAGTGTTGTACGGTCTATTACTCTAATGTTTTCACCAAATGATTCTTCCAATTCTCTAAAGTGCCTTGGTGATAATTCGGTGTCGAATATTACTATATCTGCTTTGGCATTTTCCGCGAGTAATTTAACTTCATTGACTTTCCCGGAACCAATAAAAGTGGCAGGGTTTGGTTTAGATAATAATTGTGATTCAAACCCAACAATTTCCAACCCGGCTGTTTCAGAGAGAAATGCCAGTTCTTGTAGCGAATCATCAATAGACATATATTCATGTGAACCTTTGATAGCTAATCCTACAAGGAATGCCTTTTCAATCGCTATTTTTGTTTTGACTAATTTATTAAATTTCATTCTAATAAAATTTTTGTTTGATCTTCTGGTAATTATATCTCTTATGAAATAACTGAAATATCAAATATTCATGCTTGTAATATTAATAGAAACGTGCTATATTCTTGGTAGTACTTTGAAATAAGGACACGACAAAGGCAAACCCAGCGAAAGTTGGGGACGCAAAGCTTTGGGTCTAAGGCTGTAAAAACAGTTATGACCGCCAAGCCGCCGAAGTCTTTTTAAGTTAATTATTCAGCGGACTTGGATTACGAGTCCGCTTTTTTGTTGTAATTTTTGAAAATTAACAACTTATTACGTCCGACAAGGGCAAACCCAACGAAAGCTGGGGACGCAAAGCCGAGGATCTAAACCATTTGATTGGTATGATCGCCTGGCTACCGAAAACGTAAACAACACAAAACCGAATATTTGGTTTTTTCATAAACCGAAAATATCGGGGCTCTTGTCTAAAAGAAAGATGATGATGAGAGCCAAACAAAGAAAAATTATTTTATCAATATTAATTTTCGGATCTTTAATATTACAAGGGTCAATCCAATATCGAGGGTTTATTCCACTTTCCAGCGGCGGCAGTGGAATAAACTCCGATATATTATCTCCAATAGATAATGCGGATCCTGTATTATTTGACACTTTACAGGATAACCTACTTTCCGTTGCGGAACCAGACGAAGAGTCATCAATAAATAATTTTGTTTCAACGGTAGCTGATGGGGTGGCCGGAGTAATTCGCGGTTTATATTCAAAAAATAATTTTGCGTTGCAAGTAATTCAGCAACCATCTGGACAGGCAGGATTTGTATCTTCAATAGAAGGTGTAGCGACTCAATTTTCTATTACGAATCAATATGGCATTACTGGATTATTAGCCCATAATTATCTATCTGGAAGGCATTTCTTCGGATTAGAGATTGGTGATATCGTCCAAATAGTTTTAGGGAATGGAGAAGTGAAAGGATATCAAATTGCAGAAATTCAAAGGTATCAAGCTCTTCAACCTGATTCGTCAATCAGTCAGTTCTTAGATTTGAACACTGGAGAAAAACTATCCGCGACTCAATTATTTAGACGAGTTTACATGGGGAATCACCATCTCACACTTCAGACTTGTATTCAGGAGGGTTCGGAGGATTCTTGGGGCAGATTGTTTATTATCGCGAACCCTATATAAATCGTTTACATCTCATCATCTTCCCAAGCAAAGACCCCATTTCGAGGTCTTTGCTATTTATTGTCTGGTCTTGTTAGATAACCAGGATATGAGCACATTTCCAATAATTTCTAAACTATTTTCAGATACCTTATCTATTGTGTCTTCTGTCGTGTGCCAATAAGGATAATCAAGATCAATAATCAAGCATGTGGGAATTCCTTTCTCTATAAAAGGAAGATGGTCATCGATGATATTATATTGATAAGTGTTAATAAAATAAGATTCATATCCAAGATTTTTAGCTTCGTGCCAGATGGATTCAACAAGCGAAAAATTGGAATAATTTTCTTTATAAACTTCTAAATTTATATCACCGATCATATCAATGATAATCACATAATCGGGCATAAAATCTAGTTGATTTACAAAATATTGTGCGCCTATACTCCAATCCCAGTTTCCTATATTACCTTGGTCCTCAGCATCAAAAAATACAAGCCAAATATCAAACTCTTCTTTTTTTAGTACTCTGCCTAATTCGAGAAGAACGGCAGTTCCCGAGGCGCCATCGTTTGCCCCGGGTACAGGAATTTTCCTTAGCGATGGTGATGATTCATTATCACTAAAAGCCCGTGTATCATAATGAGTACCGATAATTATCTTGGGGGGATTATCAGATGATTTTGCTAATATATTGGTCAAATTTTCATGATCAAAAACGAACTTTTGATTCTCAATTATCCACCCAGAAGATTCCAGTTCTGTTTTAATCAACTCTTTGACAGAATTAGAGCTATCACTCCCTGGGATGCGGGGGCCAAATTCTATTTGTTTTTCAATATATTTTATTGCGTTGCTTCCATCAAATAAAATTGGTTTTGATTGGATACAACCAAACAAGAAGGTGGAAATAAGGACAATAATATAGCGAGGAGCAGGTATTCTATATGCCATTGTTTTCTAAAAAGAGTTCCATAGCTTTTATTGCTCTGTCAGAATATGCTTGATATCTAGCTTTTTTGGGTTTTATCTTATCTGCAAACGGAGGCAATAAACCGAAATTCGCTTTCATTGGTTGAAAACCTTTTTCTTCTTTATTAATTACGTGTTCATTTAATGCGCCAAACATTGTTGTAGGTGGGAAGGTAACCATCTTTTCATTTGTAAGCAAGCGAGCCGAGTTTATTCCAGCAAATAGACCGGATGCAATATTTGCCAGATACCCTTCTACACCTGTGATTTGGCCACAAAAAAATATATTAGGATGGCTTTTTAATTGTATATATTTATTTAAAGTCTCCGGAGAATTTATGAAAGTATTTCGATGCATTTGTCCATACCGATTAATAACTGCTCTCTCAAGACCCGGGATTAGTTGAAAAACACGCGTCTGTTCTATATATTTTAGATTTGTTTGAAACCCAACGATATTAAAGAAATTCGCGCCAATATCATCTTGTCGAAGTTGAACAATTGCGAATGGGCGCTTTTTATTATGTGGATTGGTCAATCCGACTGGTCGCAATGGGCCGAATGCCAATGTATTCAGTCCTCTCTGAGCCATTATTTCAATCGGAAGGCAACCTTCAAAAAATTTCCCTTTTCCAGCTCGCACACCCATAGCAATATCTTTTTCAAAATAATGCAATTCAATTCTTTCAGCGTTGACTAACTCTGATACGAAATGTTCATATGTAGTTTGATCAAATGGACAGTTGATATAATCACCGTGTTTGTTGAAGCCCCTCCCGTATCTCGAGCCCCAAAAAGAAATATTCATATTAATAGATTCAAATTCGATAATTGGACCAATCGCATCATAAAAAAATAAGTTCTCATGACCAGTGATTTGGCTTATCGTTTCTGCGAGTGGGTCTGATGTAAGAGGACCACTCGCGATAATTATTAGGCCGTTCGGAATTGATCGAATTTCTTTTCTAACCACTTGTATTTTGGGGTGTGATGTGATCTCTTTCGTAATTCTCTGGGCGAATAATCGTCTATCAATTGCTAAAGCATGACCTGCGGGAACAGCAAATGATTTGGCAATTCTTATTAATAACGAATCGAGCATTTCTAATTCCTTGATTAATAAACCAGAAGGACGGTCTAGTAATTGTGAACCAAGAGAATTAGAGCAGACTATCTCGCCGAGGTAATCTGTTTGATGAGCACCAGTTGTGTGATTTGGGCGCATCTCATACAACAAAACAGAGATTCCTCTTTCCGCCGCCTGCCAAGCAGCTTCGCAGCCTGATAAGCCGCCACCAATGATCGTCAGATTTTTCATGTAGATATAATTCTAACATTAGGGATAATTGTTATGGCATGATTCTTGCTTTAGACAAATAATGACGCTATACTAATTACGGAAGGAACAATTATGTATCAACGTCAATTCCAAAAACTACAACACCAAACAACTGCGCATCTCGCGCAAACAATGACCTTATTAAGTATGAATAATGGGGAATTGAGCCAGGAAATTGAAAGAGTTCTGAATGAAAATCCTGCTTTAGAAATGAATTCAGAGCGACGGTGCCCTAACTGTAAACGCTTATTACTACCAGAGCAAATTTGCCCGGTTTGCAGTAATCCGAAATCAACCAAAGCAGATGAATCAATTGTGTTCTTATCTCCAAGTAAAGATTTTTATGAACCAGGGGATCGGTTTAAAGACGAATTTTTATCAAGCGAAGAAATTTCTTCGGATTACCAAAATCTTGCCGAGTATGTACTACGACAATTGGTGTTTGACCTTGAGAAGGAAGATAGAATAATCGCATCTTTTTTGTTAAATCTATTGGACGAGGATGGCTTTATCCGAGAAGAAGATATAAGTACTGCTCAATATTTCCATGTTCCCATATCTAGAATACAAAAAGTGCGAAATATAATTAAAAGAGCAAACCCCATAGGTGTAGGGTCTTCTACACCGGAAGAAGCCCTTGTCGCACAAATAGAAATTTTAGGGGAGACACAAGATATTCCGAAATATATAAATAAAATCATTTCGGAAGGCTTGGATCTTTTATCAAAAAAGAACTATGAAGCTATCTCAAGAAAATTAGCCATAACTGAGATTTCAGTTAAAAAAGCTGCGGATTTTATTAGTAAAAACCTGAATCCATTTCCTGCGCGAGCATACTGGGGATCGGTTAGAAATCCCACGGCAGATATTCCTGCTGTGTATATTAAGCCAGATGTTATCATCCAGTTATTGAATAATGACCCAAATTTGCCATTGATCGTTGAAGTGATTCTGCCTTACAGAGGAACATTAGAAATAAACGCATTATACAAACAAGCAATTAAACAAGCGAATGCCGAGAAAAAAAACAACCTGAAATCTGATTTTGATAAGGCGAACCTTTTCGTTAAATGCTTGCAGCAGAGGAATAATACTATGCGTAGATTATTGGAAATAATTACACATTATCAAAAGGCATTCATAAATAAGGGAGCGAAATATATAAATCCTATGACAAGAGCCTCACTGGCAAAAGAATTGGATTTACATGAATCCACGATTTCGAGGGCTGTGTCAAATAAAACTGTTCAAATGCCAGGCGGAAGAATTATTCCCTTGTCAAAATTCTTTGACCGAAGTTTGGGAATTCGGGCAGAATTAAAAGAAATAATAGATAATGAAAATCAAAATAACCCACTAAGCGATGCAAAGATTGCAGATAAACTGAAAGAGCGTGGACATGAAGTGGCAAGGCGAACAGTTGCAAAGTATCGATCAATGGAGGGGATATTGCCTGCTCATGTGCGAAAAAAAGATAAAAGTAAATGATCGCTAAAAACTTATTCAATATAAAAAATGATCGTGATGATTATGTAATAAATCTGGGCGAGCTTCCCTTATTGATCGATCAAATTCCATATCCGTGCGTAATAATAGATTCTAAAAGTAAGATTGTTTTAGCTATAAACTACCTTTTTACGGAAATGACTAGTTATGGGAATCAGGAATTGATTGGCGGAGAAATCTCGTCAATATTTAAACAATTTCCTCTTGAAAAGGTTGTTGAAGGGAAAACGTATAAAGATCTGATAAAAGTTAAAAGAAAACCGGAATTAGCTGTTTTTTTTGAACTACACCATATCAGCAAAAAGAAAAATCTGGCGATTATAAAAATTTCCGAAAGCGTTAGTGGGGGGAAGAAACAAACAAACATCAATAAAAAGATTATAGATGGTTTATTACGAATTAATAAAATGTTACTTTCCGGCACTAAGAAATATTTTTTTCAAGCGGTTCTTGACGAATTTTGTGAAATATTTAATTGTTCGAAATCATATCTGTACCTTTTAAATAATCAACACTCTTTGTTAGAAAATTTTAATAAAGACAACCAAATATTTTCTAAAACTCTGCCAACAATAGAACTGGAAAGAATTAAAAACATAGATTATTGGAATTCCGGAAAACGTGTACTCACAGAAATTCATAGAATTGGAAGAAGAGAAGGATATTCTTCTGTAATAACAATACCGATAGGTGATAAAACACTGGGTTTGTTAATTATTGTTTCTGAAAATGATTTGATTTTTACGCAATTTCAAGAAGAATTGAAATCATTTACTGATTGGATCAATTATTTCGTAAATTATTTAAATATGATTGATAAAAAACAACAGGAAAATAAAAGATTGCTGAAAAATGATCTTGCCTATTCAAAATTCTTCGAGCAATCTAATGATTGTCTAGTGATAATAAACAATCAACTGAAGATTATGAGGATTAATAAGCATTTTTTAAAGGTAATGAAGTATTCTTCGTATGAGCTTATAGGTCAAAATATCCTTGATATCATTCAAAATGATAAGGTTAAAGATTTATTGGAAAAAGAACAAAAGAGTCTTGTTGAAGTTATTTATCCCGTATCTATTCATGATCGTGATGGTATTAGTATTCCGATGAAAATGAAAATTATTGAATCAATGTGGGAAAAAGAAAAAAGCAATTTGATAATTTTGTCTGATGTATCTTTCGAGATTGAAGCAAAACAAAAAATTGGGAAAATGGAAAACCAAGCTGCGCTTGGAGAAGTGATTGCTGATTTTGCGCATGAAGTACGGAACCCGATCAATAATATTTCTACTGGGCTTCAATTAATGCGGATGAAGATAGGGAATGAAGATTCTAATCTGCAGGTCATTGATCGTATGCAGTCAGATTGTATAAGGATGAATGATCTAATGGAATCAATTCTTTCATTTTCCCGCCAAAATATATCAAATTTTAAACCGTTTGATTGTTGTGATTTATTAGAAAAAATTAATAGAAGATTTCAGAATAAATATCAAACAAGAAAAATAATGTCGCACTTTGTATGTATATCAAAAGACAATGTTGTTATTGGAGATATAAAATCAATCGATCAAGTTTTTACAAATATAATCAATAATGCAATCGATGCTATGACGGACAAGGGAGGAGAACTCTCAATCAAAATTGATAAAAAGATGAATTCTTCGGATTTCCTAGAAATAAAAATATCGGATACTGGTCCTGGAATTCCTGAAGAAATTAAAGAAAAAATGTTTGAGCCCTTTATTTCAGGTAAAGAAAAGGGAACTGGGTTGGGATTGGCAATTACAAAAAAGATCATCGATTCACATGGGGGAAAAATAAAAGTTGAATCCTATACAAGCGGTACTATATTCAACATAACACTTAAATTAGCAGCTAAGGAGAAAAAATAAGTGAGTTATTCAGTATTAGTTATTGATGATGAAGAAAATGCCCGCAAGAATATTTCAGAATATCTAAATGCAATCGGTTATGAAGTTCTCGAAGCGGGATCAATAAAAGAAGGGAAAGAATATCTAAAACGGGGAAATGCAGACATCATTGTCCTTGATGTTAATTTGCCAGATGGGTTTGGCACCGATCTGCTAATAGAAATCAATTCGAAGCCTGTTCGGCTGCCTGTAATTATGATCACTGGATATGGAGATATCAAAATGGCAGTGGAGGCAATGAAAAATGGAGCTCATGATTTCTTAACAAAGCCGATCGTAGATCTGGAAAACCTGAATACGTCGATAACCCGGGCAGCCGAGATGATCCAAATGCGCCGTGAGCTTAATCACCTGAGGAAATCTCAAAACAATACTGATGATTTCATTATTGGCTCTACAGAAGAAATGAAATTGATCGTGGATCAAGCTCAACGCGCCGCAAGTGCATCTGTTCCTGTTTTAATCACCGGAGAAACAGGAAGTGGCAAGGAAGTATTAGCACGTTTTATTCACCAATCAGGACCAAGAAAACAAAAACCACTTATGGCAATCAATTGTGCTGCAATCCAACCAACAGTTCTAGAATCTGAATTGTTCGGATATGAAAGGGGAGCTTTTACGGGGGCAGAAAAACGAAAACATGGACTTATGGAAATTGCAGATGAAGGAATCTTATTTTTAGATGAGATTTCTTCAATGCCGACTGATATTCAGGCAAAATTACTGAGGGCAATTGAGGAACATACTTTTAGGCGAGTAGGTGGAACCATTCAAATTAAAGTAGACGTACAGGTAATTTCAGCGTCTAATAGAGACGTAAAGAAAATGATTAAAGATAGAGAATTTAGAGAGGATCTTTATTATAGATTGAAGGTCATTGAACTGCATCTTCCTGCTCTTGTTGATCGGAAAATCGATATACCTGAACTAGTGGGATTCTTTATAAAAAGATTTAACCCAAAAATGGGAATGAACGTGATTGATGTGGAACAAGATGCGATAAAAATATTAAAGCAATATTCATGGCCTGGAAATATACGAGAATTAAGAAACGCTATTGAAAGAGCTATGCTTTTCTGTGATGGCGCGACAATTAAAAAGAGTGATCTTCCGATGGATATCACAAATCGGAAAAAGTAAATTGAATTTAGTGGCATATTAATTGCAACATATTTTCATGTAAAAATAATTACGGAGGAAATATGTTTGAATTAACAGCTAATGATTTTGTCCTAACACTTGCGGGGGTTGTTTTATTCCTTGGTGTGATTTCATTCATCGTTGGACTCTTTACTCTTGCTTTCAAAATAATATCGGGTGACTTTACGAAGATCTCAAGTCAATCTGTGAAATTAATGAGCAAAGGGCTAACTGATGATGTGTCAGATTTGATGGGAAATGCGTCATCATTACTACAATCATTAACACAAATGTCAAAAACCAGAGCAGGAGTCGGAATGTTCCTGATCATTGTTTCTTTTGTGCTTTTCATTGTTGCATTTTATTTGATATCAAGAATCATATAAGACGGAAATAAATGAATCGGGCGTTTAATCAAATATTCGCATTTAAAAGATTATTTGGGGAAGAGGAATCTAACAGCGTAATTTCATCATTGATATGTCATCCCATACTATGGGAATCATTATCAGAAGAAAAATTCTTTTATCGAGTGGTTGATTTATTTGGCAGCGAAATAAAAAAATGGACTCCAAGAAACATCATTTTAAGTATTAACGAAATAAGAGATACGAATACTATTTTAGTAAATCAGGAAAATGGTCGGAAGGCTGATGTAATAGAGGACCAACTTTTTGATATTTTCGAATCTGTAAAAATAGTTACAAGTCAAAAACTATCCTTAGAATCATGGAAAACAATCTTAGAAAAATTGCAGCTAAGTGAAGTTAAAGAAGAAGAAATCTTCAAGAAATGGGGGACAGTAATTACAATCAGTGCGAGCAATAATTCAGAAAAAGAAGAGCTTGAAGATGCTTTAATACAAAATAACTCAAACAAAATAAATTTACTCTCATTTATTATTAATTGTTCAATAGGTCAAAATCAAATTAATAATTTCCTTATGAGGAATATAAATTCTTTCATGGATAATCCAGGTATATTAAGGGAACTTATATTTAAATTAGAAAAAAATGGTGGGCATAACAAAGCGGAAATATTGGTTAAGAATTTCTTAGAACATCTCAACACAGCAATAAATGAAGCTGGAAATGATAGTTCAAAATTATTCCCTAAATATGGGCTTGAAGAACTAAAAAAGCTAAATGAATTACGAATCTTATCTTCGTTTGTAAACGACACGAAGAAATTGCAATTCTTTAAAGATTTAGCTGAAGAATTATTTATCAAAGAAATGAATTTGAATCCTGTGAAGCTTTACGCGCATGAAATTGAATTGGATGACAAGGATCTTTTATCTTTAGATAATTACATTTCAATTAAACAAAACCAATATGAAAAGGCGCATTCCCTTGAAAACCATAGTCTGAAAGATATCTTTCACGTTTTCAATTTGTCAACTTCAAATGAAGCCGCAGCGAGGGAAATTTGTAAGCGGTTCATAAATTACTCAAAAAAACAAGGAATTGGAAAAGTAATATTTTCTCCTGAATCTGGTTATCTAATTGATCCTATAGATCTTGCAAAAATATATATAAAATTAAAATTGGAACGAGATGCTATTCTTTTATTGGAACAAATTCTAAATTCACATCCAACAAGCAACCAAATTCTAAAATTCTTGGCCCATTATTCCGGAATTTTTGGGGACCATAGGCGAGCAGTCAAGTATTATTCAACTTTGTTTGCAGAAAATAAAATTACAAGAGAAGAAAAATTCAAATTTTATAAAAGTTTGCAATACTTAGGTGCGTGGCAGGATGCTTTCGATGTTCAAAAGACAATAAATACACTCAATGTAAATGATAAATTGGAATATGCAATTTCAGCATATAGAGCAGAAAAGAAGGTGGAATTTAAAATAGCAATCGATGAGATAATTTCCGATTATCCGAATAACAAAACAGCCCAAGCTATAAAAGCGCAATTTCTTCAAGGAAATAATGAAAAATTATTATCAGATACTTTAATTGAAAAATTAATTAGTAAATCAAATAAAGATATTCGAACCATAAAATTTATTGAAGAGTATCTAAAAAAGAATGAAGATATTGAAAAATTAATGCAATTTATAAAGGGTTTACCAGCAAAATATCAAAACCACTCTGAAATTGCATTTCTTAATGCCAAAGCAAAACAGTCTACAGGAAAAATCAAAGAGTATAAAGATATTTTACGGCGCCTTTCTGGAGCAACAGGAATTATAAAACAAGAGGTGCTTGAGATGGTGCTCAACGATTTGATTGATAATGGTATGTTCAATGATGCGGAAATTCTTCTGCAAGCACATGAAGATAAATGGGTTTTATCACCTAAGATTGCTCAAGCAAAAGCCAAGATTTATCTTGAAACCAGAGAATTTATAAAAGCGGAGAATATAATTTCTTCGCTGATAGCGGACAATTTAATAAATGAAGAAATAATAATTACTTATGGTTGTTTGCTCTTAAAGACCTCTCTCACAGAATTTCCTTATGTTAGGTCTATCAATGAATTATCAGAGCAAGAAAAGAATAGATTCCAAGAATTAATAAGTGGGATTAGTAATAAAAATTCCCCTCTTTTATTGAGAATTATGAGGATTGAAATAGAGAATAAAGAAAAAGAAAGTGGTTATATTAAGATGTTGTCAGAAAAACCATTTAATAATTCAATCGATAATTGGAGAATACCTTTTGGATTGGGAAACTTGCATTTTAGAAATAATAATTTTGATCAAGCAATTATCTATCTCAAGGAATCACTAAAAATTAAACCTACTCATCCGATAATTCTAGACCTGTTGATTCAATCATATAACCGTCTAGAACTCCCAAGTGAGGCGATAAAATTAATAAAACAACAAATATTTGGAAATAACCTTTCTTTAAAAAAGCTTCTAGAATATTCAGACTTCCTATATAAAAACAATGAATTTATATCCTTGCTTGAGGTAGCAGTGAATGATGATAAATTCAACCAAATGTTTTCCATAGCAAAAGTGAAATCATTAATTAATAAAAAATATTATAAGGAAGCTGGAAGTTGTTTATCAGAAATAGAAAAGAAAAACAACCTGGATACTGATAATCTACCTGTGATTGCACAATCTTATATTGATTGTGGATCCCGGTTATCAGCTAGAAGAGTAATTGAAAAATATTTATCGTTGAAGGAAAATTTATCCAAAAACGATTTGTTGGAATCCGCATCTATTTATTATCAGTTGAATGATTATGAAAAAGCATTTTACTTGGTTAATTTGTATAAAAAACGAAGTGCATATATCTCTTTTATTAAGACTGATATTTTATTAAAACAAAGGGAAATCAAATTAGCTGGGGAATCGATTGATGAAGCAGTCGATTTAATAGGAAATAAAGATTTCAACGCAATTCAATTCGATAAATTTGTTGTGTCAATTCCGTATAATTGGAAGCGAAATATTTCCGATCTTTATTTTTCAGCGATTTTATTGAAAATCAGGAAAGGTAATTTCACGAATGCGTTTAATTTAGCAGAGAAAGGTATTTTCGAATTCCCATCAAATCCATCCATAAAGGAATTAGCATTCAAGCTTGCGCATATTTTAGGTAATAAAAATTATGTAAATGAATATTTAGAAAAGAGTTCTGTAAGTCATAATTTTGATGAGAAAGAAGAAATTCTTTTAGAAGCGGAAAATGCGTTAGAAAATGGAGAAGAAGTCTTTGTAGCGAAATTAATTGCTGATTTTAATAGAAAAAATAAGAGTAATACTCACTTGGCAACAATTCAATCTAGATTGCTTTATAGAAACAGTAACCAACTAGAGGCAAAAGCGATATATCTCACGATATTGAATCAAATACAAGCGAACGGTTTACCAAATGAAGTGGATTCAATAGAAGATATTAACAAAATAATTCACTATCTGGCTATTTGTGATACTGCCTATGAATTAGATGATCTTTCTACTTCCCTGGAAATCAGTAGAAAAATAATATCTAATTTTGGATTAACTTTTCGGATTGCAAAAATTTATCTAAAGATATTAACGAAAATGCTTGAAAGAAACAGATTAAATGTCAAATTGCTGATTAAAAACCATAATTTCAGAATTCTGGAAGACGATTTAATAATACTGGAAGAAATAGCTATGCTTAAAGGAACGGAATTCGGATGTCTAAAGGATTGGATAGTTAGATCGATGGCTGTTCTTTCCGATGAAAATGCATGCCATGAAGAGGTAATAAAGTTATCTCCCAATGATGAAAATATTGGTGCAATTATTTTTTCATTAATATCGCTGGGAAGAAAAACTGAAACTGATAGTGCATTAGCGTTGATAGTTGACAATAGAGAAGCATTATTCACATATGCCGTTCTAAAAAAAGATAATGAACCGGAAAAAGCAAAATCAATTATGTTGCAAATTTTACAAAAAGGAGATCCAAAACCTGAACATTATATGACCCTTTCGGTAATAAATGAACATATTGGTCTGCTGTCGGATAGTTATTCAGCGATATGCCTTGCCCTTGATAAATGGCCAGAAGAATATGAATGGGAAAATATCGCGGGTAATCTCAGTAAAAATCTTGGAGATAACCTAGCGGCATATTCTCATTTCCAAAATGCCGAGGTTTATGATCCAAAGAATAAATATACTGAACAAGTCGTTAATATTTCAACAGAATCCGGAAAGTTATTAAGTGTCAAGGAGCTTGAAAAGCAGCTTACCAATACTTCAAAAGATATGCCAATATTAATAAAAATTGCGGATACTCTCATTGAAAATGAAAGATTGAATGATGCGATTCATTTCATTGAGAAAGCGAAGGTTTTTCAACGGGATAATAATGAGATTAATCTTATATATGGAAAGATTGTGTATAAAAAAGGTGATTTTGAGGAATCTCAAAAAATAATTGATGCAATTTTGAATCACAATCCTTCTAATTTAGAAGCCATTAAATTAAAATCGATGATAATAAAAGAGTTGGGAAATACGGAGAGCGCGATTTCATTCTTAGATAGCTTTTTAAAAAGTGATTTAGGTAACGAAGATACTCTTATTATCCAAAAAGCGGAATTTATCAAACAAGAACATGGAATTGATGCTGCAATTAATTATGTTGAAGGTAAAAATGAATTGATAAAAAATACAAATTTGCTTATATACACGGCAAAATTATCTAACCTGAATGGGAATTCAATCAATGCGCTTCAATTTGCAGAAAAGGCATTGAGTAATGATTCAGAGAACTCTGATTTATTGTATTTATTAAGTGGTGTGTCAAAAGATCTTGGAGATCTCGATAAAGCCATTGATTATTTATTCAAATCAATAACAATTGATCCCTTTGATGGGGAAAAGTATGTTTCATTGTCAAAATTATTTGAAAATAGACGTGATAATAACCGTGCTGTTGATATCCTCATGGAGGGATTAGACATCTTATCAGAAGATTTTAATTTGCTGAGATATACTGGAATATTGTTATATAAACAAGGCAAATATAAGAAAGCCAGATCAATTTTAGAAAAAGCAATGGAAAAGAATACATTAGATTATGAATTGGAAAGCATTAAACAAATCTTAGATAATTCATTGCCAAATATAAATCAACCAAATTGGGATTACCGAGGCATAAGGAAGACGTGAAAAAAGGATTGCGCATAGGATTTGAGAATTATCAAAGAATCTATAGAGCCGGGATAAGAACTGGGGAAATTCATTTTTTAATAAATCTGATTAGCAGTTGGCACAATAAATACCCTAATGACATTATAAGTAATATTTTTAAAGCTAAGATAGATTTTATAAACAAAAATAATCGAGAAGCAAAAAGAAGAGTTCAAAAAATTCTAGAAGGTGATCCTGAAAATTTAGCGTGTTATGAATTATTAGCTAAGCAATCAAAAGAAGATGATAAGTACCTACATTCTGCAATTTATCTTCTCTCTGGAAAAATAGCAGAAATAAAATATATTTTTCAATGGGCAACTACACTCCGAGCTGTTAAAAATGAAATTAAGAGAAATAATATTAAAAATGCGGAAAAATTACTGAAACGTGCAATTGCTGAAGACCCGAATAATATTTTAATCGCGATTGAGCACTTCCGTATTTCATTGAAACATAATGACTTAAGATCAAATTCACAATTAGTGAAAATATACAACCAGCGATGGAAAAATTGCATTCATTTTAAAATATGGAAAGCAATGGCACAGATGAATTCCGGGAATGAGGCTGAAGCGGTGGCTTTATTACATTCTTGTGCGCATTCCGATCCAGGCGGGATCGTAATAAGAAGATTATTGGGTAGCGACCATGAGTATTTATCAATCTGGCCGAAAGACAGAGCGATTTTTTATCACCAACAAATTCCAACTAGTATTGCAGTCTCTTTAGATTGGAATCGTCTCAATTCTGGCGAGAGGGAACAAAAGAAACCAAAGGGAGTTGCCAAGGCGAGCAGAGAGAAACCTTGGTTGCTTAAATACGACCCCCAATTAAGAGAGCCAAATCAACTAAAAATAAAACCTGTCTATGTGATTCTTTCCTCAAATTTTGGTCTTACAAGAAAATATGGTCCAAAGTCTGCTGATGTAATTATTGAAAAATTGACCCAACTTTCCAATACCTTTAATAAAAAGTCTAAATGGGAATCATGTGTTTTTTTACCGGATGATTTCAATTCTATGAGTAGATGGGGGATTACTACCGTTGCCGAGATCGATCCTTGGAAAATTAAATTAAGTTTGATGGATCTCGATAAGATTTTAAGAGAAAGTGGAAAAGAAATTGGAGCTGTTATCATAATTGGAAATCACAGTGTTATACCATTCCATCGATTGCCCAATCCAACGGATGATGGTGATCAAGAAGTGTTGTCAGATAATCCATATTCTACTGCTTCTAGCAATTATCTTTTGCCAGAATGGCCTGTTGGTCGACTACCGGGGGAAAAAGGTAATGATCCTGGTCTATTAATTGAGCAGATCAGACATGTGACAAGATTCCATGCAGCCCTTATTCCCTCAGGAAATGTATTCAAAAGGATTTGTTCAAATATTGATAAACGATTTAATATCCTAAGAAAAATTAAGGATCTTATTAAGAAACCAAGGGATTTTGGCTATTCAGCTGCGGTATGGCGCAGATCGTCCTTAGCCTCATTTAGACCCCTGGGAAAAGGATCTGATCTGAGAATATCTCCACCATATGGAAATGAAACCATTGATATTGAAAACCTTATGAAAGCCAAGTGCGCATATTTTAACTTACACGGTTTATCTAATACATCAGAATGGTATGGACAACGAGATTTCAGTGAGGCACCCACTGGACCAGATTTTCCCGTTGCGCTATCTGCAGAAAAACTTTCTCAATTGACAAACAATATCGACCTTGTTTTTACAGAAGCCTGTTATGGCGGATATATAGTTGACAAGTATATAAATGATTCAATCGCGTTGAAACTTATATCGATCGGAAGCCAGGGAGTCGTTGGCTCCACGTGTATTTCCTACGGATCTATATTTACGCCTTTGATAGGTGGAGATTTGTTAGGGTTTATATATTGGAAATATATTAAAGATGGTTATACCTTTGGCGAATCTTTATTACAGGCAAAGGTTGGGTTGGTGAAAATAATGAAACAGCGCCAGGGATATTTAGATGGGGAAGATCAAAAAACACTTCAATCCTTTGTTCTTTATGGAGATCCACTTGGATATTTAGAACCTAATATTTTCCTAGAGAAATCTCGAGATGATGTGTATTCTGATAGAGATATAAAATTAGTTAGTGATCGGGAGGGATACTATACAACATCGCCCGGAATATCAGAAAAAATTACCAGTGATCTAAACAAGTTGCTGCAAAGTTATATACCTGGATTGGAAAATGCGGAGATAAAAGTAAAAAAACATAAAATCAAGATAACGAAGATGTTAGAGAATGATACTAATCAAACCGGTAAGATTGGGAGTAATCTTGAATATAAAAATATTACTCAGATCTTGTACAGCAAATCTATCATATCCGAGAAACGTAAACATACGCAATATGCTAGAGTAACGATGGATGACAGAGGAAAGATCATTAAATTAGCAGTTTCCCGGTAACCAAAATCAAAAAAGTTATTCTTTAATTTATAATTTCTTATATGAAAATGGATTTATTTTGAGGAGTCAATGAAAAAAAACATTACAGGTAATAAAATCCGAGAGGAGTTTAACGAATTCTTTAAAGAAAAAGGACATACGTTCGTTCCTTCATCTTCATTAGTGCCTGGCGGAGACCAAACGCTGCTTTTTACAAATGCTGGTATGGTCCAATTTAAAGATGTTTTTCTTGGAACAGATAATCGTCCATATAAACGTGCGGTAAATTCTCAAAAATGTATGAGGGTATCTGGAAAGCACAATGACCTTGATGATGTTGGGAGAGATGATTATCACCATACTTTTTTTGAAATGCTTGGGAATTGGTCCTTCGGCGATTATTATAAAAAAGAAGCTATTGCGTGGGCATGGGAAATCTTAACAGAAGTATGGGGATTAGATAAAAGCAAAATGTGGGTTACCTATTTTAAAGACGAGAAAGGTGAAATCCAAACAGATGAAGAGGCGGCAAAAAATTGGGGGAAGCAGCCGGGTATTGACCCTGATCATATTGTTTCTTTCGGCCGTAAAGAAAATTTTTGGGAAATGGCTGAAACAGGTCCATGTGGTCCATGCAGCGAAATACATATTGATATGGGAGAAGAGTATTGCGATAAAAAGGATGACCCAAACCATCAATGCCACGTTAATGGTGATTGCCATAGATTCTTAGAACTCTGGAATCTTGTTTTTATTCAATACAACCGAATGGGACCGGACAAACTAGATCAACTTCCTGCCTGCCATGTTGACACCGGCATGGGATTAGAGCGAATCGTTTCTGTGATCCAAAAAGTGGATTCTAATTATCGTACCGATCTGTTAATGCCGCTCATGGATGTTGTCATGGAGATTAGTGGCCAAACAGAAGAAGAAAGAGAAAAGTGTTTCACTCCATATCGGGTGATAGCAGATCATTGTAGAGCTGCGAGTTTCCTAATTGCGGATGGTGTAGTACCTGGAAATGTGGGGAGAAATTATATTTGCCGCATGATTATCCGGCGCGCTGCTAGATTTGGCTCAAAAATTGGATTAGAGGAACCATTCTTGGGGCAGGTAGCAAAAAAAGTGATCGAATTATATGGGAAAGCATATCCAGAATTAAAGAAAAATCAAAAGACAATTATTGATAATCTGACCAGAGAAGAAAAGAAATTCCAAAGTACAGTGGAGGGCGGTTTATCAATCCTTGAAAATTATATTAATTCAATGGTTGAGAGTGATGAAAAAGAATTACAAGGAGATTTGGCGTTTGATTTATACACTACGCATGGGTTACCGCTTGAGATAACAAAAGATGTTCTTGAAGAAAATGGATTTGATGTGGATCAAAAGGGTTTTTTTAATTTGATGGAAGAGCACCGTCTGAGTTCAGGGGCAGGAAAAGAATTCGGACCATTAGGTGGGGAAGATGCTGATTTTTATTCTGAAATCATATCCGCTTTGATTCGGGGAAAATTAATAGATAAAGATGGTGTTACTGTGGATCCATATTCTTCTCTAAAAATACCTACCGAAGTACTTTCTCTTATTAAGGATGGTGCTCTAGTTTCACATATTTCAGAAGATGATGAAGCAGAAATAGTTACAAAGAATACAAATTTTTATATAGAATCAGGGGGACAAGTTTCTGATAAGGGATTCATAAAATCTAAGAATGGAGAAAGCTTTTTTATTGTAAAAGACATTAGGAAGCCAGCTCCAGGAATAATAGTTCACATCGGGGAGATGAAAGCAGGCAAATTACAAGTTGGGCAAGCAGTTAATGTAGAGGTGGAGAAGAAACGGAGGCAGGATATAACGCGCAATCATACTGCCACACATTTGCTGCAAGCAAAATTAAAGGAAATTCTTGGAGAACATGTAAGGCAGGCTGGTTCTTTGGTTGCGCCAGATCGGTTGCGTTTTGATTTTACTCATCCTGATGCTGTAACCCCCATTCAGTTGGAAGAAATCGAAAAACAAGTAAATAATGCTATATTAGATAATTCCATTCTTACTGTTTCCAACATAAAACTTGATCAAGCTTTGAGTGAAGGAGCAACAGCATTATTTGGAGAGAAATATAGTGAAGATGTACGAACAATTTCGATTGGCGAGGGCGCACCATATTCTTATGAACTCTGCGGAGGAACGCATGTTTCTGAAACAAGCGACATCGGTACTTTTATCATCACAAGTGAAGGTAGTACGGCAGCAGGTATCAGGCGAATTGAAGCAGTAACCGGTCGTAAAGCTTACGAAATAATACGAAAAAGGTTATCGGCCATAAAAATAACCGCCAATAAATTGGAAAGTTCAATCGATAATTTATATTCATCTGTAAATAAATTGCTTAGTGAAAAGCAAAGTTTGTTAGATCGAGTTGCTCAAATGTCGAAGAAACAAGCGCTAAAAACCTATCATAAAGCCATAAAAGAAGCAATAAATCGCATAGGTGAAATATCTATTCTAAGATTACAATTCAGTGATTTATCAATAAGTGTATTGCGAGAATTAGCAGACGAATTCCAGAAAGATTTTTCAGATGGAATAGCTGTATTTTCAAACATAGTAGAAAATGAAAAAATTCAATTAATTGTTGCTGTCTCGGATGCTCTTACAAAGAAGGGGTTTTATGCAGGGAAAATAGCCAAGAGAATTGCTAAAGATATTGGTGGCAGCGGTGGAGGTCGTCCACAATTAGCTCAAGCGGGCGGAAAAGATATTGAAAAATTAGATAACGTTCTTAATAATCTCGACAAGTATATAAAAAAGGAGTAAGAGAATCTGCTGAATTTATTGAACCCAGTAGATATTCACTCCTCGTTTTTATCAGGAACCCAGCAGCACAGAACAAGATCTTTAGCAGCTTTAACTTCGTCTAATCGTTTAACTGGTGTATTATGTGGGGCTGTTGTTAAAAGATCTGGTGTTTCATGTGCTTCTTTTGCGATAGCAAGCATCGCATCGACAAATCGATCTAACGTTTGCTTATTCTCAGTTTCAGTCGGCTCAATCATCAAGGCTTCGTGCACATTCAACGGAAAATAATTCGTTGGTGGATGGAAGCCATAATCCATCAATCTCTTGGCAATATCTAAAGCGTGCACTCCTTTTACATCTTTCCAAACTCCTTCAAGGACAAATTCATGCATGCATGTACGATCAAAAGGCAGCGTGTAATCATTTTTTAGAAGTGACATTAGATAATTGGCGTTCAATACCGCATGGTTTGAAACTTCCCGTAGCCCATTTTTCCCTTGCATAAAAATGTAAGTCAATGCTCGTACGATAATGCCAAAATGCCCATGGAATGATTTCATTCTTCCTATAGAGTTGTTTGGGTAGATAAAACCATACAACGGAGGAATTTCATTATTCCCTTCTTCAATAATACCGACAATGGGTTCAGGTAAGAAATCTGCAAGATGGTTTGCTACAACAACTGGCCCAGACCCAGGACCACCACCGCCATGTGGTGTAGAAAACGTTTTATGAAGATTGATGTGCATGATGTCAAAACCAATTTCACCGGGTTTCACAATGCCTAATAGAGCATTTAAATTTGCTCCATCTCCGTATACGAGGCCTCCTGTTTTATGAACAATGTCAATAACTTCCAATACATTTTCTTCAAATAATCCTAATGTGTTTGGATTGGTAAGCATGAGGCCGGCAGTTGATTTATCACACACTTCATTTAAAGTACTTAGATCAATATTTCCTCGATCATCTGTGGGAATATTTACTATATCAAACCCTGACATATTTGAGGTCGCGGGATTTGTTCCATGTGCTGAATCTGGAATCAGTATATTTGTGCGTTGATTATCTTTCCTGGATTTATGATATGCGCTAATTATCAATCCACCAACAAATTCGCCATGAGCCCCAGCAGCTGGTTGAAGGGAAGTAGCGTCAAATCCAGTGATTTCTTTTAACAATTCTTGTAAAAGGTACATTACTGCTAAATTACCCTGAATTGTTTCAGCAGGTTGAAATGGGTGGGTACATGCAAATCCTTGAAAACGTGCCGTAACTTCATTTATACGGGGGTTGTATTTCATAGTACATGAACCCAAGGGATAAAAACCTTCATCAATAGAGTAATTTAATCGAGATAGATTTGTAAAGTGACGAACAACGTCCAATTCAGATAGTTCTGGTAGAGGAATATCTTCCCGAAGAAAATTATCAGGTAATTTAGTCTCTGGAACATCTAAAGATGGAAACGTGATACCAAATCTTCCTTCTGACGACAGTTCATATACGGTTTGTTCAGACATTGGTGACCTCCCTAAGAGAATCCGCGAAGAAGTCAATGTCTTCTTTTGTGTTTTGCTCCGTAGCAGCAATGAGTAATTGATTTTTTCTGGAGGGATAATCAGATTTTAGATTGTAACCAGCGATGATTCCTTTTTCTAAAAGATTTTTCTGTATTTCCTTGCTATCAGATGGACACTGAATAACGAACTCATTGAAAAAAGGTTGTTCATTTATTATTTTAAAGCCCTTTATATTTTCGATTTGGGAAGCTAAATAATGTGCTTTTTGATAACATTGATATGCAACTTCTTTCAACCCTTTTTTACCCAACAAACTAAGATAAATTGAAACCGCAAGTGCATTTAATCCTTGATTTGTGCATATATTTGATGTAGCTTTTCCGCGCCGTATATGTTGTTCCCTGGCTGTAAGGGTTAGAACATAACCCCGTTTTCCATCTTCATCCACAGTTTCCCCTACAATCCTTCCGGAAATCTTACGGATCAATTCCTTGCGAGTTGTGAAAAATCCCAAATAAGGACCTCCGAAGTTCAAAGGAAGACCAAGGGATTGTCCTTCCCCAACGATAAAATCGGCATTAATGTCTGAAGGTGATTTAAGCATACCCAATGCAATTGGATAAACAATAGCTGCAAATAGTGATCCATTTTCATGTGATAAAGAAGATACCGCTGAGTAGTCTATTATATTTCCTAAAAAATCGGGATATTGCACCATTACCAACGCGGTTTTTTCATTGATTAATTGTCTAATCGCATCTATAAAATCTATTGGTTTTGAAATGTCAGGAATACGAATTTCAATTTCGCTTATTGTTTGAAGATAAGTCTTAATGGTTCCTAAATAATGCGGATGAATGAATGGGGAAAGGATGATAATAACCCGTTTTTTTCGAAAATGATAATAAGCGGAAATACATGTTTCGGCAGCTGCTGTAGCACCATCATAATGAGAGGCATTGCTAACTTCCATTCCAGTAAGATTAGCGATTAAAGATTGAAATTCAAAGATTGCCTGCAATGTTCCTTGAGAAATTTCAGGTTGATAGGGTGTATAAGCCGTAAAAAAATCACCGCGTTGGAGTAAAAGATCCACTGCGGCAGGAATGTAATGATGATAAGCTCCAGCTCCCAGAAAATTAATCAACTCCTCACAGGAATTATTCGCATCTGCGAGCATTTTCATCTGTTTATACGCTTCCATTTCCGATATGCCTTCAGGCAAATCGAGGACAGGAAACCGTTTCGATTTAGGTATATCCTCGAAAAGATCTTTGATCGAATCTTTTCCAATCGTTTTTAGCATTTCCTGACGTTCTTTGTCAGTATGCGGAATGAACATTAATGCCTACTTTCACAGAACACATCATATCCTTTGGCATCAAAAAGTTCATCTAATTCCGAAGGATTGTTAAATTCAACCTTAAATAGCCATCCACTTTCATAGGGGTCTTTATTTAATACTTCTGGTGTATCTGAAAGACTTTCATTAACTTCAATAACCTTACCACTGATTGGACTGTTTACTTCGGCAGCAGCTTTTACTGATTCAATAGTTGCTAAAGCTTCACTTTTATCAATGGAATCTCCTGCTTCTTTGTGGAACTCAATATAGACAATATCAGAAAGCTGGTCCTGCGCAAAATCTGATATCCCGATTTTTACTGTATTTCCATCAACTTTCACCCATTCATCCGATTTACTATATTTTAAACCAATAGGTGTTTTCATTTTTCTCCTTTTTATATTTATTAATATTTAGCTATCAAATATACTAATTTACTTGCTAAACTTATAATTCTGAGAGATTCACTCTCATTCGAGTTTACCCGTTTGGCGTCAAATGACTATTCCAGGATAATTCAAATAATGGGTTCTTTTTTTACCTGAGAGTTTCATTCTTCATTTATAAGAACTTGAACTATCGGTGTTGATTAAATTTTATTTGTCAATTTGCATTAAGTCAAGTTCATTCAAAATAACGTATAATTCTGCAAATACTATTGAAGAGGTAGCGCCTGATTTTGTAGCACCTATACAAAATGACGAGGAGAGGGTTCTCTACTGCAGAGTAGAGTTAACTGATTGTAGCAATCAATCAGGAAAATCGAGAGTTCGGCGGATGCCCCCCAGGTGAAAATCCCTGACCTTTTCTATTAACTTAAGAAGATATTAATACCATTTTCATAGTGGTGTATATTCTTCTGGATCAATACACTTGGAGGTAATAATGTGCGGCATAGTAGGATATATTGGCAATCGAAATGCAACACCAATTATTTTAGAGGGATTAGAAAAATTAGAATACCGTGGTTATGATTCCGCAGGGATCGCTGTAATTGTGGACAATAAAATTGAAATAAGGAGAGATTCAGGGAAAATATCCCGGTTAATAAACCTTGTCCAAAATCAACCCATTATCGGTAGCCCGGGTATTGGTCATACCCGATGGGCAACGCATGGTGAACCTAGCGAAAAGAATGCTCATCCGCATATTGGATACAACGGAAAAGTTGTGCTTGTTCATAATGGTATTGTTGAAAATTATCTTGAAATAAAAAAAGAACTTCAGGATGATGGAGTGCGGTTTATTTCAGATACAGATACTGAGACTATAGTTCATTTGATAGAGAAGCATTTAGATGCTAACTTTTCCTTAGAGGAATCAGTTCGGAAAACGCTTAAACGGATAAGGGGAGCCCATGGGATTGTTACCATTTCAACAAATGATCCAGAAAAAATAATTGCAGCAAGAATAGGCAATGCTGGAGGTGTCGTAATTGGTTTAGGTGAGGGAGAGAATTATATTGCTTCTGATATTCCAGCTATTTTATCTCACACAAATAAAATGGTATTTCTTGATTCAGACCAAATGGCTGTAATAACAAGGGATGATTTGCGCATCACCTCTTTGGATGGAAAAACCATCCAATATAAGGTGGAGGAAATAAATTGGGATCCTGTTTCTGCTGTAAAAGGAAATTACCGCCATTTCATGCAGAAAGAAATTCACGAACAAGTCAGGTCCACAACAGATACGTTAGCAGGGAGAATAGATTTTAATCATGAAAAGATTATTCTTCAAAAATTGATTCTTGATAAGAGCTTTGTACAAAAGATCGACAATATAAAGATCGTTGCATGTGGCACTGCCAATCATGCTGGCATGGTAGGTAAATATCTGATCGAAGAAATAGCAAAGATACCTGTAGAGGTTGATATCGCTTCTGAATTTCGATATAGAGACCCTATATTGACTAAAAATACCGTTGTACTCGCAATCAGCCAATCAGGGGAAACCGCTGATACTCTTGCTGCAATGGAAGAGGCGAGGAAAAAGGGTGCTGTCGTTTGGTCCATCGTTAATGTGATCGGATCTCAAGCTATGCGGCTAGCAGATGGCTATATTTCTATGCAGGTTGGTCCCGAAATTGGCGTGGCATCCACAAAAGCATTTACTGCTCCTTTAATTGATTTATACCTCTTAGCAGTAAAGCTCGCTGATATGAAAGGTTTACTAAGTATTGAGAAAAGGAGAAGTTTAATTAGCGATATTAGTAAAGTCCCTGATCTCGTGTCAACTTGCTTGAATAGAGAAGATGACGTGCTTCAGGTAGCAAAGACATTAAAAGAATATGATCATGTCCTATATTTAGGACGTGGGATTAATATGCCAATTGCGTACGAAGGCGCCTTAAAATTAAAGGAAATATCATACATCCACGCTGAGGCATATCCGGCTGGAGAAATGAAGCATGGACCGATAGCGCTAATTGACAAGAAAATGCCAATTTTAGCTATCATGCTAAAAGATAAATGGTATGAAAAGATGCTCAGCCAAGTTGAGCAGGTAAAAGCCCGTGGCGGAAAAACGATCATTATTGCTACTGATGGAGATGAAAAAGTGTCTCGTATTGCTGATGAAATCTTATGGATCCCAGAAGCGCCGTGGATGGTAAACCCAATATTAGCAGTTATACCTCTACAGATTTTAGCGTATCACATTGCAGTGATGCGGGGACTTGATGTGGACCAACCAAGAAACTTAGCAAAATCTGTTACGGTGGAATAAATAACTCATTGATAATGATAAATCCCACCCTCAATGCCAACATACTTGGCATTGAGGGTGTTTGTTAACGTATAAAGCAAGTTTTCTGATTCTTTCCCATAGTAATTAGAAAAATCTGAAAAAAGAATTATCAAAGCAGCTTGGTTCTCTCGAAAAGATTTTTCTCCGTACGAGTTTCCTACACCATAAGAATAATTTGGAAAATTATTTACTTGAATAGGGTATCGGTTTGTATAGAAAAGCACAAACCCAGATGAATTAGATATCATTTTTTTGTCATCAGGAATTTTCCGAATCTCATTAATAAATCCAGATTGTTGATATGCGCGTGCAGTAAAACCATTCCCATTAACACTCATTGTTTGAATATATGTTTTTGTACGTAAAGTGTTAAATCTTAGACCGATGAATGCCGATATAATAATGAAAATTGATAGAAAACTTCTTTTATCAATCTTTTTGATGAGAGCATCTAAAGATAAGAAAACGATAATTAAACAAAGAGGGTATATTGGAATCATCATGCGATCAATAATATCGATTTGAGGGATAGTAATCGAATGCGTTAAGCCGATAAAAGACACATATCCGAAGATTAACAATATCAGAAGTAAGAAAAAGTACTTTTGGGTTGATACATTCGCTCTGTTAGAAAATACAAATTGCTTGATAGTCCATCCAATAAGTGAAATAATAGAGAATGAAGCAATTGAAATAATTAGGGCTTCGGTAAATGTTTCCAGGTAAATTTCAACATATGGAATCCATAATTTAATAACTTTTAACTCTTCAATAATGCTTTGTGAAAAATTGTGAAAAATTGTGTTGTCCAATGAAAAACGTTTGCCGCCTAATATATTAAATTTATAAAAAAGTGTCAATCCCCACAATCCAACAGGAAGGAAAGCTATTATATAGTAAAGAATTGTATTTTTAATTCTCAAAACAAATGGAGAGCTTCGTGAATTAATAAAGAAATTGATTCCAAAAATGCCGACAAATAAAACACCCGCATATCGTGTGATCGGTAGAAGCGAAGAAACAGCAAAAAACGAGAATTTCGAAAACTTTTTATTATTTTGAAATATTTGCTGAAATAAGAACAATGCTAATAAAATAAGGAACAAGAATAATGGTTCAGACATTGCGCTTGTGTATGATGTAATAATTTGAGGGGATGAAATGAAAAATAATGTAGCAATTATTGATAAATAATGTTTGCGCGTTGCAGAATAAAGATTTTGCGAAAATAAAATAATTGAGGAAGAAAAAATAAAAATATTCGACCAACGTATTGTACTTATATAATCAAGTTTATTGCCACCGAAAACACTGATTATCATGGGGTAAAAAGGTGGAAATTCTGTTATTGCTTTTATACGACCTGTTGATTGATAGATAATAAAGCCATTTCCCGAGGCAAAATTTCTTGCCGCGCTCACATAAGCAGACGAATCACTAAAAGCCCACGGGCCCCATGTCATCGCATGAAATACAAGAAATCCACCAATGGATGCAAGCAATAAATAGATTACATAATATATTTGATTGTAATTCTTGTGTAATTTCATGTGAACTAAATTTTATTTTTCAAGTTGTTTGATTACACTTTCGGCCCAAGTATGGATAGATTCCCAATCCCTAAAATCGCTTCTTCCGTGTTCATCGACCATTTTCTTGTTCATTGCTATAATTATTTTTCGAATAAAAATGTTTAATTTATTAAAATCTTCTCCACTTGTAAGTGTAGCACCACCAAATAAACCGATTGATAAAGGTTTGAAATTATTATATTTTGCTATGGATTTACTTAACCAAGCCAATGTCTCTTTCCTATATGCTTCCAAATTCTCCATCATATTGGCACAAACAACGAACAACGCGGTAGGTTTCTTGATCAAAGCATCAATATTGTGTTTAATAAATTGACGAAAACTCTTAACAGGTTGTCCAATGTGGATTGATGTACCTAATAAAATTGCATCATAAGTGTTAATCCCTTTAATATCATTTGCGCTGATAACTTCAACGTCAAATAAATTATCTTGAAACACTCCCCTAATTTTGTTAGCTACTTCATGAGTTGCTCCAGCCCATGTTGAATACACAATTAATATCTTCTTCATTTAATAGCTCCTGTAAAATATCAGAAATAGTTGATCGTTTCAAATAATAACTGATTTTATTACTTTACTAATAAAATTCCTTTTAATCTAAAACGACAAAAGAACCCATTGTGATAGAATTGCACGCGGTTGTCTAAAAATAATATACGGATTATAAATAGGAAGTAATATTTCCATGCAAAGCAATTTAAACAAAGAATCTGTAATTGAAAAATTACGTACCGTGCTTGATCCCGAGTTAAAACGTGATCTTGTGTCTTTAAATATGATTAAGGACGTCATTGTTAAAGATGGAAACGTGAGTTTGTCAGTTGTCCTGACCACCCCTGCGTGCCCATTGAAAAATCAAATCCAAAATGATGTGAGAAATGCTATCGCAAAATTAGAAGGCGTGAAAGATATAAAAATTAAAATGGCCTCTAATGTTCCACAAGATAAGGCTATTCTAAAAAAAGTAGACCTAAAAATAAAAAATATCATTGCTATTTCTTCAGGTAAAGGAGGTGTAGGTAAATCAACTGTAGCAGTTAATATTGCAATTGCGCTTGCGAATACGGGTTCGAAAGTAGGTTTGATGGATGCCGATATATATGGTCCAAATATACCAACAATGATGGGCTTGAATACACTCCCGAAACCTGAAAAAGGGAAGCTGATCCCAGCCGAAGCATTTGGAGTTAAGGTCATCTCGATCGGATTTTTAGTGAAAGATGGACAACCGTTAATTTGGCGGGGTCCGCTTTTACATAGCACAATAAAGCAGTTTATTGCAGATGTTGATTGGGGGTCTTTGGATTACTTAGTCGTAGATCTTCCGCCAGGCACTGGTGATGTTCAACTTAGTCTTTCCCAGCATATTCCTGTTACTTGTGGAGTAGTCGTGACAACACCTCAACAAGTATCAGTAGATGATGCCAGCAGAGGAATTGAAATGTTCCAGAAATTAGATATTCCTATTGCTGGAGTTGTCGAAAATATGGGTGGATTGGAGTTGCCAGACGGAACAATCATAGATGTGTTCGGTAGTGGTGGAGGAGAAGATATGGCGAGTAAATATAATCTAAATTTTCTCGGTAGAATCCCTCTTGATCCAGACATCAGAAAACACGGTGATTCAGGAACTCCAATTGTTGTAACCAATCCGGATGCAAAAGTTTCGATGATTTTTATTAGCATCGCGGGAAAGATTGCATCATACATTTCACAATTGGTTCTTAAATAATATCTAGATGGAAACAACCTCTGAAAATTTACCTGTAGTTGTAGGAATTAGATTTTCTTCGATTGGGAAAAGTTATTATTTTGATGCTTCAGCGATCGAAGACCTGCAATTAGGAGATTATTTAGTTGTAGAAACAAGCAGGGGTTGGCAGCTTGGGCAATTAGTCCAAATAGTGGAAGATAAAGGGGCGCGAAAAAAGATGCGCTATAAACCTGTAGATCGTTTAGCAACTCCTGAAGACCATAAGAAGAAAAAAGTTCTGGACGCGAAAGCATTAGAGGTATTAGGACTTGCACACAAAATAATTATTGACAAAAATATTATGGGGGTGAAAGTAATTTCGGCGGAATTTTCATTTGATGAAAAGGTTTTATCTTTCCTTTACGCAACCGAAAAAGAAAATAGAATAAATTTTAAATCAATATTCAGTGAGATAAAAGAAAAATATCACATTAAGAAAATTGATTTTCATAAAATAGGCCCAAGAGATGTAGCGAAATATTATTGCGGTATGGGAGCTTGCGGATTAGAGATGAGATGCTGCGCGAGGTTCCTAAATAAATTCGAACCAATTTCTATCAGGATGGCAAAAACTCAAGGGATTTCTTTAACCCCATCTGATATAACAGGTATGTGTAATCGACTGCGGTGCTGTTTAAATTATGAATATTGTAATTACGTTGAAGCTTTAAAAGGTTTACCAAAGAGAAATAAAAGAGTAAATACTCCTTTGGGAGCTGGTAAGGTGAAAGACGTTGCTCCCTTAAGAAAAACCGTTTTCGTTGCATTAGACGACCATGGCATAAGAGAATTTGATATAAAAGAGATTGAAGTAATTCAATCGGATCAAGAATCAAGAAATGGTAACCACGGTCCAAAACGAAAACGCCGTACTCCAAGCCACAAGAATCAAAATAAGTCTAATAAGGGTAGGGGAAGACGAAAACAAAACCCCAGAAAAAACGTACGTGAATAATGAAGATTTGGAATTCAAAAAAGAAAATATTGGTAATATTAGCCCATCCGGATGACCCGGAATATTTTTGTGGCGCAACCATTGCTAAATGGGCACTTGAAGGACACAAGGTAGATTACTGTCTTTTAACTAAAGGGGAAAAAGGAATCAATGACAATTATCCGATAACGAAGAATATCATTATTTTACGGGAAAAAGAACAAGAATTAGCAGCTGGAATTTTAGGAGTTAATAGCATTCAATATCTAAGTTATAAGGATGGAATGCTTATACCAAATCTTGAAGCGAGGAAGAACATCGTTCGTATAATAAGGAAACTTAAACCAAATATCGTGGTTACTTGTGATCCTACTAATTATTATTTGAATGATAATTATTTAAATCATCCCGACCATCGAGCTGCTGGACAAATTGTTGTGGACGCTGTTTTTCCTGCCGCGCAGAACAAATTATTTTTTCCGGAATTGTTAAGTGAAAAATTGAATCCGCACCATGTTGAAGAAGTATGGTTATCTTTACCCAAAGAAGCGAATATCACTCTAGATGTTACTGAAACATGGCCATTAAAAATTCAGGCTCTTGAACAACACGCTTCGCAAATTGGAGATGTAATAGAATTTCGGGCACATATGGCATCAAGATCTGCTTATAAAGATAAAAATAATATTAATCACTTTGAAGAAAAATTCAATCGGATTATATTTTCTAATAAATAAAGATCCCCTTTATACTTAATTTCAAAAGATAGTTGTAGAAAAGAAAGTTTTTTGTTATAAATATTATTAATCAGATTAATAATATTAATGAATAATAATATTCTTTCAAATAAACAATCGGCTTTTATAGAATACCTATTGTCTTTTGCAAAAGACAGTAAAAATAATATACCGCCCATTAAACAGATTGGTCATGTATTAGGATTAAGCACTCCATGCATTAGGGAACAAATAGAATTGGCGAGAAACTTAGGTTTAATAAAAGTTCAGCCAAGAAAAGGGATTTCTATCCTACCATATGAATTTTCCCCCGCAGTAGTGAAGAGTTTGTATTACGCAATAAAATCAAATATAGATTATTTCTATCAATATTCCGTATTAAGGAACCGATTAGAAAAATCCTTTTTCATCGAATCAGTAAAATTATTAGACAAATCAGATATATTTGCTATTCAATCGATTGTTCAAGGGGCGATTAATAAATTAAACAGTAATCAAATTCAGATACCACATGAAGAACACCGCTCATATCATTTAAAAATATATTGCAGATTAGAAAATATATTTGTGAAAGGACTGCTTAAATCATATTGGGATATGTATGAGTTAGTCGGATTGGATCATTTTACCGACCTTTCATACTTGGAAAGAGTCTGGGATTACCATGGTCGCATAATTATGATGATTTCAAGTGGGGAACATGAAAAAGCATACCAATTACTTGAGGAACATATAAATCTAATCTATGAGCGTGAAAATTCAAATCTAGAGGACATTAGATGATGAATACCAATTTAGATCACACAAATGAATTTGGAATTATTTTTAGTACTGTTAATGGGTCTGGGAGCGCGACTGCAAATAAAACCATATTAGAGGCTATTTTTAAAATGGGGATTATGGTATCAGGAAGAAATATATTTCCATCAAATATTCAAGGAATGCCAACATGGTATTCGATGCGTATAAATGAAAAGGGTTATTTAGGAAGATTAGAAAAAAATGATATTTTAGTTTGTCTAAACCCGGATGTCATAGAAGAGGACATTAATAAAATTAACCCCGGTGGAATCTTGCTTGTTGATAGCACTATAGCCATGCCGGAGATAATAAATAATTATTGTGTTTTTAAAATGCCTATTGATCAGATCCTTGAGGAATGCAAAGTGCCTGCTTATTTAAGAGTATATCTAGCAAATATGGTTTATGTAGGGGTAATGGCCGAATTAATTAATATTGAAATAGATATGATTGACGCAGCACTAAACAAGCATTTTGAGAATCGAAAAAGCGCTGTTGACCCAAATATGCGTGTTGTGTTGCAATCATACGAATGGTCAAAAAGCCATATTTCCTGCGATAAGCAGTTTTTATTAAAAACCTCAAAAAAAATAGAAAACCGTATTATCATAAATGGCAATACAGCAGCAGCAATTGGTTCACTTTATGGAGGATTACAATTTTCTGCTTGGTATCCGATAACGCCTGCTACAAGTATTGCTGAATCATTAAATGAGTACATCCCAAAAATTCGTTTTGATGAAGAGAACAGCACAACCACTTGCGTTGTTGTTCAAGCAGAAGATGAATTGGCATCAATTGGGATGGTTGTGGGGGCAGGATGGGCTGGATTGCGGTCGATGACTTCTACATCTGGGCCGGGTTTGTGTCTTATGGCAGAATTTTTAGGATTGGCATATTTTGCTGAGGTGCCATTAGTTGTTTGGGATGTGCAACGTGTTGGACCAAGTACTGGTTTACCTACAAGAACCTCTCAAGGTGATCTTTCATTTGCTTATTCATTAAGTCACGGAGACACAGATTACATTATTCTATTACCTGCGAATGTACAAGAATGTTTTGAATTTGCCTGGAGGGCACTTGATATTGCAGACATATTCCAAACACCAGTAATAATACTGAGCGATCTTGAACTGGGCATGAATGAATGGGTAAGTAAAGATTTAGAATACCCGAATACTGAAATTAATCGAGGAAAGGTAATTTGGGAAGATGGATTAGAGGAATTAATATCAAAAGGAATCGATTGGGGAAGATATCTTGACATTGATAAAGATGGTATTCCATACAGAACAGTGCCTGGGAATATGCACCCAAAAGCCCCATATTTTGCCCGTGGAACTGGGCATGATGAATATGCACACTATAGCGAAGATCCAAAAGAATGGCAAAGGAACCTCGATCGTTTACAAAAAAAAGTTGAAGGCGCTAAGAACTATGTTCCTGTGCCTATCTTACAAAAAGAAGCCAAAAATCCAATAGGATTGATTTCATATGGATCGTCAGATATGGCAGTAATTGAAGCTGTCGATCAGTTTGATGAAGATGGGGTTAGCATTGATTACATGAGAATACGAGGTTTACCCTTAAATATGTCAGTGGAAGAGTTCTTATTACACCATAAGCATATTTTTGTAGTTGAGTGCAATCGGGATGGACAAATGAAAGACATTTTGGCTAAGCAATATCCTCTGCATGCGGCGAAACTAATTTCTATATCTCATGTAGATGGTCTTTCGTTGAGCGCTGAATGGATTAAGAAAGAAATAAGCAAGCATTTATAAGGATACTAATTATGGCAAATTCGAATTTTAGAATGACTAAAGAATTAACACGACAAGATTATCTGGGGCGTCCATCTACATTGTGCAAAGGATGTGGGCACAATTCTGTTTCCAATATGATAATTTCCGCATGTTATGAATTAGAAATTCCCCCAGAAAAGTTTGTCAAATTTAGCGGTATTGGATGTTCAAGTAAATCGGCAGCCTATTTTTTGGAGCGCTCATTTGGATTTAATGGGTTACATGGAAGAATGCCATCACTAGCAGAAGGAGCACTTTTTGCTGATACTAGTCTGAAGGGGATCGGGATCAGCGGAGATGGGGATACGGCTAATATTGGTTTGAGTCAGTTTAAACACCTTGCACGTAGAAACGTGCCATTAGTATATATTGTAGAAAATAATGGAGTGTATGGACTTACAAAAGGGCAGTTTTCTGCAACTGCGGAAAAGGGATTAAAACTGAAAAGGCAAGGGGAAAATCCTTATTTGCCTATTGATATTGCAATGGAAGCACTCGCATCAAATGCATCATTTATTGCTCGCTCTTTTGCCGGAGATCCAAAACAGGTAAAAGAGTTGATAAAAGCGGCGATCAGCCATGAGGGAACTGCAATCCTTGATATTATTAGCCCCTGCGTCACTTTTAATAACCAGGATTTTTCCCTCCATTCTTATTCGTGGGGAAAGGGACATGAAGCGCCACTACACGAACTTGAATTTATTCCACCACGAGATGAAATTACAATTGAAGATTTTGAAAGAGGTACATTGAGAGAAATAACAATGCACGATGGCTCCGTGATCTTATTTAAAAAATTAGACCGTGATTACGATCCAACAAACCGAACTGAAGCTATTCGTTTGCTGGAAGAAGCAATTCGGCAGAATTGGTTAATTACTGGCCTGTTGTATGTAGATCCAAACACTCCCAGTATTTATAAAATGTATTCCATGGGAAAGAAACCACTCAACCGGCTTCCTCCCGAAAAGATTAGGCCAAATAAAGGTACATTGGAAAAAATAAACCAGAGTTTCCGATAACTATTCGTTATCCAAACTGCCGATCGTATGTAAAAGGGTAAGGTTTGTCGGGCGCATTGCACCGATGGGGAAACCAGATATTATAATTACTTTCTGGCCCGGTTGAATATTAGCAAGAGTCAACAACGCGTTCTCAACGTGTCGAATCATCTTTTCTAAAGAGTTTGAGAAAGGTACGAGGTGAGGTGTAACTCCCCAATAAAGTCCTAAAGTATGGAAAGTATTTTCATTTGGTGTAAAAGCAAGAATTGGCACTTCTGGTCGGGCTTTTGATTGCAGTAAAGCAGAACGTCCTGATTGAGTGAACACGGCAACGCTACTCACCTGACGGTTATGTGCGAGTTCTCGGGCAGCAATTGAAATAGCGAAGGCGTCATCGGTTTGCTTCCTTATTGTTGCTTGGTATTGATGACCCCATTTTGATTTTGATTTTTCAGCTTTTCGAATAATCGAATCCATCATTTTGACACTTTCAATTGGATAATCCCCGATAGCAGTTTCTCCGGAAAGCATAACCGCATCCGTTCCATCAAAGATTGCATTGGCAACATCGGATGCTTCAGCACGAGTTGGACGCGGGTTGTTGATCATAGAATCAAGCATCTGAGTTGCGGTTATCACAATCTTCATTTTATAGTTCGCTGCTTGAATGATCTCTTTTTGTATGATTGGAACATCAGAGAGGGAAGTTTCAACACCAAGATCACCTCGAGCCACCATGACTCCATCAGCAATATCCAAGATTTGTTCAAGATTGATTATCGCATCTGGCAATTCCAGCTTCGCGATAATCGGTGTTGACGATCGATCGGGACGCTTATTAGCAATAAAATCCTTTACTTGCTGGATATCCTCTGGTCCTCTTACAAAGGATATCGCAACAGCATCAATTTCATTTTCCAAACCAAAGATAAGGTCATCCCGGTCTTTTTGGGTAAAGCCAGGAATATCAAGACTTGTTCCGGGCAGATTTACACCTTTATTTGAATAGAGAATTCCTCCCAGAATAACCCGTGTATATATTTCATTAGATCTAATTTCGGTTATTTCTAGTTCTATTTTCCCATCATCAAAAAGAATCTTTCCCCCAGCTTGCAAACAATGAAGAATATTGGGTATATCTAAATATATCTTTTTAGTATCCGAGAGTTCATAATTAACATCACGGTTTTCAAGATCAATTTCTAAAGAAATCAATTCGCCAGCTAAAAGTTCCACTCCTTTTAGCGGAAGTTTGCCGACGCGTAATTTTGGTCCCTGTAAATCTTGAAGGATAACAACAGGGTTCTTTTTATAAGAAGGCAAACTACGGAGGATATTAATCAATTCTAGATGTGAAGCATGAGTGCCATGTGAAAAGTTCAACCTGGCGATATTTACACCGGATTGAACTAATTTTTGAATAATATCTTTGGTGTTGCTGCTTGGACCTAATGTAGCAACTATCTTAGCGCGCCGATTCATTAATACTAGTATATCAATAACAAGTATCTAGAGTAGTGTGTCACGAATTATTTCAAGCGCCCAATCTATTGTTTCTTTATCAATTATTAAAGGTGGTGCGAATCGTATTGTTGTGTCATGGGTTTCCTTTGCCAGGATTCCTTTTATCTGAAGGATTTCACAATATTTCCTCGCAGTCCCAGCCTCCCTTTCTAATTCGACGCCAATCAACAAACCCTTTGATCGGACCTCTTTAATTTTAGATGAAGGAATATCTGCTAGTTGATCTGAAAAATATTTACCAAGAATTGCTGAATTATTAATCATGTTCTCTTCAACGAGTACTTGCAGCGCAGATCTTGCAACGGCAGCTCCTAGCGGATTACCACCAAATGTGGATCCATGTTCGCCCGGAGTGAATAAACCTAGGACGGAAGTACTTGAAAGAACGGCAGAAACTGGGTAGAAACCGCCTGATAGCGCTTTCCCGATGATAACCACATCTGGCTTTACTTTTTCATGGTCGCAAGCAAACAATTTGCCTGTTCGACCTAACCCGGTCTGAATTTCATCAGCGATGAAAAGGATATTATTTTCTTTACAGACATTTGAAACTGCTTTCAAATAACCTTCTGGCGGAATAATAACACCTGCTTCCCCTTGAATTGGTTCGAGCATGATAGCTGTTGTATTTTCAGTGATCAATGAAATAATTGAATCCAAATCACCATATTTAGCGATCTTGAATCCAGGTGTATATGGGCCAAAATTGTCTCGATAGAGAGGTTCCGTGGAAAAAGAAATAATGCAGATAGTTCTTCCGTGGAAATTGCCATCTGCAACAATAATTTCAGCTTTGTGTTTCTCAATACCCTTTGTCTGGTATCCCCATTTTCTAGATATCTTTAATGCTGTTTCAACAGCTTCCGTACCGCTATTCATTATGATAGCCATCTCATAGCCTGTTAGATCGCAAAGATCTTTGTATAGGAGGGGAAGTTGATTATTCCTGAAAGCACGCGATGTGAGAGTTAGTTTTTTTGCTTGCTCTTGAAAAGTTGATAAGATTTTTGGGTGAACATGTCCTTGATTAAGAGCACTATAAGCGCTCAGGCAGTCTAGATACTTTTTCCCATCGGTGTCATATACCCAAACACCTTCACCGCGTTCAAGAATAACATCCAGTGGTTTGTAGTTATGAGTTCCGTATTTATCAGCAAGAGCTATGAGTTGCTTTTTATCCATAAATTAGACTTCCCCCAATAAATTTACAAGAATTGCTTTTTGTGCGTGTAGGCGATTATGAGCTTGAGGGAAAAGGAATGACTGTGGTCCATCGGCCACATCGTCTGTAATTTCCTGGCCTCGGTGGGCAGGGAGGCAGTGCATAACGATTGCAGATGATTTGGCAAATTTCAATAGATCTGAATTTACTTGATAGGGAGGAAATACTTCCTCCCGTTTTTTGGCTTCTTCTTCCTGCCCCATACTGGTCCAGGTATCTGTATACACAACATCAGCACCTGAGAGCGCTTCCTGTGGGCTGCGAATTTGTTTTATTGATGAACCGCTGTTTCTGGATAAAACTTCAGCAGTTTCCCATGCTTTTAAATTTATGTTATATCCTTCTGGTGAAGCGATTGTGAAATTTATTCCCAGGGTAGCACAAGCGTGTAACAATGACAATGCCACATTATTACCATCTCCTAAAAAAGTAACATTCAGATCTTGAAGTTTTCCGAAATGCTCATACATAGTAAAAATATCTGTAAATGCCTGGCATGGATGGTTGTAATCACTGAGTCCGTTAATCACCGGAACTGAAGACCACTTAGCTAATTCTGTCACATGATCATGCACAAAAACACGGGCCATTATTCCGCTCACATATCCGGAGAGAACCCGCGCAACATCTGCAATAGATTCACGCTTTCCCAGCCCAATTTCAGTTGGGGAAATGAACAGTGCATCTCCTCCCAAATGGCGCATAGCCATATCAAAAGAAATTCGTGTTCGTAAACTGGGTTTATTAAATAACATCGCTAATACCTTGCCCTTTAATAATGGTGGATTACCCCGGCTGAAATATTCTTTTTTTAGAGAAAGAGCTAATTCGAGCAATTTCTCTAAGTCGTCTTTGGAAAAATCTGAGATGGCAAGGAAATTTCTCTCCATTGGGTCTCCTTGGAAGAATTATTTGTTATCGAAGTATAGTAACATGCATTGTTTACTTCGAAGACACATGAATATGAAATGAATGGTGAGCGAAAAATTACTTATCTTTATTTACAGCAAAGCGATAGAAATATCTGCCGAAGATAGGTGCAAATATGTAGAGAATTTTTCCTTCTAAACCCGGTATGATTGTGAATCTTTTTCTCTTAATACCTTTTATGATACTATCTGCTACTTTTTCAGCGCTCATCACGCCGCCACTCTGATTGATCTGCCTGGTAATGTCTGGCAATAATGTATGTTCAAACGCTAATTGCGGTGTGTCTGTATCTGGCGGAAGAACAACAGATACATCAATACCCTTTGATTTTAACTCTGCGCGTAAGCAACGAGAAAATCCGCGAACCGCATATTTTGATGGTGCATATGCA